>ERZ802830.5144-NODE-5144-length-10164-cov-10.4223_pt1 | contig 10164 bp, 13 predicted proteins | sample MGYA00345654_ERZ802830 | MGnify/ENA primary metagenome ERZ802830 (study PRJEB30503, sample SAMEA104212375) | marine metagenome | biome: Westerlies Biome; feature: [SRF] surface water layer (ENVO:00010504) within the epipelagic zone...; material: water...
CTGCTGCGGGAGCTTCTTCCGCTGGTTTCTCTTCAGCTGGAGCAGCCTCTGCTGCTGCTGCTAGTTCCTCAGCTTTAGCGGCAGCCTTTTTTGCTTTCTTGGCAGCAGCTTTATCTAAATCTTTCTTCTTCATCGCTGCAAGACCCTCTGGTCCCTTAGTATGAAGCTTAACAATTCTTCCAACCGTTTCAGACAAAAGTGCACCATGACTTTTCCAATAAGCTATTCGGTCTGTGTCAAGCCTTAATGCCTCAGCCCCTTCATTGGCTCCAGGGTTATAAAAACCTACACGCTCAATAAAACGTCCATCTCTCTTTTTTCTAGAATCCGCCACAACTACATTAAAATAGGGTCTTTTTTTAGAACCGCTTCTTGAAAGTCTGATGATTACCATATATGTTCTCTTTAATTAAATTATTTTCTACAGAAAGGGCGAAATTTTACGCTATTTTTGATGGTTTTGGCAAGTAATATGTTTTATTTGCACTGTTTCATTAGTGCAAGAAAATTCTTTACATATAGAGTGTTGGGTCTTTTACTCCTAATTTCTGGAATCCTTCTCGTCTTAATCTACAAGAATCACACTTACCACAAGCATGCCCGTCTTTTGAAGGCTGATAGCAAGATACTGTCATGGAATAGTCAACTTCATGCTCAAGACCTAATTTTATGATTTCTGACTTATTCATCTTTATAAGAGGAGCATTAATGTAAATCTTTGACCCCTCTACGCCTTTTTTCGTTGCTAAATTAGCCATTTTCTCAAAACTATGAATATACTCCTCTCTACAATCAGGATAGCCAGAGTAATCAATAGCATTTACTCCTATGAATATATCAGAACAGTTAATGGTTTCTGCCCATGCTAATGCCAAAGTCATCATCATGGTGTTTCGCGCAGGAACATAAGTTGAAGGGATACCCACCGAAGGTATTTCTGGTATATCCATCGTCTTATTTGTAAGTGAAGAACTACTTAGCCAACTTAGATCAATATCAACAACCTTATACTCTTTAACTTCATAAAATTCTGCTAATCTTTTTGCATAATGTAACTCTGCGCTATGCCGTTGTTGATAGTTAATATTTAATGCATAGCAATCGTAACCTGATGACTTTGCTAATGCCAAGACAGTTGCTGAATCTAAGCCTCCTGATAAAAGAATGATGGCAGATTTAGACACCTTTTTTTTCGCCCCAAATAATTTTGTGCAACTGCATTTGCATTCTTACATTTAAATTATCTTCCAAAATCCATCGCGCTAAATGATCTGGATCAACTTCTTCGTATGCGGGTGAAAATAAAATATCATACTTCATATATAAACCCTTTTTTTGGATAAGATCTTTTGCCCATTCATAGTCATGCCTATCAGTTATTACAATCTTTATCTCATCCTGTTTTTTTATCAAAGATAGATTTTCCCAATAATTATTCTCAACCTCACCAGAGCCTGGTGTTTTTATATCTAAAATAATTTTTACTTTCTTATCAATATCTTTAATAGAAATGGCTCCCCCAGTTTCCAGTGAAACTTCATAGCCAAACTTTACTAGTTGCGATAAAAAAACCTTGCAGAGCTCTTGTGCCAGAGGCTCGCCTCCTGTGACAGTAATAAAGTTGGTCTTGTATTTTTTTATTTCATTAAAAATCTCATCAAAAGTTAATTTTTTTCCTTCACTGAATGCATAAGCCGTGTCGCAATAACTGCACCTCATTGGGCAACCAGTTAATCTAATAAAAGTCGTTGGGATACCAATTCGTGATGATTCACCTTGAAGGGAATAAAATATTTCATTTATTTTTAGATTTTGAGTTTTCACAAACTAACTTTATTTCTAAAGATTGATTGATTCCAAAGCCTTTAATCGTCTCTTAGCTTTTGAAAGAATTTCTGCATCAGGATATTGTCGGATTAATTCACGTAAAGTTTTTTTAGCATTTGCAATTTTAGCCAATTGTATTTCACAGTTAGCAATACCATATATTGCATCAGGAATAATTTTACTATTTGGATAGAGATCTCTTAATTTTGAATAAGTTTTTATGGCCGCATTATAATTTTTTAAAGCGAACTGTGAGTAACCGAGAAAATAATTTGCATCTGCAATTTTTTCTGACTTAGGGTAGGTACTAATAAATCTATCAAATGCACTAAAAGAATCTTTGTATTTTGCTCCCATTAATGAGGCTTTTGCTTCATCAAAAGCATCTAATTCGATACTCTTATCTATGAGAGGTGGAACATTAGTGCTAACCAAATCCTCTGGTGGGGGGAAATCCTCAACTAAAGAATCTTCTTGGATATCTTTAACACTATTATTTTCTAAAACAGCAGACTGATTTATATTTTCTTGCGTTTCACTCAACTGATTATCTATTAATTGATTTATAGGATCATTAGAGGAGGGAAGCTTTATGTCATCTTTAGATTGTAAGTTATTTTCTAAAATGGTGATGCGATCATTAATTTCTTGATACAAAACCTTCTCTCTTTCTTGGAAATTAATAATTTGGAATTGAAGCACTTCAACTTCACCATTTATTTTGGAGAGCATATCTTGAATTTCTTGAAGCGTATTTTGATTTTGAATAGCTGCACGATTTACATTACGGTTTTTTAGTGCCTGCGTAACTTTGGCATCAACATTACTTTGAATATTAGCTTGTATATTATTGAGTTGATCCTGAATACTATTTAATTTTTTTCTTGCCTCCTCATCCTCAAAGAGACCCGCATGTGAAAATTGCGCGCAAAGAATCAGGCCAACCCAATAAAATTTTTTCATTTAAAACTTCTATTTATTTCTTATATGCTTTTATTCGCCTACGTAACCAATATCAGCGCGTCTATCTTGCCCACAAGTACTGCCTGTACATTCTTGATTGGCATGTTCCTCTCCGAAACTTACTGTTTCAATTGCAGACATGTCAACTCCTAAAGCCTCGAGAGCTTGTTTAACTGCTACAGCGCGTTTTTGCCCTAAAGCTAAGTTGTACTCATGAGAGCCTCTGTAATCTGCGTTCCCATAAATCACAACACCTGCGCTATGTTTGTTTATAAACGCTGCATGATTTCCTATTAAACCCTCAAACTCTTCCTTGATAGCATACCTATCGTAATCAAAGTAAATACTCCTATCAGCAAGCTCACCACTTGCAGCTAATTCATCAAGCGCAGTTTGACTTAAACTATCACCACTAACATTTCCCTCTAAATCGACTTCTGATCCGTCAGCAGTCATATTTTCTAATTCCGGAAAAGGAGCATTGAGTCCCATTGGTTCATTAATTTCAGTTGTACTACAACCAGCAGCCAAAAGTGCCAGTATTGACGCAAGTAATAGAGATTTTTTCATTTTTTGTCCCTTTAAAATAAAGATTAATTCTTAATTGGTCCCCAAGTCGACTCCATGATTATTCCAGAACCAACATCAATCGGCGTCACTTTTAAACCATTTATTGATACTGTACCAATTTTTGACGTTTTACCATAGTCTTTATAGGTAAATAATACCATATGGCCATTCGGTGAAAATATTGGTGATTCATCATCAGGGCCACTTGTTAATTTTAACACTTGGTTTGATAAAAGATTCTGAACTGCAACTCGGTACTTTCGATCCTCTTGATTAAGAAAAAGTAATAACTTTCCATCAGGAGAAAGGCTAGGACTCAAATTATTTTTACCTTCATAAGTTACTCTTTCAACTTCATTTGTTGCCATGTCTACTTTATAAATTTGAGCACTCCCTCCTCTATCAGAGGAAAAATATAATTCCTTACCATTTGGTGCCCACGTAGGTTCTGTATTAATCGATCTAGTCCTCATTATTTGTTTAATATCGCTACCATCGGCTTTAATTACATAAATCTGAGAATTAAGGCTATAAGTCAATACAATTGCTAACTTTCTGCTATCTGGCGACCATGCAGGTGCACTATTATTCCCCCGAAAGTTGGCAAGTAAAGTTCTTTTTCCCGTCTCAATATTTTGTATATAAATAACAGGTTTTTTCTTTTCAAATGATACGTATGCAATTTTTTTACCATCCGGCGACCATCTCGGCGAAATAATTGGGTGTTTGGAATTTAAAATAGCCTTAGGGTTATAGCCGTCATAATCTGAAATAAAGAGGCTATATTGCTTAGGATTAAATTTTTTAACAAATGCAATATTTGTTTGAAAGATACCTTCGCTGCCAGTTAGTTTTTCGTAAACAATATCTGCAATTCGGTGAGCTATTAATCTATATTGCTTAGCAGGTCCCTTCAAAGATATTGTCATGATAGTTTTTTCTTTATAAATATCAACCAGGCTCCAAATGACTTCCACTTGAAGATTGTTGCGCCCAACAGCTGTTTTTCTAAGTTTGCCCAATAAGATAAATTGTGACTGCAAAGCAGACCAATTACTAAAATTAACATCGCGTTCGTCATATGGATATTGAGAAACACCCGATATATCAATAGGGCTGAATAAACCGGAGCGACTTAAATCATTTGCGATAACTTCATGCATTAATTGCACATCGTTATTTTTATCATCATCTTTGAATGGAGTAACTGCTATCGGTATCTGACTGGCTTTGCCTCCCAAAATTTCAATCACCTCAAGTGAGTGAGTTACTCCTGAGAGGGCAATCATAAAAATTATAAAGAATGATTTAAATAGTATTACCATAATTTATTTAGCCTTTATTTAGTCTACATTTCCATTAGGTTGAAATTTTAGTTTTAGCTTTTTAAGTTGTGAAAATAGACGATTATCTTTTGGCAATGGTAAGGGTTGAGCCTGAAGTATAGCTCTCTCAACAGCTAAGTCACAGCTTTCTATTTTACTTGACTTTATCATCTTTGCATCACCAATCAAATCTCCTGTCGGCATCAATGTAATTTCAAATGTTAATTCCACAGGATCAAGTCCGCATAATTGTTTGTTCACATTTTGATATATTTTTTGTTGTATCAATGCTTTATATTTTTCAAGCTCTCCAGAATTAGAACCTGCAACCAAATCCTCTTGGCCCTCAATGGCAATACGAGTATCCTTTGCAAGATCTTTATCTCTTAAATCTTCTTGTAACCTTTCTAACTTTTCTTGAGCTAGAATATCCTTTTGTATCTTCTCTAACTTCTCTTCTTCTAATAATTGCTTTTGTATCTTCTCTAACTTCTCTTCTTCTAATAATTGCTTTTGCAGCCTATTAATTTCTTTTTTCTTCTTCAATTCAGCTGCTTTTTTCTTCTTCAATTCAGCTGCTTTTTTCTTCTTCAATTCAGCTGCTTTTTTCTTCTTCAATTCAGCTGCTTTTTTCTTCTTCAATTGTATATCAGCATCCTTTTTTTGTTGTGCTTTTTTAAGGTCTTCTGAAGGAGCGGTCTTTTTAATTTTTGGTTTGGTCTTTTTAATTTGTGGTTTTGGTTTTGTTTGCGTTGGAACAGCATCCCACAATTCTATTTCAGCATAATAGGGTGCTTTAACATTCCAGTTAACTGAAAAGATCATAAAAATAAATAATGCTAAATGAATAACAAGGGTAAATAAATTAGCTTGTAAATTATCGTTATTCTCAAGCCAAGATAATCGCATAGTAATTTTATTTAGCTGGGGTTAAAAGAAGGCCAACCTTACCAACTTCATTTTGTTTTAATAAATCCATAATAGTAATGACCTTGCCATAATTTACCTTTTTATCAGCTGCAATCACCACGGACTGCTTTGGATTTTTATCCGTAATTTTTTTTACATGAGCTAACAAAGCATCATTTTTAAAAGTCTTACCATCTATTTCAATTTTTCCATTCTTTTTTATAGAAATTACAATGGGGTTGACCTGTTGTTTCAAGGTTTCTCCAACCTTTGGAAGTTCAACAACACCCGGGTTCGTCATAGGAGCGGTTACCATAAAAATTACTAGTAAAACCAACATGACATCTATGTATGGAACTACGTTAATTTGATTCATTAAGCGCCTTTTATTCATAGCTACCCTTTTCTATCAACTATATTTATAAATTCTTCCATAAAACTTTCAAATCGCAGTGACAATCGATCGACCTTAGCTGCAAAGCGGTTATAAGCAATAACAGCCGGTATTGCAGCAAATAATCCAATTGCTGTAGCAATTAATGCCTCAGCAATACCAGGAGCAACTTGACTCAGTGTTGCTTGAGCTACATTTGAAAGACCAATAAAAGCATTCATAATGCCCCACACCGTTCCAAATAAACCAATATATGGACTTACAGAACCAACCGAAGCTAAAAATGGCAAATGTTGATCTAATGTATCAATTTCTCGATTATAAGCTGCGCGCATTGCGCGCCTGACACTCTCAATACTTTTCTTATCAAAGGATTTATGTTCTTTTTGGCTTAAATATTCTTTGTAACCGGATCTAAAAATTTCAGCTAAACCAGTCATATCCTTGCCGTTGGTACCCAGAGAATCATAAAGCCTCGCTAAATCACCACCCGACCAGAAAAACTTTTCAAACTCCTGTGAATTTTCTTCAGACCTTTTAAGAAATTTAATTTTTAAATAAATAAATTTCCATGAAATAATGGACGCAAATATTAAGATAATCATAACCAATTGAACGGGTAAACTTGCCCCCATTATCAAAGAGAAAAAAGATAAATCACTTCCTATATTCATGTGGTCTCCATAAGTTTTTTTATATTTATTGGTATTGTCAGTGGACTAAATTTTTTAGCATCAACACATGCCACCGTTATATTGCTTGAAATTAATAATTCCTTATCTCTATAAATGGTTTGCTCCAACAACAATGAGCATTTCTTAATACCCATCAATTTAGTTTTTATAAGAAGCATATCGTCCAGCTTAGCTGATTTTTTATATTGAATATCAAGCCTTGCAACTACGAACATTATATTATCTTCTATTTTTAAATGATGTTGATTGACTCCTAAATCTCTAAGCCACTCAGTTCTGGCTCTCTCCATAAAATTCAGATAATTGGAATGATATACAACACCTCCGCTATCTGTATCTTCATAATAAACTCTTATATTCATTTAAAGATTCTTTTTATTTAGCTGACTCTTGAAGACCAAAATGATTATAGGCTTTAGGAGAAGCCACTCTTCCTCTTGGAGTTCTCATCAAATAACCTTGTTGTATTAAATAAGGCTCTATCACATCCTCAATTGTATCTTTCTCCTCTCCAATTGCGGAAGCTAAATTATCAAGACCAACGGGGCCTCCAGAAAATTTTTCTATGATAGCTTCCAAAAGCCTTCTATCCATTAAATCCAAACCTACCATATCAACGTCCAACATTTTTAAAGCTTCATCTGCGACTAATTCGTTAATCTTTCCATTAGCTTTTACATCCGCATAGTCTCTTACACGCCTTAAAAGACGATTAACAATCCTTGGTGTACCTCTTGAACGTTTTGCTATTTCAAGTGCCCCTTTAGAATCAATTTCCACCTCTAATAATTTTGCTGATCTTTGTACAATTTTTGATAATTCTTTTTGATCATAAAATTCTAATCGAGCAACTATGCCAAAACGATCTCTCAATGGATTTGTAAGCATGCCTGCTCTTGTTGTTGCTCCGATAAGGGTAAATGGGGGTAGATCTAACTTTACTGATCTTGCAGATGGTCCCTCTCCAATCATAATATCTAATCGATAGTCTTCCATTGCAGGATAAAGAATTTCTTCAATTACAGGGGATAAGCGATGAATTTCATCTATAAACAAAACATCATTAGATTCAAGATTTGATAAGATAGCTGCTAAATCGCCAGTTTTTTCAAGAACTGGTCCAGATGTTTGTCTTAAATTAACTCCCATCTCTTTTGCAATTATATGAGCCAAGGTAGTTTTACCTAAACCAGGAGGGCCGAATAATAAAACATGGTCTAACGCTTCTTTTCGTTTATTGGCTGCATCAATAAAGATTTTTAACTGATCTCGCGTTTTCTCCTGACCCACATACTCAGCTAAATCCTTTGGCCTAAGGGCCCGCTCAATACCTTCCTCAGATACATCAGATGTTTTTGGGTCCACAAATCTATCAGGTTCTATCATAAATATATTTTATGTATTATTTGAAAAGCTTTTAAGTGCCTGCCTTATTCCATCATTTACAGATATATTATCTGGTAATGCTTTTATTGCAATGGATGCTTGGGAAGCACTATATCCAAGGCTAATTAATGCATTTTCAATATCATCAATATTTGTTATTAAATGTTTAGATGCTTGAGTAACCTCTATATCTTTTACCCTATCTTTTAATTCTAAAACGAGTCGTTCAGCTGTTTTTTTACCAATACCTGGAATTTTAATAAGCATATTAGTGTCATCTGTCTTAATAGCATTTGTAAGTTCATTTGATTCGATACTACTTAATATAGATAGAGCTACTTTGGCACCAATCCCATTTACCTTAATAAGCTGCCTGAACATGTGTCTCTCTGAGGTCGTAGCAAAACCAAATAATAAATGTGCATCCTCCCTAACTACCAAATGAGTTAACAAACTTACTTCGGATCCTTCGTCTGGTAAGTCAAAAAATGTTGTCATTGGAACCTCAATCTCATAGCCAACACCTTGGCAATCCAAAAGGATAAACGGAGGTATTTTCTCTATTAAAATACCCTTAATTCTTCCAATCATAAAACTCGCCCACCTTTCATACGATTTCCTATGCCAAGCTTTGATAAACTTCCGCTAATATTAGCATGGCATAAACTACAGGCTAATGCATCAGAAGAATCAGTACTTGCTATAGAGGGTAAATTTAAAAGCTTTTGAACCATAACTTGTACCTGTCCTTTATCAGCGTGCCCTTTACCTACGACTGATTTCTTTATTTGCAAGGCAGTGTATTCAAAAACAGCTAACTCATGAATAACGGATGCAGATATTGCTGCTCCACGAGCCTGTCCTAAGAGTAAGGTGCTTTGCGGGTTGTTGTTGACAAAAACTTTTTCAATAGCAACACATGTGGGTTGGAATGCCTTAATGACCTCAGTGAGACCATCAATAATTAATTTTAATCTCGCAGCTAAATTATCTTTACTACTCCCAGCCTTAATAATACCGCTAGCTATATATTCAAGAGCATTTTCCTGTTTTTTTATAACACCATACCCGGTAATCTTGAGCCCAGGATCTATCCCTAAAATAATTATTGGGGATTTAATTTAATCATCCCCTATTGACGCGTTGGTATAGACATCTTGGACATCATCTATCTCCTCCAAAGTATCTAATATTTTTTGCATTTTTTCACCATCAACACCACTAAATTTCACCTCGATATCCGGCTTCATCGTGAGTTCAGCTAATTCATAATTTATATCACTGCTGTCAAAACCTTCTTTTACAGTTAAATATTCTGATGGAGAAGTAATAACTTCCATGCTTCCATCATCATGATTAATAACATCATCAGCACCTAGCTCAATTGCTTTTTCCATAAGTTGCTCCTCATTATTACCAGGAGCAAAGAAAAGTGTTCCACAATGTTTAAATAAAAAAGCTACCGATCCATCGGTGCCTAAGTTACCGCCATTTTTGTTAAGTGCATGTCTAACATCTGCAACTGCTCTTTGCTTATTATCTGTCAAACAATCAATGATAATTGCTGCGCCATTAATGCCATAACCCTCATACCTAATTTCTTCATAATTTACACCCTCAAGCTCACCGGTTCCCCTCTTAATTGCTCGAGTAATATTTTCTGCTGGCATATTTTCTTCTTTACCAGCAGCAACTGCTGCTCGAAGTCTTGGATTGAAATTAATATCTCCGCCCCCCATTCTTGCTGCAACGGTAATCTCTTTTATTAATTTGGTAAAAATTTTGCCGCGCTTAGCATCTTGTCTGCCTTTGCGATGTTGAATATTTGCCCACTTTGAATGTCCTGCCATAACCTTAGAAACCTTCAAACTTAAAATGGTTATTTTAACAGTTAAATGAATAACGTATAGCTTAAGATAGTGATTGCTTACTCTTGTAAAAAAGCAATAAAAATAACCCACTTAAGATTAAAGAAAACCCTATGGATTCAGCAAAATTAGGAACTTCATCCAACAAAAAATAGGCTGATATTGCTCCAGCTATTGGAGTTAGTAGCGCCAACATAGAAACCGTTGATGCTTGGAGCTGCCTTAAT
>ERZ802830.5145-NODE-5145-length-10164-cov-8.32417_pt1 | contig 10164 bp, 6 predicted proteins | sample MGYA00345654_ERZ802830 | MGnify/ENA primary metagenome ERZ802830 (study PRJEB30503, sample SAMEA104212375) | marine metagenome | biome: Westerlies Biome; feature: [SRF] surface water layer (ENVO:00010504) within the epipelagic zone...; material: water...
AGGGGATAAAAATGGTTTACGCGCATAGAGATGATATTTTTGATGCTGACACACATATGATGGAGCATCCCGATTGGATTCATCAATTTGCTGACAAATCCATTCAAGATAAGCTAGAGCCTATAGCTGAGGGTGATAAAGATGTGCGCTTACGTATTGATAATGCCATTAAGGGTTTTGAAGAAAGACAAAGCTCACCTGATGTTCTAGAGAAAGCAAAAGAAGAGTTCATGGGATGGAAGCACAAAGGCTGGGATGGCTTAGGAGCTTTTAATGCTGAAGAAAGAAAGCTAGCCAATGATCTTCTTGGATTTAAGGCCCATCTAGTTTTTCCTACAAGCGCTTTTGACCAAGTTCTGGCTGCTAAAGAACCAAAGGTTATTCTGGGTGGAGTTGAAGCTCTAAACAAAGGAATGGCAGAGTTTTGCAGTGTTGATAAAAGAATGTTCGGGGCAGCTTATATACCATTTTCTTATGGCGAGGAGGTGGCATTGAATATCTTGAAACAATCCATTCAACAAGGGTCTAAAGTGATCTTGATAGATACTATAGCTCCTGAAGGTACAAAAGCTTTCACTCATCCAGATTTTGATGTTGTTTGGAAAACCATACAAGATAATGACATTACTATTACTCTCCATGTTGGAGCAGATAATAGCTGGGATCCTGTCCCTTTATCTTTTTATAATAACGGCAGTGAAGTGCCTCCGCATAAGGAGGGAGATGCACCTCGAGATGCATTAGCCTATATGGGTATTTCTTACAACGCAGAACTATTCTTAGCTTCTATGATCTTTGATGGTGTTTTCGATAGGTTTCCATTGCTAAGAATTGGAGTTGTAGAACTAGGTGCTTCGTGGATTATTTCTTGGATGAAGCATCTTGACCAATCCTATAGAGCCTTTAGAAGGCTTCAGGATCTATCTGGAGTTAAAATGCTTCCTTCTGAGTATGTGCAAAAACATATCAAGATTACCCCTTTTCCTGGCGAGGACATTGGATGGCTTTTAGAATCTGGAGCTTCAGATTTATTAATGTTCGCATCAGACTATCCGCATCATGAAGGAACTGATGACCCCATAACACGATTTGAAAAAACTATGTTAGAGACTAGCGAAGAGAACAAACAAAAATTTTATTCAAATAACTTTAAAGCTTTATTGGGTTCTAATCTTTAAATAATTTTTTAGTTTTTTCTAAAAAGTCACAATATGTCACGAGGTTTGTTGCATAACCTTTCTACAATTGTCATGTTTAAATAACTTTCTCCCCAAAAGTTTATAAACAAATCCCCTAGACTGGGAGCCTGGCAAGGAAGCTGGGCTCCTTCTCTTTCACATTCAGTTGATGTATCTTTTCTAAATGAAAGACCTTAATGATATAAAATATTTCAGTAGTTGGTGGGCAATTTTATTTATTTTTCTCTCACTCAATCTCATTCCAATACCCTTTGCATTTGTCGTTAATTCCTTAGGAGATTGGGTTTATGAGAATCCCGTTATGGTTGATATGTCTTATATGGGTGTCGTTAGTATGCATCCCATAGCTGATAATTTGATATCTATATTTTCCATGAGTGCTCTTGTGGTTTTCATCTTATGGCGTATGAATGTTAGAAATATTCCATACTCTGATTTGGGTTTATTGAAGTTTAAAAAACAAGATCTTTATCTCAGTGTCTTTATCTTGGCTATTTTCATAGCTCTTGAAGAAGTTTACATGCTGGTATTGGGCATTGAGATGCCACAAGGCTTTATAGACTTTATGTTATCTGAGCCAATTATACTTAGTCTTATATCTGTTTTAATTATTGCACCTATAGTGGAAGAATTTATCTTTAGAGGTTTTCTTTTTTCTCAGCTTAGCAGAACACGATTAGGTGCGTGGGGGGCCGTTAGCATGAGCAGTTTCTTATGGACCATCATTCATTTTCAATACGAAGTTAAAATTTTATTTATATTATTTTTATTCGGTATTTTCTTGGGCTATATCAGGATGGCTTATAAATCTTTAGGACTACCTATTGCAATTCATGGGATAAATAATTTAGTTGCTTTTTTTATGGCCTTTTATTTCCTCTAAATTCTTCTTGATAGATGACAAAAATAGGGGTATTTTGTTATCTATATTTTCTAAAAAAGGAATTTTTAGATAAACAAATTACTTCAGAATGACTAAGGATTAGTTCTCTGATGGAAACTTTTGGGGAGGTTTCATGAAAAAGTTTATCTTTTTTATATCTTTTGCCTTATCACCGCTTTTCTATTTATCCGCTGATGAAGAGAAAGGAGGAATCGAAGAGGTAATTGTTACTGCCGAACGTCAAGCGTCTTCTATACAAGATACTGCAATTTCAATAACAGCATTTGATTCTACTCTCATTGAATCTTTAAACTTGAGGAACCAAGAAGACCTTCAAAACTACATACCTGCTACGACTATTCAGCCTTATGATATTTCTATTAGAGGTATTGGGCGTATGTTTAGAGCTTTAGGAGGAGATCCTGGAGTCGGAACATATGTAGATGGCGCTTATTCAGTAGATTTTGGTATTGCGTCAACTGATAACGGACTCTATGACATTGAAAGGATTGAGATCTTAAGAGGACCTCAAGGAACTTTGTATGGTCGAAATAGTATTGGTGGAGCCGTTAACTTTATAACAGAAAAACCTTCACAAGATTTTGCTGCTGAAGTAAGAACTTTAACAGGTAGCTATGGAATGGCAGAAGCTTACGGTTTTATTAACGGTGGAATCACAGATAATTTAAGCGCAAGAGTAATTGTAGTTAACAGAAGTCGTGATGGTGTTATTAAAGATTTAGGAGCAGGTGAAGATTTAGATAGTTATGAGGATGAAAACTATACACTCGCCCTTAGATGGGAAAATGATAATCATACTTTTGATATTAGAGGTAACGAAAGAAGTTACGGAAGAATTATAAGTTCTGCTCAAGGAGCTGGATTACTTACCACAAGTGAATATGGTGGGAATGTAAGAAGAAATGATTTGATGGTTCATGGTTATAGACCTGTTGATCCTTCAGTAGCTTGCTCTAGCTTGACTGATAGAACTGTTGCTAATTGTGCTACTCCTGGTTATGAAATATTTACTTTTAATCATAAAGGAATAACAAGACATGGTCAGTTCCTAGTTCCTGGTGTAGATCCTGCTCTTTTTGCTGGTACAGGTGTTAGTCCAAACTTTGCTTACGGATATGACTCTAATATCCTGGCAGCTACTATGCTGGGAGATGGTAAAAGTATCCCATCCTTGGATGGTGATGACCTTGTTACCTCTACGAATGGATACAATGATGAGTATTTTGACCATCAAGCTGGAACTATAAATTACACTTGGGATGTTCAAGATAATTTAACACTTAAGTACATTGGATCTTATACAGATTACCTTTACACAAGAATAACTGATGACGATAGAACAGGTAATCCTTTATACGATGAACAGTTTCATGCCATGCAAGAGAACGAAAACTGGCAAAATGAAATCCAAGTTTTTTGGGATATTACCGATGACTGGAGTTTTGTAGGTGGCCTATTTGAATATCATGAAGAGATAGATCAAGATCTAGATTTCTTTAACCCTAATGGAGATGCTCGTTATTCACAGCCTGCTAATTATGGTTCGGTAGCTGCGGGTGCAGCTCCAGCTGATGCATCTAGACAAGTCCTAATGCTTACTGCAATTGGTGCTTTCGGAGGTGCAAATCCAACTGTACCAGCTTATACAACAACTGCTGATGCGTATACTGCTAGGGATTTTGGTTGTGGAGTTGCTAGTCTCTTAGGAGCTGCACCAGTACCAGACTTTTCTGATCCTGCATTGACTCAGGTATGTATTGTTTCAGGTCCATGGGATGGTGAAAATGCAGTTCTAACTGCAGGTCCAAATCCTTCACCTGGATCAACATTTATATGGCAAACTGAAAACAAAACAGACGCTTATGCTGTTTATTTTCAAACCGAATATCAAATTAATGATACTTGGGCTATAACATTAGGCGGGTCTTATAGTGAAGACGAAAAGATAGCTGAAGAAAACTTAGTTCAATACAACGAAGCTGAGTTAACTGCTGCAAATCTATTAGCCTATAACGTTTCTACTGGAGCATTAAATGCAGACGGAACACCAACTGGTAATGAGATTATTAGATTTAAAGGTGTTCCTTATTCTCGTTCTTTCTATAGATCAATGGAGAGAGAGTTTGAAGAATCAAACTATAGAGTAAATATCGATTATTCTCCTACCGATAATGCTTTGTGGTATCTATCAGTTACCACAGGTCACAGGGCTGGTGGATTTAACCTAGGTTATTTCTCTGCTTTTCCATCATATGATTCAGAGAATGTTACTTCTTATGAATTAGGACATAAAGGTTCATATATGGATAACACGTTGCAAATAAATGCTTCAACTTATCAATATGTTTACGAAAACATACATGGTCAATTTGAATCTCAGAGTTTCTTAGGAGGAGTCAGTACTTCTGTTATTGGTTACCCAGAAGCAGAAACTAATGGTTTTGAATTAGAAGTGATTTATATGCCAGAGCCTAATTGGATCATTGGTGGTAATTACAGTTATACAGATGCTAGATATTCAGAAGAGATAGTTGATGCGTTTGGTAATGAAGGTGTTATTGAGGTTAATAATCCAAATGCACCGGGTTCTTTATATTCTATTAAAGAAAGAGAAAGACCTATTAATGGAGTGAAAATGGAAAGAATACCTCAGAATAAAATGTCTCTGTATTCTAACTACACTCAAGAAGTTAATGGCGGTTCAATTGATTATTTAGTTGGTTGGTCTTGGACTGATTCAATTATATGGTCAGATGCAGCATTACCTTATGACGTTTCTCCATCATTTAGTCGTTTAGATGTTAAAGCTACATGGACTAATGATGAAGGTGATTTAGAGCTTATGTTCTTTATCAATAATGTGTTGGATGAAATTGGTGTGAGAAATATGTCAACAGATGATGAGACTCAGGGTTTCTTAAGATCTGTTGTACCGACTCTTCCCAGAATGGGTGGTATTTCGTTCACCAAGAGATTTGGTGCATACTAAATATTAGTCAAATAAAAAAACCTGCCTTGTGCAGGTTTTTTTATGTCTATTGGCTTAAAAGTTCTTTAGGGGATTGTTTCATCAAGCCATTAACGAGATAGAGACATAAACCGGATACTATAACTATTCCAATAATTGGCCCCATGACCCATATTTCAGGATAAAAGCCAGGAATCGTTTGAAATACTTTGGTTTCTATAAAGTAAACTCCAGTATGAGCTATCATTGAACCCAGAAGCCCCGATACTACTCCAAGTATGGAGAACTCTATTAACGAGGACGTTTTGACTAACTTTCCTGTTGCCCCTAAAGTTCTAAGTATTGCTGATTGATGTCTCCTTTGATCAAATCCATCTTGTAAAGCCGAAAAGGCCAAAAATAATGCACTCAGGCACGTTAGTAATAATATTGAATTTAAAGCCTTAGTAACCTGATTAACTATATCTCTAACTTGTTTTATCAATTCTTCAACTGAAAAGACTGAAACAGTTCTAAATTCCCGCATTAATTCTGCTGCAACCTTTTGTTTGGATTTGGGAATGTAGAAGGATGTTATGTATGTTGATGATCTTTCTTCAAATAAGGAGGGATGACCAATGACAAAAAAATTAGGGGAGAAGCTTTCCCAGTCTACAGCCCTAATGCTTTGGATGTAAGTTTCTAACGAACCATCTTCCATTTGAATGATGACTTCATCATTCAAATTAAGGTCGTAACGCTCAGATATTTCATCCGATATGGAAATTCCATTTTTGGTACCATTTTGAAACCAAATTCCTTTTACTACTTCATTTTGTTCTGGAAGATCTTCTAACCAAGTAATATTAAAGTTCCTGTCTATGATGTTCTCCTCATTATTCTTTCTGAGGATCTGAGCGTTAGCTACAGGATAGAATAAATTTATTTCTATCTCTTTTTCAGACAAGAATAATTCCATTGAATCTTTATCTTCCTTAGTTATGTTGATTGCGAAGTTATTTGGTGAATTGTCAGGAATAGAATCTTGCCAACTGCCTAATAGGTTTTTACTTGCAGAGAAGGTGATTAAACTTAGGCCAATTGCCACAGTAAAGGCAAAAATCTGAAAAGAATTGCTTAATTTTCTTCTCCTAAGTTCAGATAGCGCTAGAGTCACAGCATCTTGTGCTCCTAAGCCTAACTTCTTCTTTCCGAGTAATAAATATATGGAACCTATACCAATAAATGAAAAAAAGATTACTCCTGTAAAAATTATTAAAGATAAGGCTATTTGATTTGTGTATACATAAAGAAGAAATAAGAAAGCGAATAACCCCATAATAAAAATGGGTAATGTGTTTTGATTAAAAGTTATATCATTTTTCAGAACACGCATAGGAGAAATATCTAATAACTTTGATATATGTGGATATATAAATCCAAATTGGCAAATTAAAACTGTTAAGCAAGTAATTAGAAGAGGGTAGAAACTAGGCGGCGGCAGTTCAGTGGGAAAATACGAATCCATGAGACTGATGAAGTTAGATTGCAAAACCCATCCAAAACTTAACCCTAAGAAGAGTGTCAATAGAGTAGTGTAGAAGAAGAGTAGCAAATAAAGACCTCGAATTTGGAATTGATTCATACCTAGTGTTTTAAGGATAGCAACATAGCTAATATGTCTTCTTGCAAATCTCTGTGAAGAAATTCCTATAGTACAGGCTGAAAGTAAAACGGCTATTAAACCACCAAGCAAAAAGAAATTTTCTGAACGATCTATAGTTCTTCCTAAGGCACTACTATCTGAACTTAAAGATTCTATATCATCACCTTGGTTCTTATTTTCTTCTAAGGTTTCCCTTATTAGACTGATTTCTTCCTCAGAACCTGTAAATAGATAATTGTATTCAACTCTGCTGCCAGGTTGGATGATATTAGTTGCAGCTAAATCACTTATGTTCATTATTGTCTTAGGTGCAAATGCAAAATTTGTTGAACCTCTATCAGGCTCGTAAATTATGCTTGCTGCCAACACAAAAGTTGCATCTCCTAAATAAATATTATCTCCATATTCAAGCGATAAAAGATTTTTTAATCGTTCATCTATCCATAAAGTTCCCTGATCGGGGTTTTGTTTTGTTTTATAAGTTCCGGATTTATTTTGGAGCTCAAGCTCTCCAATGAGCGGATAAGAATTATCTACGGCCTTTATTGAACTGAGTTGCATCTCCTCTTCTGAGAAGATAACTGAAGCAAAAACAGCCATTTCTGAGGTTTTAGATTTATCTAAATTTAATTTTTTTAGAGAATCTTTAATGGCATCTTCGTTAGATTCAAATTTTAAATCTCCACCCAAGAACTCTTTTGTTTCTGAACTAAGAACCTTTTCAAGCCGATCTGTGAAAAGAGATATACCAGAAACAATAGTTACAGCAAGCACTAATGAGAGCAGCATTGAAGTAAGGTAACCTGATCGAATTTCTCTAATAAAGAGCTTAATAGATAGAGTTGCCAGCATTAATCTACTATCTTGCCGAGCTTTAGTTCTATTTTTTTATCGCATTGAGAAGCTAAATCTTGGTCATGTGTAACTATTACTAATGCGTTATCGGTTTCAGAGTTCACTTCAAATAAGAGATCAGAAACTAACTTACCATTTCTTGGATCTAAATTACCGGTTGGCTCATCGGCAAATAATATTTTGGCCGAACAGGCAAAAGCTCTTGCAATAGCCACTCTTTGCTGTTCGCCTCCTGAAAGTTGATTCGGGTAATGATTTTTTCTATCTGTAAGACCAACTCTATCAAGAAAATATTCTCCCCTCTGTTGAGGATCATTTTCTGATTTTAATTCTGAAGGTAACATTACATTTTCTAGGGCAGTGAGACTGGGCAATAATTCGAAAGATTGAAATACAAAACCCACCTTATCTTTCCTGAGTATTGCTCTTTCTTCTTCATTAAGTAAATTTATCTTAATTCCGTCTAATAAAATCTCTCCACTTGTGGCAGTATCAAGACCAGCTAGGAGACCTAATAAGGTTGATTTACCAGATCCAGATGGTCCTGTTATTGCCAATGATTTCCCTTCCTCGAGACTGAAATTAATGTCATCTAATATGACTAAATTTGTTTCTCCAGAAGGAACTTCTTTTCTTAAATTTTTTGTTATTAGGATCATGTATAAATAAGATTTACTTAAATATTTAATGCGTAAATTAAAAGGAATGATTGCGTATTAGGTGTATTAGTCTACCATAACACCTCTTAATCTTTAAACAAGATTTATTCTTAATCTATAATAATTGTAAAAAAATATTGAGATAACATGCACTATAAGAAATTCTACATTTTCTTGTTAATACTTATTAGCAATATTCTTTTTGCCAATAAAGACTATCCAAATCTATTGATATATGGCGATAGTATCAGTGCAGGGTACGGTATGTCGTCTGATAAGCAATGGTCTGTAGCCCTGCAAGAAATCTTTGATGTTAATAAAATAAAGTTTCAAATTATTAATAAAAGCCTATCTGGAGAAACAACAGGAGGGGGGCTTGTTAGGTTAAAACGAATTATTGAAGAATTCCAGCCTGTTTATATTTTATTGGAGTTAGGGGGCAATGATGCTTTACGAGGTTATCCACCCCTTAAGGTTAAACAAAATCTTGAGGCTATGATTTCAATGGCTAAAAATGAAAACGTAAAAGTCCTTCTGATGCAGATAAAAATACCTCCTAACTATGGAAAAAGATATCAAGAGAGTTTTGAATCGATTTATTCTGATATCGCCAGAGATAGTCAGGTAGAATTAATTCCTTTCATGCTTGAGAATGTGGCTTTAAACTCTGAACTCATGTTTAGAGACGGAATACATCCCAATGAAAAAGCACAACCTTTAATTGCAGACTATGTATATAAAAGCTTGACGCCTCATTTAAAACAATAAGATATGGTCTTAAAAAAAATAAGTAAATTGTTAAATAATCCAATAACTATGTTGGCACTTATTTTTCCTGTTTATATCTTTACTAAGAGTTTTATCGCCTTGTCTTATATGTTGATAGCTTATGTCTCTATACAAGTTGTATTGGAGAAAATTACAATTGGTAAAGTCTCTCAATTATTATTTGTTTCATGGCTTTTAATTATCCCTTTTGGTCTCGCAACTATCCTGCTTCGGGATCCTTTATTTCTACAGTGGAAATTTTCAATAGTTTATTGGCTTTTTAGCTTAATATTAATCGTTAGCTACTCTATGAAGGGCCCAATAGTTCTCAAGACCCTTTTTTCTCTAGGAGGGGATAAAGTTAACGATATACCTAATGAACTATTGAAGAAATTAACCTTTATTTTTACTTTTGGCTTTATTTTTATAGGGTTGATTAATACTTATTTTATTTATTTTACTTCCTTTGATACCTGGGTAAGCTTTAAGTTTATTGGAGCACCGATATTGTTGATGTTGATTACTGCAATCCCAACTGTTTATTTATTTTCAAAAGCTAAAATAACTGAAAAATAATAGTTTTCCTCTTATCTACAAATTCTAAAAAATCAAAGTATTAAAAGTTTGCCTAAATTAGTAAATTTGGGCATTATGGGCTATCGGAAAAGGATTTCAGAAGAATTATTGTTCTTTTATGTTTTGGAGAAACGTAAAAGAATTGGGAGAAAATAATGAAAATGAAATCTATCTTTGGCTTAATTTTAGCCACATTTATATTAATTCCAATGTCTGTCTTTTCTGATGAAGAAGAAGAAAGGCAAAGGGGTGGTATCGAAGAAATTACAGTAACGGCAGAAAAAAGAACTTCTACTGTTTCTGATACTTCTATGTCAATAACGGCTTTTGATTCTTCTCTGTTAGAAGACTTAGGAATGCAAAATGCCGATGATCTTATGGATCAAATACCTGCTACGACGAGAGATGCTTACGATGTAAGGATTAGAGGTGTTGGTCGTAACTTTAGGGCACTAGGTGGAGATCCGGGTGTTGCTACTTACTATAATGGTATTTATTCACCTGACTTTGGTATTGCCGCTTCAGAGAATAATTATTACGACGTAGAACGTATTGAGGTGCTTCGTGGACCACAGGGAACACTATACGGT
>ERZ802830.5150-NODE-5150-length-10159-cov-7.2408_pt1 | contig 10159 bp, 13 predicted proteins | sample MGYA00345654_ERZ802830 | MGnify/ENA primary metagenome ERZ802830 (study PRJEB30503, sample SAMEA104212375) | marine metagenome | biome: Westerlies Biome; feature: [SRF] surface water layer (ENVO:00010504) within the epipelagic zone...; material: water...
TTCCGCGTCTCCAGGGATTGGATGCTTTTTTTTTTATTTTGCCCATGATTATTTTTGATTGGTTATATTATATTGTTAGTTACGTACAAGAATATTCTTTACTTAATCGCCATCCATACCCTCTTCGTAACACATTCTACCTATCAATAAAACTATGAAAGTAAAAATACATATAGATAAAATAAATTCTAATACTATAGTCATTATAATATATTAAAAAACATTATATAGTAAAAATTTCTGCAATAAAAGTCCACAAACGATGCCAATGACAAAGCAAAGAAGGTGTACTTTATAAATATAAGACCAAAGAGGTTCATAATGATGATGAATGGTCTTTGGATAGGTTATGACAGGTATTGGATTGTTATTGTATTCGTATGTTTTTTGTTCTGTCATATGAATGATATTAGTCCGTATAAATAGTGTTATGTTGTATGTATATGAAGAAGTGCATAGAGGCCAGCCCAGCTTTCGGGATTCCCCTCGTTCAAGACCCTATATAAAGGATAGCAGAGAGATTATAAAACAAACTTTAATGAATCAATATTATGAATATTAATTACTACATTATTATACTTATATTTTGCCACTTTATTACAACTACACACACACAACATACAGTCATCAACAATAACACATTTGCTATTTCAAAACAACAACACACCAATATCATCGTCGTCGATAACTTTTATGAGAACCCACACAAAATAAGATACTTCGCCCTAGAACAAGCGTTCAATGTTCACGGAAACTACCCCGGTCATCGCACAAAATCATATGCCAATGAACAAATCAAACATGAAATTGAAACCATCTACGGCAAGAAAATCACCATGTGGAGGAACGGGACTGATTCCTATAATGGTGCCTTTCAATATTCTACCAGTAGAGACAGATCATGGATTCATACCGATGGTCACAATACACATGCCGGTGTCTTATATTTAACACCAAATGCTCCCATATCTGCTGGTACTCAAACCTTTATGTACAAAATCTCCGGTGATAGATACAAAAATGAAGATATTGTAGACTTAACTGATACACATTCACAAGACTTCACTCAATGGGAAGTCGTCGATAGAATTGGTAACATATTTAATAGACTCATACTCTTCAACTCCAAACAATTTCACATGTCCGTTGATTATTTTGGACTTAATAAGTTTGACGCAAGGTTATTTCAAGTATTTTTCTTTAATGTAGAACCATAATAGAAACTAGCCTATACTTCTATTTCTCATAGTGTAATAACGATAAGGATTGTTATTGTATTCGTATGTTTTTTGTTCTGTCATATGAATGATATTAGTCCGTATAAATAGTATTATGTTGTATGTATATGAGTACAATCCAAGAAATAGATAAAGCATGGAAAAATTCAGATAAAGAGTATGACGAAACCCCAGAAGAAGTGCATAAAGAAAGAAGAAATAAATTAAAAGAGAAAATTAAAATCGGTTCTCGTGTAAAAGCAAGATGGGGTAAAAAAAAATATAAGGGTACCGTTAATAAAATCATAAAGGATGCTAAAGGCAATATAACCGGTTATGATATTATGTTTGATATGGATGGGAAATTAGGTGAAGTTACATCAGATAACGTAGAAAAAATTAAATTATATGAGTATGGTAATATAAAATTTTAAAATTTAAATTTTATTTTTTCTAAAGGTTCCATTAAATATAACGCTCCTAAATTTAATTCATTTATAAAAGCATTTAATATTGTACTATTTATATATATTTCACACCATAAAATATATTTTTCTCGGTCAAATTCACAATCGTCACTACGTAAAAAACGTTTTACATTATTTATGGTTTGTTCTGATACATTCAATTGTTTAAGTAGTATATCATATTTATCAAATATGTAATCGCACTGGTTTTCTTTTTCATATTTGATTCCTGTTATTGAACTTTTTTTATAATTTTCTGTAATGGATTTGAATGTATCATAACTAATTCGAATCGGAGGAGGTGCATTTGGGTTTTCTAAAAACCTCTTCATATGGTCTGGATTCATTTTATTTTGTTCCTCAAACGGTTTTAAAAATCCACAAATCAACCAAGAGAATCCCAATAAATTTTTTAAATTTTCTCTTTCCATCATAATTGGGTCATATATCGATCTGACTAATAATTTAAAAAACCCATATACTTCATTCAGTTGTATATCTGCACTTCTAAAATATGGTTTCATAACCCTTTCTACTAATGTATCCATAAGTTTGGAAAATTTATTTATACTTTTATCTGTTGACATTTACTATTTGTAAAACATTTATATAATGTCTTATGCTAAAAGACCTATACAACAAAACGTCAATTTAACACAACAAGGACATTTCGTTTTACAACATTCACAAGGGCATTCTTTTTTATCATCATCTTCTTCTTCCTCTTCTTCCTCTTCTTCGTCTTCCTCATCTTTATCGTTTCCTATTTGTATACCACTATCGCCAAGTGGAAGCGATCCTGGCTGTATTTTTGAATCGGTTTTTATTATATTGATGCTTACTTTCTGACCCATTTGTTTTATGTTCTTCAGGGTTTATATCGTTCTCCACATCTTCCAAATGGATTTCTTGTATTGGTGATGTAGACATGTCTTTTCTATTTTGTATAGGCGATGTAGATATATCTTTTTTTACAACGATGGGTTTTACAGAAGGATTCGTACTAGGTATCTGGTCTCCTTTTATTCCTATAGAGAGATGACATCCCATTAATGACTATGATAAACATACTTATATAATTAAAGAAAACCATTTCCTGCCGATGCTATCAATACAGCAGTGATTGAAGAAAATACAAACCCTATTATTTTAGGTATAGCCAAATCTCTGTCGTTTTTATTTATCAAAAAAAATACAGTAAACATAAGATGAGCAAACGCCTGTATCACAGAAGCCATAAAAGAAGCCTTTCCACCGTTTTGCGCCTGTACCAATTTAAATATTGCTCCTATCAATGTCAACGCAAATGCTACATATTTTACCGGCTGTTTCCATGGACTATATGCAGTTATACTAGGCATTCCTAAATCCGTATACCTATCAAAACTTCTATTTATGGCGGATTGGCATGTTGGTTTATATTTTTTACATTTTTTTTCTTCAATGATGATTAGCATTTTTAATATTTGGTAATACATAATAAACTCTTCGTACGGTCTATCTAAATTTGGGTCGTACGGCATACATTTTCTTCGTTTAGCCCGTTTTGTATATTTTGATTTCATTTTATTATATTTTTTTAAAATAACTTGTTTCTCTTCCAACGATTTTAAAGCGATTGCACTTTTTAACATTGCTGTTTCGAATTCAATGTCTTCATCTTCGTCCGAATCGTAAACATACGTTGTACTTCTACGACATGATTTTTTTGTTATGGCATATTTTGATTTTTTCGTTTTCAACGGGTCGAAATTTAAATTCATTTATATCTATAACCAAGCTTTTATACCATTCTGCCTAAAACTACGCTTCATCATTGCCAATGTAAATTTAATATTTGGTTCATTGGTCTTGCTCAACACTTTTGAATCGATTTTTTTTGCAAATCCATAATCAATCAAATATATTTTTCCGTTGTCTACCATCACATTGCGACAATTACCGTCATTATGCAATATTTCATTCGTATCCAACGTTCTACAAATCGTTTCAATCGCTTCCATTTCACTCTTCAATAAGCACGCAGGAACTCTGTTTTTTGCCACCTCCAATAACGTTTTATCCAAGCCCTGCATAAATATCTGCTTATTATCCAAATCCACATGAAACACCTGAGGCGCCACGCCCAATTCACAAGCCTTGCCTTGAAATTCAGCCTCCTTTTGAATTCGTTTAGCTGATTTCGTTTTCTTAAATTGTTTTAAAACACATACTGTTTCTCCGACTTTCACAACGGATACCGTACCATCTTTACCAACCGCAATGTTTTCATTAATAATCGTGTATTCCATTTGTAATATTTATATGATTTATATAGGTAGTATAATATGAATAGAATAATCTTATGGTTTAATATAACACAATAATATTATTAACATGTTAGCTACGCCCGAGGTAATCGATGCTTATATAGAATTTTTAAAAAGTTATAAGCCGCCGAAACTAAAATCAAAGTTACCATGTACTTTTTGTAAGACTACTGAATCAACGACGTGGAGACCAGGACCCATTGGTCCATCAACTTTGTGCAACAAGTGTGGCGTCAATTATATGGACTCCGGTAAACGCAATAGAACCATTGATTTAATTTTGAGAGGTTCTACACCGGTATGGTTAAAAAAAGATGTCAATTCATGGGTGTGGAAAGAACATATGGTTGCAGATACAGAAGACCCACGCATATCCATGTGGATACAGCGTGAAATTATAAGAAATAAATTAACATCTACATATAATCCACCACCAGCTAAAAAACGGAGGTTATGATTTTTGTTTTAAACGTCTACGCAATACTTGTAACTTTTTATCTCGTTTTTCATCCTCCATCTCTTTCAATTCTTTTTTCAAATCTTTTTCAAATTCTTCGTCGTTTTCAATGGGTGGTAGAAGTAGAGAAGGTTTAAATATAAGCGCAATGACTGATACAACGACTAAACATAAAATAAATAGATATAACATTTATTATATTAGATAAACTTATATACTCTTAAGCCGAACACATTAGGCATTCCTCCTCTTCTTCCTCCACCTCCATTCCCTTTTTTACCGTAAATTGTATAGCCCTCGCCTCTGGTTGACTCCTTAAATAATACTGACCCGTTTTAAGGCCTTTACCCCATGCATAGAATCCCATAGAAGATAGCACTGCTCTAGTAGGTTTCTGTATGTATAAATTCAGTGATTGGGCTTGGCATATGAATGGAGCTCGACCAGCAGATAAATGAATCAATGCTTTCTGACTCATTTCCCATACCGTTTTGAACACCTTTTTCAAATCGTCAGGAATGTCCATTTTTTGTACAGAACCTCTGTTTGCTATCAACGCTTTTTTATTGGTTTCGTTCCACAGACCTTTCGCAACGAGTTTATCTTGTAGGTATGAATTAATCATCATGTACTCACCTGCTAATACTCTTCTATTGTATAGATTGGATGTTCTTGGTTCAAATGACTCTGTATTACCAAGTATGGATGCTGTTGAAGCAGTTGGCATCGGTGCAACTAATAATGAATTTCGTAGTCCATAATACTGTACATCTTCTTTCACTTTGTCCCAGTTGTATCTAGTCGGCACTACGCCCCATAAATCGAATTGTAGTTTTCCTTTGGATGCTGGAGACCCGTTGAATGTTTCATATGGTCCATATTCTTTTGATTGTTCAACACTTTCTGTGATGGCTGCATAGTATATGGTTTCAAATATATTGTTATTGATTGTTAATGCTTCCTCAGAATCATATGGTATTTCCATCATTTGAAAAACATCCGCTAACCCTTGTATACCGATTCCAATGGGTCTATGCTTTTTGTTTGAATTTTCTGCTTCTGGTATAGGATAAGTATTAATATCAATGACAGCATTTAAATTTTTGACGACTAATCTGGTTATTTTTTCTAATCTAGAATACTCGAAACGTTTTCCTGCCATACATTTTGGCAATGCGATAGAAGCTAATGTGCATACAGCTACTTCATCTGGTGATGTGTATTCGGTAACTTCACAGCACAGATTGGAACTTCGAATGGTTCCTAGATTTTGTTGATTGCTTTTTGCATTTACGCTATCTTTATACATGAGATATGGCGTTCCAGTTTCCATTTGACTATCACATATTGCTAACCATAATTCTCTAGCGTTTACAACACCATGTGCTAATCCTTTTTGTTCGTATGATTTGTATAACGTTTCAAATGCTTCACCCCATGCATCTTGTAATCCTGGACATTTGTTTGGACAGAACAATGACCATTGGCCATTCATTTTGACTCGTTTCATGAACAAATCTGGCACCCAAAGTCCATAGAAGAGGTCTCTTGCACGTTTGTTTTCATCCCCATGGTTCTTTTTCAAGTCTAGGAATTCTTGTACGTCAGGGTGCCATGGTTCTAACCATACGGCAAATGATCCTTTGCGTTTCCCCCCACCTTGGTCAACATAGCGTGCCGTATCATTAAAAACCTTTAACATGGGTGTAATGCCGTTGGATACACCGTTGGTTCCTTCTATTTGTGAGCCTGTGGGTCTTATTTGTGATATGGATATGCCTATGCCACCAGCACCTTTGGATATGAGTGCGCAATCTTTGAGGGTTTCATATATTCCAGCGATGGAATCAGATTTCATGGTCATGAGAAAACACGAAGCTAATTGTTGTTTGCGCATACCGGAATGAAAAAGCGTTGGAGTTGCATGTGTATATAATAATTTTGACATGGAATCATAATTTTCTCGTATGTTCGAAACGATATCACCGCTTCTACCGATAGCGATGGCGATGGCAACTCTCATGATTAGATATTGTGGTCGTTCTACTATGATATTATCGCGTTTGACGAGATAGGAGCGTTCTAATGTTTTGCATGCGAATATGTCGTATTGAAAATCTCTGTCATGTACAATCATGTCATTTATTTGTTCGGAGTAGTTTTTAATGGTTTGTAGAAAGGGTTCGTGTAAGAGATGTTTGACTTGTATCATGGATTCAGTGAATGTAGCGGGTGTTTCTTTGTGTAGGTTGTCTACCCATGCTCTACCTGCTAATTTACTGTAATGGTGATGGTCTGTGGTCATGGCAGCGGCGGTTTCAGATACTAAATTTGGTATTTCGGCAGAGGTCATAAATTCTCCCCACGAGTTGTTTAGTGTGTTTAATAACGTTTTAATGTTAACATGGTTGAGTTTAGGATGTATGTTTATTAATTTTTCTAGTTTATTTTTGATTTTGGACATCTTTAAGTCTTCAATATTACCATTTCTTTTTTTGACGCGCATGTGTGAAGTGTTTGTATGTCGATGTCTGATATAGTTCAAATAATAGTTATTAGATTTTTGGTAGATTTTTTAACAAATGTAAATATAAGTTATTGTTAACAAAAATTTTATATACTTTCTTCTACTTTAGAAACTAAAAATATATTCCATACGCCTTCAAGTGCTTGTTTACAAAATTCATGTGGATTCATATTTTGTGCAGATGTAAAATAGGAATTGGAATATTGCCAATGTTTTTTATCTAACGTTTTTCGATAACAAGTGTAATGTTGAGGTTCATGTATTATAAATCCATAAATACTTGTATCATCTAATAAGTCATACATTGTTTTACCAACGTTCCAAATATATTCTATTGTACCATCTTCTTTTTGTCTTGTCGTAACACCGCGTTTAATATGGAATCCTTTTTTTTCTAAACATCTTATCATGGAATTTAATGACCAGAAACCAGACACGTGTTTATGATTACTTAATGAATCACCAGATTCTTCTGCACATTCTTTCGCCGCCTCGTCTAAATCGTTTTTGGTAATGTCTGTATTGCGTAAAAGATTATGAATAGAATGAAGACCGCAATATGCCGAACGCTGACGCTCGTGAAAATCGGAACCATGAACCAATCGACTACTATGGCGTGTATTGTATGGAATAGAATCTTTTTCAATGATTTGTCTTTTTGTAGATGAAACACCATTGACAATCGTTTTAAAAGAATCTTGAAGTTTTCGTTTACGAACGATTTCATATATTGGGTCTTCTATCATATTCTTTGGTCAGACTTTATTTTCTTTTATACGCATTTTATTACTAGCATATGTGTTCCATATACTAGTGAAGGTTATTATTAGTTGATTGTATTGTATCTGTGTTTCTTTCCATTTGGAAACATATTTGTCTATCCAATCAACGGTTTTTGCATGTATTTTTTTTATGTCTTCATCGTTGCAACGTATAATTCTTTTCCATCTTCTTAGTGTTTTTTTAGATTCTTTCGTATCGTCTACAACGAAATTAGACCACCAAATCATAATATAGGATTTAATTTCTTCCGATGAATCTTCTATGTCGAAATGATATTTTTCTATGTATTTATTATCTATCAAGGTGGATAATTGAAACAATAATTTTTGATAATCTATTAATTTAGTGGATATCGTTTCAAGGTTGTTTGATATACTTTTAATAGAACTCCATATAAATACGTCTGGATGTTTTTCGGTCATATAATTTATTTTTTTACTCTCTTTATACCTCTATTTGGATGTGTATTTATTTGTCGATGGTGTGAAATATGTTCTGACCAATTTTCATCGTGTCCTTTCTCCTTATCATGTTCTAAATGCATATCTACAGGTAACATTTTTTTCTTGGCTTCCATAACATCTGAATGACGTTTTAACTTTTCCTTGCGTTTTATACGCATTTGACGTCTTGAACCCCTTGCTATCATCTTAGGTGTTATATTAACTTTTTCTTCATCTTCTTTTTGAACCACTGGTTTCTTTATTGTACGAGGTGAACGAGCTCTCAATCCTCCTCTTAATGTTTTTACACGATTTGTTCTTATTTTCTTTACCGTTGCCATTTCAACATCCGGTATTTTATCCGGTATAACACATTCTACCTTACGCATTTTCATTAAGACAATTATAATTATCAAACAAACTATCATTACAGATATCAACACTATCAATGCTATATCCGAACCACCTAAAACACTTTCCACTTCTTTCTTATCTACATATTCCTTTGTGTCATCCGCTATCTCCCATACCATTTCCGTTGTCATTGATTCTTCAGTTGTTCTGACAAAAACGATAGGTGTTTGCAACGTTTTTAGCCTCCTACCATCACTTGATAATATTCGAAACGTGCCAGTCGATATAGAACTATCTGAATCAGTAGCAATCCATGACACAGAACATGGCACACTTGTTAAGGTCACGTCGTTGTATAACCATGTACAAGATGTCGAATCAGTGATGGTGTCTGCTGCATGGTCTAGTGTTCCGCATGTTGTTTGCCATTGTACGGTGACCATTTGTTCTTGTGGTTCACACATTTCGATAGACATGTCTATTTTTTCACCGATGGCAGCGGTTTGTTTGGATTGTAATTTGGATATAACATATGGAGGAAAATGAATAGGAACATTATCTACATAAATATATACTTCTCCAAGCGATATACCCCCATTCATATCTTCACATCGAATTTTAACAATACATTTGTTTCCTAACGTTGTAGGTGTAAAAATAACGGTTACGGTAGAACCAGAAGCAACTGTATCGGTCAACGAACCTTCTAACTCAGTAATTGGACAAGAACCCATTATCGCCTCTGTCGTCCATGTATATTTAATGTTTGAACCTTCCTGGTCTTCAAATGTTGCAGAAATCGTAGTTGATGTTCCTATCTGATGCAATAATGATATTCCAGAATTGATAGCGGTTATTATTGGAGGTACATTAAAAACAGCTCTAAATTCTACAGGAACGTAGTCTTTAACTACAAATTGCATTGGTATATTATATCCCATTCCTACGACTGCTATTTCTAGTATGTAAGAGTCTAGTGCGTTTTCTGGTATAGTGTGTTCGATAACGCAAGTATCGGAAGATGTACATTTTGTTTGACCATTAATGGTAAATTGCATATCTGTATTTGGTGGATTGGAGACACCTTTGATGGTTAACTCAATAACATCATTTGGATACACGGTGGTTGAATTTGTTTTAATCCATTTTATATATGAAGGTTGTTGATATCTTGCCGCATCGGCTTGAATTAATGGATTTAAAATGATATTTTCAGTGGATGCAACGGTTGATATAGTCCCTGTTAGTACGCCTGAATGTGTGGACACACCATCTTCGTTTGTAGCTATGGCTTGTAACACATAATCTCCTTCTGATAAAGAAGCTAGTGTATATGTTGGAGATTCTTTCGATGTTTCCCAACGAAATAAATTAGCAGGAGGTTTTGATAGTGTCCATGATATTTTATTTATACTAAACACTGGTACTATAAGTAAAAGAAGTAAAAATATGTTCATTAATATGTGTCATAATATTTATATACTCTGTGTCATATGGTAAAAGAATCTATATCTTCATATAATGTGAACCCATTTCTGTAAGAGCTACCGCCTTGTTCAACATCTATAACATATTGACTTTCTCTACATCTGTTACATAGTA
>ERZ802830.5151-NODE-5151-length-10158-cov-7.19509_pt1 | contig 10158 bp, 7 predicted proteins | sample MGYA00345654_ERZ802830 | MGnify/ENA primary metagenome ERZ802830 (study PRJEB30503, sample SAMEA104212375) | marine metagenome | biome: Westerlies Biome; feature: [SRF] surface water layer (ENVO:00010504) within the epipelagic zone...; material: water...
GAGGCTCTTGGACGTTTTAAAGGTGTCCCTGGGTCGGATGCTGTGCGTGGCGCTGAGTTGCGTTGAACAGGTGAAGGAATGGGATGGGGCGATAATTTTGGTTTGGCATATGCAAAATCTGAATTGGCTGCTGGAAATGGTGTCCCTTCTGAGGGTGTTGCTTTTTTATCTACTAATGATTTAGATAAAGAGAAATTAGAGTACATAGCAAGAGAACTAATAGTTTTAGGTTTTAAATTAGTTGCGACTAAGGGTACTGCTAAATATTTATTTAATTTGGGAATTGAAGTTGATGAAGTTTTAAAGGTTCATGAAGGAAGGCCTAACATTGAAGATTCAATTCGTTCTGGTCTTATCCAATTAGTTATCAATACTCCAGTTGGATCGCAGGCTCTCCATGATGATGCTTATCTCAGAAGAGCATCCTTAGAATATAATATTCCTACTTTTACTACTATTCCTGGAGCAAAAGCAGCTTTGCAGGCAATTAAATCATTACGGCTAAATAAAATTGATACTTTATCACTTCAGGAAATTCATAATTAAAAGAATCTATTCATAAATTTTAAGATTCTCTCTTAATTGGTTTGTTAGGGAGTTTCTACCAATGGATAACAATTTAAATGTGTCTTTATGAATTTTTAGCTGAGTTTCAGCTATTTGTAATCCTTTAATTAGTTCTTTTGTTTCACTAGTTAAATCATTAAGATTATATATTCCCCCCCTCAAAAGTTAGAACTGGATTTTTATTTTCAATGTTTTTTTTCAGACGTGATTTTATCTTTTATTAAATTAAATACAATCAAGTAACCTTTATCAACTGTTTTTCACATAATTCTTTATAAATTCCATCTTTATTAAACAAATCTATATGTTTCCCACTATCTATAATTTTACCTTTATCAAAAACAACTATTTTATCTGCTCCTTGAGTCGTGGATAATCTGTGAGCGACAATTATAACTGTCCTATTATTCATTGCTTGATTTAGGCCCTTTTGAACTTCTGCTTCTGAATCCGAATCTAATGCACTAGTAGCCTCATCTAATAAAAGTATAGATGGGTTACCTAATATCGCGCGAGCTATTGCTAATCTTTGAATCTGACCTCCTGAAAAGTTAGATCCTCTTTCGGTTATGTTTGTTTCGTATTTACTAGGGAGTTTAAGAATAAATTCATGAGCATTTGCAATCTTGGCAGACTTGATTACATCGTCTTCACTAAAGTTCCTTCCCATTTTTATTACATCAATTATTCTTCCAGAAAATAAAAAAGGTTGTTGTTGGACTAAGGCAATATTTGATCTTATATCTATTGAGCTTATAGATCTTATGTTTTTATCATCTATATATATGTCCCCTGTTTTAGGGCTTATGAATTTTAATATCAAAGACATCATTGTGCTTTTCCCGGCTCCTGATGATCCTACAAATGCAATTACCTGTCCTTTTGAAATTTTTAAAGTGATATCTTTTAAAACTTCATTATCCTTTTTATATTCAAAACTAACATGATTGAATTCTATATTCCCATTTATTTTTGCTATTTTGTCTAAATTTCGCTCATCTTTTTCCATGGGTTGCATATTTATTTTTTTTAATCTTTTTAATGAAGCCTCTGCTTGCTTATATTCATTAAAGTTTGTACTAATGTGACTAATTGGGTCTATAAGCATTAATATTGCAGCAAAAAAACTGCTAAATTCTTCGCTATTTAAAAGACCTAGGTTAATTCTTAATGCTCCTAAACCTAATATTGCCAATATTCCAAAAGCTTCAATAAAACCTACTATTGGATGTTGTATAGCAAGTAATTTTAGTGTCTTATATTTTGCTTGTTTATTACTTCTCAATCTTGTATTGAATCTACCTTTAATCCAATTTTCTGCTGCAAATGATCTTATTGTCGAAATTCCGTTTATAGATTCTCCTATTAAGCCGGCTAAATCGCTTGTTGATTCTTGACTTTTTTCAGATGCTATTAAAACTCTTTTCCCAAAGTTATTTACTGATAAAACAATTATTGGAGCTAAAATAAATGTTGATATCGTCAACGACCAGTCTAAATAAAACATATAGATAATTACTGCTAATAATTGCAACACGCATGGTAATGTATCTTGAAATGTTTTATAAATCACTTCACTGACTCTGTCCGCATCCTCGGTAAGCCTATAAGTAATATCTCCTGCAGAAATGTTGTTGATAAAATTCATTTTTATTTTGTGAATTTTACTAAATAAACTTTGTCTCATTACTTCACTTATTTCTAATGAAGGCTTTGCAATATAAACATCTTGCCCATATTGAGCAGTTTTTTGAATTAAAAATACAATAAGAGAATTTATTATGATATTAGTTACGGTTGATAATTCTCCAGATCCAATAGCGGGTATTAATTTTCCAGCTAAAAAAGCTAATATTGGCCAACATGCTACATAAATTATCATGCATATAAAACCTTTAATAAATCTATTAATATATGGAGTGATTGATGGAATTAATTGCAAGATATTATTTTTAATTACTTCTTTTACTTTATCAATAGCTGTGGATTTATAAAACAATGAAATTAAATCAATTTTTAAAATGGCATAACGTTGTTTCTTCTGGAGGCGAGGCAAAAATTCTCATAAATTCTGGTCAGATAAAAGTTAATGGAGAAATAGAGAAAAAAAGAGGAAGAAAATTAGTTAAAGGAGATAAAGTTATGTTTCTAAAAAGTGAATTAATTTTTGAATGATTAGCCTAAAAACCCAGGCTATATTAGTATATTTTTCTTAGACAACATATTTTGAGAAAATCTGTAATCGCTGGTAATTGGAAGATGCACATGACTTGTGCTGATACAAAAAAATATTTGGAAGAATTTCTTCCTCTTATTGAAGAAATTCCTAATGACAGGAAAATAGTAATTGCTCCTCCCTTTACAGCTATTTCTACTTTTTCTAGTTATACAAATTTTGATTATTTAAATATTGCAAGTCAAAATATCCATTGGGAAGATAAAGGTGCTTTTACTGCAGAAATCTCTCCCAATATGCTTATTGAACACAAAGTAAAATATGCAATTGTTGGTCATAGTGAACCTCGGAAATACTTTAGTGAAAGTGATGAACAAATTAATAAAAGAGCTGTCTTTGCTCAATCAAGTGGACTAACTCCAATAGTTTGTGTTGGTGAAACTCTTGAACAAAGAGAAAGAGGTGAAGCCGATAGGGTCATCACCAGACAAGTTGAGCAGGGATTAGAGAATACTGATCCATCTAATCTTATAGTCGCTTATGAACCTATATGGGCAATTGGTACAGGTAAAACTTGTGAAGCAAGTGATGCAAACAAGATTTGTGCTTTGATAAGGAGGTTGATTGGTTTTAGTGACGTAATCATCCAATATGGAGGTTCTGTTAAACCTAATAATATTGATGAGATCATGTCAATGAGTGATATTGACGGTGTCTTGGTAGGTGGTTCTTCTTTAGATCCTATAAGTTTTTCAAGAATTGCAAATTTCGAATAATAATTTTCCTTGGCCTGATTATTGGGGTAGGAAAACCTCAATAATGGGTATTATTAATTTAACTCCTGATTCATTTAGTGATGGAGGCGATTTTTGTTCGATAGAAAAAGTTTTAAATCAAGTAAATCATTTTGTTTCTAATGGAGTTGATGTAATTGATCTTGGTGCTCAAAGTACTAGACCCGGGGCGATTGAAATCGGAGCGAAAAATGAATCAAAAAGATTGATACCATATTTAAAAAAAATTAGAAGTGAATATCCTAATATTCTTATTTCTATAGATACTTTTAATTCTGAGGTTGCTCATGAAGCTCTCTCAAATGGTGCTAATTGGATTAATGATGTCACAGGAGGCAGAAGGGATGATGAGATTTTAGATGTTGTCTCAGAATTTAAATGTCCTTTCGTAATTACTCATAGTCGCGGTAGTAGTATAAATATGAATAATTTGACAAATTATGATGATTTTTTAGTTGATATTATTCATTCTCTAGAAAGGTTGACAAAAAAAGCTATAAACAAAAAAGTTAGTAAGGATAAAATAATTTGGGATCCAGGTATTGGATTCTCAAAAGATACTAAACAGAATATAGAAATCCTAAGAAACATTCCTCTCTTTAAAAAATTTGAATTTCCACTCTTAATTGGGGCCTCAAGAAAAAGATTTATTGGAGAAATCTTAAATGTACCTAATCCCAAAGAAAGAGATATAGGAACACTAGCTATTAGTTGTCTTTGTTCTCAACAAAATATTCACTTAGTAAGAGTTCATAATGTAAAAATAAATTATCAAGTTTTAAAAGTGGCAGATCATATTTTTAGATAAAGAAATTAATTTTTACTATTTAACTCCCTCAATTTTATCCTCTACCTCTTGATAAAGTTCTTTAAGTTGCTCTATATTTTCATCGGATGTTTCCCAATAACCTCTCCCATTTACTTCGAGCAATGTTCCTACTATTCTTCTGAAACTATTAGGATTTAAATCCATGAGTCTTTTCCTCATTTCTTCATCATTAATGAATGTTTCATTAGTTTCTTCATAAACAAAGTTATCTACTTGGCCACTTGTTGCACTCCATCCAAGTGTGTAGTTAAGTCTATTAGATAGTTCTCTAACCCCTTCATATCCTGACTTAAGCATTCCTTCGTACCATTTTGGATTCAAAAGCTTGGTTCTAGAATCTAGCCTAATTGTTTCACCTAATGTCCTGACTTGAGCATTAGATGTAGTAGTGTCTGCAATGTAACTACTTGGTTCTTTCCCATCATCCCTTAACGTTTTTATTAATTTAGTAGGATCAGAATCAAAATAATGGCTTACATCAGTTAGAGAGATTTCAGAGGAGTCAAGGTTTTGGAATGTTACATCAGCAGTTTTCATGACAGACTCGAAAACATCCCTTTTTTGATTCATTTCTCCTGGATTATCGGCATTAAAAGCATAAGTTTTTCTTGATAAGTACATTTCTTGCAATTCATTTTCTTCCTCCCAGGTTGAATTCTCAACAGCTAAATTGACATTTGAACTATAGCTTCCACTAGCATTTGAAAATACTCTTGCTGAAGCTTCCCTTATAGAGGTACCCTCTTTTTCTGCTTGTTCTAAGGAATGTTTTCTAACAAAGTTGGACTCTAATGGTTCTTCTGCTTCTGCGGCTAATTTTACTGCTTGGTCAATTAGTGCCATTTGGTTTATAAATAAATCCCTAAAAACTCCAGAACAATTTACAACGACATCAATTCTTGGTCTACCAAGTTCCTCTAACGGGATAAGTTCTAATTTATTTATTCGGCCAACAGAATCAGGTTTTGGTTTGACTCCTACAAACCATAAAATTTGTGCAAGAGATTCACCATAAGTTTTGATATTATCAGTACCCCATAAAACACAAGCTATTGTTTCAGGCCAAGTTCCTTGCTCTTCTTTTTGTCTTTCAATTAATTTGTCTACTACAGTTTTTGCTGCCGCTACTGCTGCAGTGGTAGGAATTGATTGTGGATCAAGTGCATGAATATTTTTACCACTTGGTAAAACACTTGGGTTCCTAATAGGATCTCCTCCAGGACCAGGTAATACATAATTCCCATCCAAGGCTTTTATGAGGCTATCCATTTCTTTGTCTGCACAAACCTGTTCAAGGCAGAATAATAAATAGTCAAATAATTTATTTAATTCTTTTTGATTTACTTCATTAAATCCATTTAATCTACATACTCTTAGCCAAGGGGTAGGTAAATTTAAACCAAATATTTTCAAGAAATCTAATAGTTTTGAAAATAGAGATTTCTCTAAATAGACTCTTCCGTTAACAATTTTTAGACTGTTAACCATTGCAAATATAGATTCTCTAGCAGTTTTAATAATTTTTTCATTAAGTTCAACAAACTTAAGTTCTCCCTTATTATTACCGTCGTAAACTTCATCAATTTTTAAATTTATTGATTCTGCTAATAAACCTGGTAGGGATCTAAGACCTTCTTGTTCTCTTTCTAACGAAGCTATATTGACTAATGTAGCGACGGCTTCCTCAGCAGTAGGAGCCTCTCCAATTGTATGGAGTCCACATGGAAGCAATCTACTTTCTATCTCCATTAATTGTTTATATATATTTCCTACGAACAGATCTCTTTCTTCAATAGTTAGTTCCTCTACCTCACCAATAGGTAGTTCTACATCTTTGTCAAGATTACATTGCTTTGAAGTCTCTACAATTGCATTAACAATTTGAATACCTCTGCTACTTTCTCTGAGTTGTTGATAAGAACCTACAAGTTCGCTCAATTCTTTAAGGCCCTTATAGAGTCCAGCATTTTCAGCTGGAGGAGTTAGGTAACTTATCGTTGATGCGTAACCTCTTCTTTTTGCAATTGTTGCTTCTGATGGATTATTTGCTGCGTAATAATATAAATTTGGCAGAGATCCTATTAAAGAATCTGGGTAGCAGGTTTCACTCATGCCCATTTGTTTCCCAGGCATAAATTCAAGTGAACCGTGTGTTCCAAAATGTAGAACGGCATCAGCTCCCCATATTTTTTCTACGTAAGTGTAATAAGCGGCAAATCCGTGGTGAGGACTTGCACTTCTTGAGTAAAGTAATCTCATTGGATCTCCCTCATATCCAAATGTTGGTTGTACTCCTATAAATACGTTTCCAAAATGCTTTCCATAAATAAGTAAATTTTGTCCATCGCTGTTCAAGTTTCCAGGAGGTTTACCCCAGTTTTCTTCTAATCTCTTTGAATAAAGTGTAAATTCCTCATATTCTTTCACAGTCATCTTATGAGCAATATTTAATTCAGGAGAACCATCCATAGCCTCTGGATTATTAATGACTTTCTCCATTAATTCTTTGGAGTTTTTAGGGAGATCATCAATTTGATACCCTTTAGCTTTCATTTCTAAAAGAACTCTATAAATAGAACCAAATACATTTAAATAAGCTGCTGTTCCAACATTCCCTTTGTCAGGTGGAAAACTAAATACAGTTATCGCTAACTTCTTCTCCTCCCTTTTTTTTACCCTAAGAGTGGACCACTTTATTGCTCTTTCAGCAATAACATCTACTCTGTCTTGGAGAGTATGAGCTTTACCAGTAGCATCATCACGACCTGAAAGAATAATTGGTTCAATAGCTCCATCTAATTCTGGTATAGCAATTTGGAGTGCAACTTGAACAGGGTGCAACCCTAAATCACTTTCCTCCCATTCTTGAGTTGTTTGAAATACCAAAGGTAATGCAACCATATATGGTCTATTTAGTTTTTTAAGTGCATCAATAGCTTTTGGATGATCTTGTCTTGCAGGACCACCTACCAATGCAAAACCTGTTAAAGATACAACTCCATCAACGATTGCTCTTTCCTTATCAATTGAATCATAATAAAATTCATCTACTGGTTTAGAAAAATCTAATCCACCACAGAAAATAGGTAAAACACGAGCGCCTCGATATTCTAATTCTTGTATTACGGCTACATAATGAGCATCATCACCAGTAACTATGTGACTTCTTTGTAGAACTAATCCAATTGTTGGAGTTTTATCATCTTTTGGTTTTATATCTTTTCTATTATTTTCCCAATCTTGATATTCATTTAAACTTTCAAACATATTTGGCGCTAATGGATGCCATATGCCTAAATCTGGGAATGTTTGAGGATCTTGTATTTTAAATTCTTCTAACTGATCTTTTATATTTTCTGACACTACATATTTTTCTGAGATCATTAATAAGAAGTTCTTCAGATTCTCTGTAGTACCGCCAAGCCAATATTGAAAACTTAATATAAATGTTCTTGCATCTTGTGCTTTTTCTACAGGTAAATATTTTAGTATTGAAGGCAAAGTATTTAGTAACTTCAACATTGAATCTTGGAAACTAGCACCATCAGATTCTTTTTTCTTTTTAATAAGATCACCAATAATACTTTTAGATTGTCCAAGTTGAGCCATGCTAAATGAACCCAATTTGTTTAATCTCATCACCTCAGGCATTGAGGGAAAAATTATAGAGGCTTTAAGATTCTCTTTATATGGTGTAACTGCATCTACAACTTTTTGTGCTAAATCTTCAATAAATATTAGGGAGGCAACAAAAATATCGGCACTAGCCATATCAACTTTAAAATCTTCGAAGTTTTTATCGTTTCTAAGTTCTTCTATAAGATATCCGCTAAGATCTATCCCTATAGGGCCATTGATTTCATTTATTGATTTTGCAGCTTCTGTTAAGGAGTTTTGATATTGTGGCTCAAGGACAACATAAACTGCTTTTATTACAATTTTATGTTTGTTATCCTCAACAGGAGAAACTCTGCGATTTGCTGAGCGGACCTGCGTAAACATTGATTCTCTTTAAGTATTTTTACCAGCCTACGGGTGAATTGCCGTTATTGTGTGCAATATAAATAGCGTGTAACAACCTTTAAAAAAATTTTTTAATTAAAAATGACCAAAAATTCTAAAAAATCTATACCTGTACTTGTTTCTGGTGCATTAGGCAAAATGGGAAGTGAGGTTGTTAATTCCGTCCTAAATTCTTCAGATTGCGAACTTGTTGCAGCAATTGATACAAATAAAAAAAATAATGGTGAAAATATTTCACAATTATTAAATCTTAAAAAAAGTGAAGTTACTGTCTCAAATGATCTTGAGGGGTCTTTATGTTCAATTAGTCAAGATTATCGAAATGAGGAAATTAAACCAGTATTAGTTGACTTTACTCATCCTGATTCTGTTTATGAAAATACTAGATCTGCAATTGCTTATGGTATATCGCCAGTTGTAGGGACTACAGGCCTTACACCCTCTCAAATAAATGATTTGGCTATTTTTACTCAAAAAGCAAACATAGGTTGTGCAATAATTCCAAATTTTTCCGTAGGAATGGTTCTTCTTCAACAAGCTGCTTCTGTAGCAGCAAAGTTTTACGATAATATTGAATTAATAGAAATGCATCACAATCAAAAAGCAGATTCTCCTAGTGGAACTTGTATTAAAACTGCTGAAATGATTGAAGAATATCCAAAAAAATATAATCAAAACTTAGTTAAGGAAACTGAATCATTAAAAGGAGTAAGAGGAGGTCTTAGAGATTCAGGCCTAAATATTCATTCAATAAGATTGCCTGGGCTTTTGGCTCATCAAGTAGTTATTATGGGTTCTCCTGGAGAAACTTACACAATTAAACATGACACTATTGACAGAAAAGCTTATATGCCTGGCGTTTTGCAGGCAATAAGAAAAATAGGTAAATTTGATTCGTTAATTTATGGACTTGAAAAATTAATATTTTAATGCTTATACCAATAAAACAAAATCAAATATCTAAACTTATCCCTTCTGTAGGGACAGGTGGTCAGTTTAAATATACACTTGGAGATCCCAGAAAAATTTTGCAGAGACTGATTATTTCCTCTATTGGAGGAGTTTTAAATCTCTTACTTTTTATTAGTCAATCATCAACTCAGACTGAAAATCTTTGGTTATTATTATGTGTGATTTTTTTTCTTTATATAATATGGGGACCAATTCTTGAATCAAGCAGAAAAAATATTAAATATAAAAAATCTAAGTTCTTTTCTCTCTTCGATGGTTATGTTTCTGATATCTATAAAACTGAAAGAATTGAAAGTTCACGTGAGCAATCAAATAGGCAAGGTCGTTTAGAGCTGATTGAAAAAAAAAGAACTTGGTTAGTTATTGAATTGGAGGATGAGGATGGTTATTTAGATAAAATAAGTTTTCCCATGGAAAACAAACATAGTCTAATTAGAGTTGGTTCTAATATTAGATGCATCATTTCATCTAATTATAGAAACTTTGAAAGAGAGATTTCCTTGACTGATGCATGGTTACCTGACTCAAATATTTGGATAGGAGAATACCCATATTTGCTTCGACCAGCATTTGAAGAAATTTGCTATATTTATCTGAAGTAAATTGTAGTTATATATTTTAATTAATGAATAATTATTTAAATTTTAAAATTGTTGGATCTGGTCCCTCTGGATTACTTTTAGCAATATCTTTAGCGAAATTAAATTTCAATATTTACATTACAGATTTACTAACAAGAGAGAAGCTAATAAAAAAAGACAAAACATATGCTATTACTCATTCAACAAGAAAGATAC
>ERZ802830.5153-NODE-5153-length-10154-cov-12.3542_pt1 | contig 10154 bp, 7 predicted proteins | sample MGYA00345654_ERZ802830 | MGnify/ENA primary metagenome ERZ802830 (study PRJEB30503, sample SAMEA104212375) | marine metagenome | biome: Westerlies Biome; feature: [SRF] surface water layer (ENVO:00010504) within the epipelagic zone...; material: water...
AAAGGATGTATATATAAAATAACTAAGAATGTTTAATTAACTTTCTTCTACAAATCTACTAACTTGCTTCACACCGCCTAAGGGAAAGAAGTGCACTTTTTCAATATTGAAATCAGGATTATTATGCTTGTATTCTGCTAACTCACTTAGTATTTGTGTTGGTTTGTATGGAAGTAGAAGCTTTGTAAGATCCATAGCTCTTTTTTGTAGGATTTTTATAGAAGCTCCGACTCCACATTCAAGAGAATATTTTAATAATGTCTGAAGCTTGGCTGGTCCAGCAATACCGATATGAATTGGTAAATCTATTCCATTATTTTTAACTGCATTAGCCCAATCTATTACTGTTTTGGAATCAAAACAAAACTGAGTTGTGATTGCCATAGTTGCATCAGTTCTATTACTAAATTCATTTTTCCAAGATAAAGCTTTATCAATATTATTTGTTGTTCCATCGTTATCGATATCTTTATTTCCTTCTGGGTGGCCTGCGATGTGCAAATTTTTAAATCCAGCCATATCAAATAGTTCGGATTCAATTAATTGTATTGAAGAATCAAAATCACCATGCGGTTTATTAGATCCTCCAGCTATTAAAAGCGCATTATCAACATTAGCTTCATTTTTATATCTAGAAATCCAATCTTGTAATGTTTGTTTATTTTTAATAATACGAGCTGGAAAATGAGGCATAGGTGAATATCCTTGATCATTTATTTTTTTTGCTGTCTCAACCATATCTTCAATTGGAGTGCCTTCGATATGTGCTATGTAAACTAGAGTTCCTTTTGGAATTAGATCTGAAAAATTTTCAATTTTAGAAGCGGCTCTTGGAGTAACTTCAACTGAAAATCCTTTTAAAAAATTTGTTAACTTGTTATTTTTCATAATATTAAAATTTAAATCTGGCGGAGAGTGAGGGATTCGAACCCTCGAACCAGTTACCCAGTTACCTCCTTAGCAGGGAGGCGCTTTCGACCACTCAGCCAACTCTCCTAATTATAATAAAAAAATGGATTATAACCCTTTGATTATATAAAGATAACTAATTATCTATCGAATTCTATTTGCATTCCAAAAGGTAGGTCTTCTTTTACTTGGCCGCCTTCGAAGGCAACATAGCCATTAATAATTGTCATGTATATAGATGAGTTAAATGTTTTTCCAGAAAATGGTGACCATCCACATTTATATAAAATGTTTTCACTTGAAACTTGATAAGGATTGTTGATATCCAAAATTGCCAAGTCTGCATAATAACCTTCTCTGATATATCCTCTTTTCTTGATTTGAAATCTTTTTGCAACGTTGTGACTTGTTTTTTCAACAATAGTTTCAAGACTTAAAATATCTTGATGATAAAAATCCATAAGAATCTGAAGGCCATGTTGAACTAAAGGGAGTCCCGCAGGAGCATCTGGATAGGCTTGCATCTTTTCATCCCAAGTATGGGGCGCATGATCAGTTGCAATAATATCAATTTTCTTATCATGCAATGCTTTAATTAGAGCAAGTCTATCTGACTCTTCTTTTATAGATGGATTGCATTTTATTTGATTGCCCAACTCAGAATAATAAGATTCATTAAAATGCATATGATGAACGCAAACTTCCGAAGTAATCTTTTTTCCATCTACCTCTCCAGCCACAAATAGATCTAATTCTTTTTCTGTAGTTAAATGAAATACATGGAGATCTGAATCATATTTTTTTGCTAAATCAACAGCCAAAGAACTTGATAAGTAACAACTTTCAACATCTCTTATAAGATGATGATGTTCTGCACATAAATCATTTCCATATTTTTCTAAAAATAGTTGCTCTCTATCTTTAACTCTTTGAGGATCCTCACAATGAGTTACAACAATAAGAGGAGAATAATTAAATATATCATCAAGGGCATCAATGCTGTCTACTAACATTTCTCCTGTTGAGGCTCCCATAAATACTTTCAATGCTGCAGCTTGATTTATATCAACCCTTTTGATTTCTTCAATGTTTGTATTACTACCGCCCAAGTGAAAGGAATAATTTGAAAGAGATCTTGTGCTTGCTAACTCAAATTTTTTTGTAAGATTCTCATTTGTAGTTGTAGTGGGATTAACGTTTGGCATTTCAAAATAACTGGTAACACCTCCTGCAAGTCCTGCCCTGGATTCAGAGGCTATATCACCTTTATGAGTTAGACCAGGTTCACGAAAATGAACTTGGTCGTCAATTAGACCAGGTATTACATATCTTCCCTCAATATCAATGATTTGTTTAGATTCAGCTGTTATGTGATTCGAAATTAATTCAATTCTTTCATTTTTTATAGCAATATCAGACTCAAAAATAGTATTTTCATTAACAACTTTGCAATTTTTTAGAATTAGGTCATACATACTATTTATCTAACTCGAACTCCTCATGAAGCACTTGAACAGCTTTATCAACTATGTCCTCATTTATAACCATGGTAATTTTTATTTCAGATGTACTAATTATTTGAATATTAACATCATTATCAGATAAGACTTTAAAGGTTCTACTTGCAACGCCAGATTGCGATCTCATTCCTACTCCAACCAAAGAAACTTTTGCTATATCAGAGTCAATAATTAAATCTTTAAATTCAATCTTTTGCCTCACGTCTTCAACAATCTTTTTAACAATTTCTTGATCTTCATTTGAGACTGTAAATGTGAAATCAGTTTTGCCATCAACACTAACATTCTGAACAATAACATCTACTTCAATCTCAGCGTCACTTATTGGTCCTAAAATTTTGAAAGCTGTTCCAGGAGTATCCTCAACACCATGCAATGTTACTTTTACTTGATCTTTTTGGAATGCTATTCCTGATACTAACGAATTTTCCATACCATTATCCTCTAGAGAAATTAATGTCCCACTTCCTTCATTAAAACTTGATAAAACTCGAACAGCAACCTTATATTTATTGGCAAATTCAACTGCACGTGTTTGCATTACCTTTGCCCCTTGCCCTGCAAGCTCAAGCATCTCTTCCATTGTAATTGAATCTAATTTTTTTGCATTTGAAACTATTTTTGGATCAGTTGTATAAATCCCATCAACATCTGTATATATATCACATCTTTTAGCTTTAACTTGAGCAGCTATGGCCACTGCAGTTGTATCAGAGCCACCTCTTCCAAGAGTTGTTACATCTCCAGTTTCTGTTACCCCCTGAAAACCCGTAATTATTGGGATAGTCCCATCTTCAATTACCTCTAGGATTTTGTTTGAATCTATATCAAGTATTTTTGCTTTTGAGTATGTGCTGGTTGTTTTCATTGATATCTGAGTTGCTGAAAACGACCTTGCCTTTATACCTTTTGAATGAAGTGCCATAGTTAAAAGAGCAGAGCTTATTGTTTCGCCAGTTGAAACCAGTGCATCAAATTCTCTTTTATCTGGATTCTCACCAAAATGCTTCGCCAAACTAACAAGTTTGTTAGTTTCACCAGACATTGCTGAAACAACAACTATTATTCTTTTTGAAAGTGATGCGTTTTTAATAATTTCAGCGACAGCATCGATTCTTTCGACAGATCCAACAGAAGTGCCTCCAAATTTTTGAACAATAATATCTGACATAGTATATTTTTATTTAGCGAGCGATTTTACTGTATTTACAACAGATGTCACGAAATCGGAGATATTATCTGTTTCTCCAGCGCCTTGAGCAAAATCTGATCTGCCACCACCTTTGCCATCAATAGTTTTAGATAATTGGTTAATGACGTCTTTTGCAGAAATGGCTTCTGTTAAATTGGCAGTTACTCCACATACAAAAGCAACCTTACTCTTTTGATGATTTAATATAACAATACATGCTTTGTCGTTTGTATTTTTCTTTTCATCTACCAAGCCTCTTAGATCCTTGGTATCACTTATTTCTACTTGTTCTACTATCAATTGCCAATCTTCTACATCATGAGTCTCTGAAAGCAAAACGGTCTTAGCTGAGTTCTTGTTTGAAGATTTCTTTTTCAAAGCTTTATTTTCTTCAATTAAGGACAGAATTTTTTCATGTATATCGTCTGAAGATACATTTAGTAAAGATTGAAGTGATGAATTCGTTTCTCTTAAATTATTAATATATTCAATAGACTGGAAGCCTGCTAAAGCTTCAATCCTTCTAATTCCAGAAGCTACATTGGATTGATTAGTAATAATAAAATGTCCAATATCACCTGTTCTACTTACGTGAGTACCTCCACATAATTCGACTGAATATGAGTTATTACCCATTGTTAGTACTCTAACTTCATCATCATATTTCTCACCAAATAAGGCCATAGCACCAGATTTAAGTGCATCATCAATCTTCATTAGTTCAGTTTGGACCTCTATGTTACTTAGCGTTTCCTTATTTACAATATCTTCAATCTTAGAAATTTCCTCCTTGGATAATGGTTTGGAATGTGAAAAATCAAATCTTAATTTATTCTCATCAACGAGAGATCCCTTTTGTTGAACATGTTCACCCAATACTTCTCTAAGCGCAGCATGAACAAGATGAGTTGATGAATGATGAATCGCTATTGCAGATCTTTTATCTTTTTCTACGCTCATTTTTATTACATCACCAGTTTTGATATTTCCTTTTTTAATTATTGCTTTATGAAGGTATACCTTACCTTGTTTCTTACAATCTAAAATATTACCAGTAGCTGAATTAGATGCAAATATTCCTTTATCACCTACTTGGCCTCCTGCTTCAGCGTAGAAGGGAGTTTGATCACATGCTATAAATATTTCTTCTTTATTGCCTGCTCCATCTACCCTTTCTTGATCTTTCCATATTACTAAAACTTTAGATTCTGATTCTAAATTGTCGTAACCAAGAAATTTTGTTTCATTCACACCTGCAGCAGCTGGAAGCTTAGATACAAAATTACTTGAAGCCTTTGATGTTTCTTTCTGTTGATTCATGCATTCGTTGAACCTTTTTTCATCAATTAATAATTCTCTTTCTCTAGCAATATCAGCTGTTAAGTCAAAAGGAAATCCAAATGTATCGTGAAGCTTAAATACAACATCTCCTGAAATTATTTCTTCAGTCATGTTTGAAATTTCTTCATCAAGAATTTCTATTCCTTTTTCTAAAGTCTCAAAAAATTTAATTTCTTCTGTTTTAATTAATTCAGTAATATCACTTTCTTTGTCTTTTAAATCTGGGAATGCGGAACTCATAACTCGAACCATATCTTCAACTAAATTAAACATGAAAGGTTTTTTGGCACCAATTTTATAACCGTGCCTTATACCCCTTCTCATTATTCTTCTGAGAACATAACCCCTTCCCTCGTTTTCTGGAATTACTCCATCAGATATTAAAGAAACAGTAGACCTAATATGATCTGCAATGACTTTGTGAGAAGTGCTTTTTTCATTTCCTAATAAATTTTCTGAAGCTGAAATTAAATCTTTAAAGATGTCTGTTTCATAGTTTGAATTCACGCCCTGCATAACTGCAGCAATTCTTTCTAATCCCATTCCCGTATCGACTGATGGTTTTGGGAGAGGTTCCATTTTTCCATTTTCATCCCTATTAAATTGCATGAATACGAGATTCCATATTTCTACATATCTATCACCTTCATCGCCCTCAGCACCTGGCGGAGTCCCATCAATGTGATCACCGTGATCATAAAATATTTCTGAGCATGGGCCACAAGGACCAGTATCACCCATTGACCAAAAATTATCTTCATCACCTAATCTGGCTATTCTTTCAGGATCAATTCCAATAATTTCTTTCCAAATTTGTTCAGCTTCGTCATCATCTTTATAGACAGTGATCCATAGCTTGTTTTTATCAAGCTTAAGAACTTCTGTTAAAAATTCCCATGCAAACTTAATGGCATCCTCTTTGAAGTAGTCGCCAAAACTAAAGTTGCCCAACATTTCAAAAAAAGTGTGATGTCTTAATGTATAACCAACATTTTCAAGATCGTTATGCTTGCCTCCTGCTCTAATACATCTTTGAGAGGTTGTTGCTCTTTTATAATTTTTTTTCTCAGTGCCTAAAAAAACATCCTTGAACTGGACCATACCAGCATTGGTAAATAATAGAGTTTCATCATTATTTGGAACTAATGAGCTTGAAGAAACAATCTTATGATTCTTAGAATGAAAAAAATCTAAAAATGATTGTCTTATTTCACTAGTTTTCATTTAAATTCATTAATTTTTTTATATTTCTTATAATTATTTATGTAATGCTCTGCACCAATAGAAACTATACTTTGCTCTTCTTCATTTAATATTTTTTTTATCTTTCCTGGTATTCCCAAAACCATCGATCCATCTGGAACTTCCATACCCTCTGTAACCAATGCCTTGGCTCCAATAATGCAATTTTTTCCTATTTTTGCACCATTTAAAACAACAGAACCAATACCAATTAAGCTGCCATCACCGATTTCACACCCATGAAGCATTACCATATGACCAACGGTTACTTTTTTACCAATCGAGCATACAAATCCAGGGTCAGTATGAATTATTGCACCATCTTGAACATTTGATCCTTCACCTACATATATAGGCTCATTATCACCTCTCAAAACAGCATTAAACCAAATACTAGCGTCTTTTGCTAAATGCACATCACCAATTACTGTGGCATTTGGTGCAATCCAATAATTATCACCATCAGTTACTAGTTTTTTTTCACCAAAATCAATATTCATCATAATTTCTTATTAAATCTAAATCTGTATTTATAGACGCATTGAAACAAATATTTAAAAAATCTGCTGTTATCATTGCTGTAAGTCCCCAAATACGATTTCCATTATAAACCCAACTTGGTATATATACTTTTAAATCCTTTCTATTAAATTCTTTATAGGTAACATTTTTAGAATTTGTTAAGAAGCTTATAGGTACAATAAATATTTCGTCAATTTCAAAATTTCCTTTAAAGTCTTGAAGTTTATTTAAATATCCAACATAAGGATTTACTTCAATCTTATGTCTTGAGAGTAAAAAATTTAAATGGCCTAATTTTGTGACATTGTCTATATTAAGGTTAATTTCCTCATTTGATTCTCTTAAAGCGGTTTCATAAAGATCATTGTCTGCTTCTTCCCACTTACCTCCCGGGAAACTAACCTCACCAGAATGAGTTTTTAGTTGGGTGGATCTTTTTGTAAATACAATTTTATATTCATCATCTTCATTTTCTTTTAAAAGAAGAATTAAAACACCAGCTTTCTTGTACTGTGTAGCTTCTATAAGATTTATTTGTTTTAGCTTTTGCTTTATGCTGTCTAACATATAGATAATTTTAACTTCATAAGCATCTATATTCTTTAAATAAGGAAGAAAATTGAAATATTGTTCAAATTGTGGAAGTTCAAATATGGAATTTAAGATTCCAGAACACGACAGCTTAAAAAGATATTGCTGTGCGGACTGCCATACAATTTTTTACACAAACCCAAATATGGTTGTTGGTGCATTGTGTATAAGGCATGACAAAATTCTCATGGCTAAAAGAAATATTAATCCGCGTAAAGGTCTTTGGACCCTTCCAGCTGGATTCATGGAAAATGCTGAGACTCTCGAAGAAGGAGCTCTTAGAGAAACTTTTGAGGAAACATGTTCTAAAGCTGAGGCGATAATGCCTTACACAATGTTTAGCCTTCCTCATATTAATCAAATTCATATGTTTTATTTAGCAAATCTTTTAGATGATGATTTCGGACCAACAATAGAGAGTTCAGAAGTAGAATTATTCGCTCCAGACGGTATTCTTTGGGATGAGATAGCATTCCCAACTGTTGAAAAAACTCTTAAGTACTATATTGAAGATCTTGAAAAAGATAAATTTATATTCAGGGAAGAGGATATAAAACTTTGGTGATTAGCTTTCTTCGCTAAATTTCTTTGCATTCACAAATATTTGCATCCACGGAGAAAATTCTTTCCAATCCTTTGGATGCCAACTCATTTGTAATTTTCTAAATACCCTTTCAGGATGAGGCATCATAATTGTAATTCTTCCATCTGCTGCAGTTATACCTGTAATGCCCTCTTCTGACCCATTTGGATTAAGAGGATATCTAACAGTATTTTTTAAATCAGAATCGACAAAATTTATTGCGACTTTATTTTGATTCTTTAATTGCTCTAAACTGTTACCGCTAAAATGAGCTCTACCTTCTCCGTGAGCAGAGGCCACTGGCAAAGACCAACCATTCATATCTTTTAACAAAATAGAATCTGTTTCTTTAATTTTTACTTGAACAAATCTAGCTTCAAATTGATCAGAAAAATTCCTTTGGAAACTTGGCCAGTCAGCTGCTCCTGGAATGATATCTTTCAGATTAGAAAGCATTTGACATCCGTTGCATACACCCAATGTAAAGGTGGATTTATTGTTAAAGAAATTCTCAAACTGATCTTTAACATTATTGTTGTACAAAATAGTTTTTGACCAGCCACCTCCAGCTCCTAAGACATCACCGTAAGAAAAACCACCACATACCGCCATTCCTTGAAAGTCTTTAAGATGAGCTGATCCATCAAGCAAGTCTTGCATATGAAGATCAACTGCATCAAAACCAGCTAAAGTAAAAGCTGCTGCCATTTCATTTTGACCATTAACCCCCTGCTCTCTCAAGATGGCAACTTTTGGATTAGTTGATTTAGTTGATAAATGTTTAATCTGAGATTCATCAAAATTTATATTTGAAATGAGACCTGAAAAAGAATTACTGTCTAGCAGGCTTAGTTCTGAATCAGCAATTTCTTTATTATCTCTAAGGCTTTGGATGGCATGAGATGTTTCTCGCCATATTTTTTCGAGCTCAATTATGGGTTTAGTAAATAAATCATTGTCATCTTTATTAATTGAAAAGATATCATCTTTTAATTGTCCAATTTCTTTTACAGCCAGTCCTTTCTCACTAAAAGTTGTCTTAATTTCAGTTACATCTTTTTGTTTAACTTGAATAACAAACCCTGACTCTTCAGAGAATAGATATTCCATAACTCTATCTACGCCAGATAAATTTAAATTCATTCCAATTTTTTTAGTGAAGCACATTTCAAGCAATGTTGTAATTAGTCCGCCATCAGAAATATCATGAATGGATAAAATGTCTTTACTTGCAATCATTTCTTGAACCAATAAGAACATGTTCCTGAAATCATCAACATTATCAATATCTGGAGTATTGTTGTAGTTTGACTTGGTAACCTCTGAGAATATTGAGCCAGCTAATCTGTTCTTATCGTTCAATTTTATTAAGAGCATTGAGGTATCTTCTTCTAGATTCAATTCAGGTGTGACATTAACTGTTACATTATTAACTGGAGCCATTGCAGTAACTACACCAGATAAAGGACTCGTAACTTCAAATTCGTTATTGTCTTCAGACCATTTTGTTTTCATCGACAAAGAGTCTTTACCAACAGGTATAGATACGTTTAAATCGATACTAATTTTCGACAAAGCTTCTACGCCATTTCTTAATGCGAGATCCTCTTTATTATTTCCTGATGCTGCCATCCAGTTAGCTGACACTTGAACGCTGTTCAATCCTTTTATAACAACGCCAGCCATATTTGTTATAGCCTCAGCTAGAGCCATTCGCATTGATGCAGCTGGGTTGGTTATTGCTATTGTAGGTTTTTCTCCAATCGTAAGTACCTCACCTGAATTTGATGTAAATGATCTAAGGCTTAAAGAATAGTCTGATACTGGAACTTGATAAGGTCCAACAAACTGATCTCTAGCTACCATCCCTCCTACACTTCTATCTCCAATTGTAATAAGAAAGGATTTAGAAGCTACTGTAGGGTGTTGAAGGACTTTTATAATTGAATCAGTTAAATCATAATCCTCCGAATTATCTTCATTAACCTTTTCATAGGGAATGCTTTTGACTTCCATTTCTGTAATTGGCAAATCTCCAAAAAGCATAGATAAAGGAACATCTACAGGATAATTATCGTTAACTTCATCATAAAGTTTGACTGATTTTTCAATAGTTGTGGTACCAACAATTGCATATTCACATCGTTCTCTTTTACATATTTTTTCAAAATTTTCTTTATTATCTTTATGAATTGCAATGACATACCTTTCTTGAGATTCATTTGACCATATTTCCATTGGTGACATTGATTTA
>ERZ802830.5154-NODE-5154-length-10153-cov-11.8832_pt1 | contig 10153 bp, 9 predicted proteins | sample MGYA00345654_ERZ802830 | MGnify/ENA primary metagenome ERZ802830 (study PRJEB30503, sample SAMEA104212375) | marine metagenome | biome: Westerlies Biome; feature: [SRF] surface water layer (ENVO:00010504) within the epipelagic zone...; material: water...
ACTTACACTTTCATTTATTTGGAGGTGAAAAAGTTGGAAAAATGGTTGAGTGACACAAGAGGTTCAAAGAAATTATTTAGAAATAAATTCAATTCAAGATCTGAATAAGGTAATCAAACCTCATGGGGATTATTCTTTAGATTTATTAGAACCAATAAATTTTCAGCTTAATAAATTTTTTTATAAAAATATTGGAAAAAAACATAAGTGGATCGACCGATTAGTTTGGACAGAAGCTCAATGGATAGATTATGTTTCAAATAAGAATGTCAAAACATATGTATTTAAATTTAAAGATGATTTAGTTGGCTTCTTTGAATTGATATCTCATTTTGAAAAAAAAGAAGTTGAGATTGCTTATTTTGGATTATTAGAGGAATTTCAAAATAAAAAGTTGGGATCATATTTGTTATCTCAAGCAATTCAAAAATCTTTTAAAGAAAGTATCGGCAGAGTTTGGGTTCATACATGTTCTTTGGATCATAAAAATGCTTTAAATAATTATATTGCTAGAGGTATGACAATATTTAAAACTGAAACTATAAGAGTTTAGTTTTGTGTAGGTAGTTTAAACAAATTTTTATCAATTTGTTGATTGATTTTAATAGAGGAAAGATAAGTAACATTAACATTTTGATAAATATCTTTAGTCTGCCAACCAACTAAGTAAAGTGACTTATTATCAAAAAAAATATTAATTTCATTATTATTTTCCAATATTGTAAAATTTATATGAATATCATCTATAACTTTTTCATCCAAATCATATATCTTTTTGATTAAAAAATTTTTATCTAAGATTAAATCAAGAGGGGTTTTTTTAAGTGGATATCTATAAAAACTTGATCTAGTTTTTATTACTAGTGATTTGCCATTAGAAACTAAAACTTTATTATTATTTTTAAAATATTTACAAAAAATTTTTTTAGGATAATTGATTGTGCAATTTCCAGTTTCAATTTTTCCATTAATGTTTTGCTCAAATTCAAAATTTAGATTTTGAATGTTTTGTAAATTTTCTATTATTTTTTCTTTATTCTCTGCTTGAGAATTTGAAACTAAAATTAAAAAAATAAAAATAAAAAAATAATTAAACATCAAAGGACATCTCTTTTACCAACATGATTAGCTTTACTTACGATGCCATCAGCTTCCATCATATCAATAATTCTTGCTGCTCTATTGTATCCAATCTGTAGCTTTCGTTGAAGAAAAGATGTTGAAGCTTTACCTTCAGATCTTATAATTTCTAAAGCTGATTGATAGAGTTCATCTTTGTCCCCTTGGTTTTGGACATCACCAATCTCTTTTTCATCTGCAAAGTTTAAAATTTCATCTACATAATCAGGTTCAGCTTGAGATCTTAGTGAATTATTAATCTTTTCAATTTCATTATCTGATACAAATGGAGCATGTATTCGAACAATTCTATTTGCAGAGGACATATAAAGCATATCTCCTTTACCTAATAGTTGTTCTGCTCCTTGCTCACCAAGGATAGTTCTACTATCTATCTTAGATGTAACTTGAAATGAAATTCTAGTTGGAAAATTTGCTTTAATAGTACCAGTTATTACATCAACACTAGGTCGTTGGGTTGCCATAATGATATGAATTCCAGCTGCTCTTGCCATTTGAGATAGTTTTTGAATATAATTTTCTATTTCTTTTCCCGCAACTAGCATTAGATCAGACATTTCATCTACAACAACGACAATATATGGCATCGGGAGTTTGTGTTTAGTGTTGTATCCATCAATGTTCCTAACACCTTCTTTTGTCATCAATCTATATCTGCTTTCCATTTCTTTAACGACCCATCCAAGTACAGAAGCTGCTTTTTTGGCTTCTGTTATAACTGGACATAAAAGGTGAGGGATACCTTCGTAAGTTGAAAGTTCAAGCATTTTAGGATCTATTAAAATAAATTTACATCTCTCCGGAGTATGTCGATAAAGAAGAGATAATATAATTGTGTTAATGCAAACTGATTTTCCAGAACCTGTAGTTCCCGCAATAAGTAGATGTGGCATAGAAGCTAAGTCACCAACAACAGGCTTTCCTGAAATACTTTTTCCAAGAGCGATAGGAAGTTTTATTTCTTTTTTTTTAAAATCAGCATTATTTAAAATCTCACTTAAGTAAACGTTTTCTCTAGAATTATTGGGAAGCTCAATTCCTATTGTATTGCTACCAGGGATTGTCGCAATTCTTGCAGACTCTGAGCTAGTATTTCTTGCGATGTCGTCAGATAAATTAATTATCTTAGAGACTTTAACACCAGCAGCTGGTTCAAATTCATTGAGTGTTACCACAGGCCCATGACTAACTTTTTTGATATTTCCACTTACACCAAAATCCATTAATATTTTCTCTAAAAAATCTGAGTTATTATTTTCACTCTTATTTAAATTTTCTCTTTCTTTTTTAGAAGGAATTTTTAATAAATCTAAACTTGGTAATCGAAATTTAATTGTATTATTCGCTTTGTTTTCTGCTTTTATAAATGGTAGATCTTCTTGAATAAGATTTTTAATTTCATCTTGAGGGATATACTCATTAATTATTTCATTTTTATCAGTGTAATTTTTGTTCTCTTTTTTTGCAAAGATGGTCCAGATTTTTTTAATATATAAATAAAAATTCTTTGGATTAAAATTAACACTAACAAGAAATAAAAATAAAATAAGTATAATCGAGATATAATAAAATACATTTGAATTAATTTGTATTAATGAATTTAAAAATGTTTGATTTAAATAACTTCCAATAAATCCACCATTTCCATTTATGTAAAGTGTAAACCCTTTAGAGTAAAAATAAGTTAAAAAAAGAGTTCCAAGTACACAATAAAGTATTGCAAAGAATGAATTTTCAATAATTAAGAAAAATTCTTTTGTTCTAAATATATTAATACCAGTAATTATAAAGGTAAGTGCAATTAAATACGCAATCAAACCAAATGATTGAAAAAATAAATCTGAAACAAAACTTCCTTGAAACCCTAACAAGTTTTTAATTTCAGTATTATCTGGAAAAATGAAATTGGGATCTTCAGGAGAATAAGTTATTAGTGAAATTAATAACATTGTGCCTCCAGACAAGATAATAAATCCAAATATTTCAGCTAATCTTTTAATAGCGAAATTCATTACTAAATTGGCTGTTTTTTTAATATTCATATAAATGATAACTTAATCACTTTGTATCATCTAATTTTTATTGTTAAAATTAAAAATATTTATGAGAGTTTGTGTAGTAGGCGATGGTCTTTCAGCATTAACCTTAGCCAAGGCTATAGTTAATCAAAATATTTGTATTGACATTTATGCACGAAAAAAAACTAAAAGTATTAACCAAACCAGAACAATTGGTATTTCAAAAAATAATTCAGATTTTTTTAACAATAATATAATAAACATTAAAAAACTTCTTTGGAAATTAAATAAAATTGAAATATTTACCGAGAATCTAAAAAATGAAAAATTACTTAACTTTGAAAACAAAAATGATCAACTTTTTTCAATTATAAAAAATCATGAATTGTATAAAGTTTTAGAAAAAGATTTGTCTAAAAGTAAATATTTTAAAAAATTTATAGTAAAGAAAGACAACTTATCTTTTATTAATAATTATGATTTAATTATTAATTGTGATTATGCTCATGCAATAACAAAGAAATATTTTAGTAAAAAAATAATTAAAAAATATGACAGCTTAGCCTACACAACAATTATCACCCACAAAAAAATTGCAAATAATTCTGCTACACAAATTTTTACTAAATTAGGACCTTTAGCTTTTTTGCCAATTTCTAATAATGAAACTTCAGTAGTATATTCAATCCAATACCCTTTTAATAAAAAAAAACCTAATATTGAAGAATTGATTCATTATTATAATTCAAAATATGAAATTAATAAAATTAACAAAGTTGAAAATTTTGAATTACAATCCTTAAATTTAAGATCATATTATTACAAAAATATTTTGGCGTTTGGAGACTTGTTGCATAAAATTCATCCATTAGCAGGTCAAGGATATAATATGACCATAAGAGATATTATGGTTATTACAAAAATAATAAAAAAAAGATTTGAACTTGGTTTGCCCCTGGATACTTCAGTAAGTGAGGAATTTGAAAATAACTTAAAACATAAAAATTATATTTTTTCTAATGGTATTGATTTAATTTATGAATTTTTTAACTTAGAGAAAAAAACAAAAAATAATATAATGAGTAAATCAGTTAAATTTATGGGAAGTAATCCGTCAATAAATAAAATATTTACTAAGATTGCAGATAAAGGAATTTTTTTTTAGTTACTGAAGAGTCGTATTTTCAAAAATATCGTGTGAATATGTGCTTAAAATTTCAGCTATTTTATTTTTTCTTAAATCAAGAGTTTTAGTTTCCAATAGAACCTGTTTTTCCTCTAGTGAGAATGGAGAGGCCATTGCTAAAGCATTTATTGTTTCATTTAGACTTTGTTTTTCTAGGGCTTTCCAATTGATAATAAATCCTTTTTTTTCAAACAATGATTTTAAATCCTTAAAAATTAATTCTAAGTCAGTAAATTTAAGTTCTTCTTTTTGATTTTTTAGATCATTTTCAAAATTTTCAAAATTTACTTCATATTGTCTATATTTTTTATCTGATTGTATTTCATTAATAGTTTCAAATCTCGCCAGTCCTTTTAATTCTATTAAAAAACTTCCATTATCAGACTCTTTAAAACTTGTGATTTTACCTAAGCATCCAATTTTATGTAATTTAGGTGGTAAATTTTCCAAATTATTTGCTCCTAACGGCTGTATCATTCCTATTAATTTATCTAATTTCATACTGTCATTGACCATGTCAACATATCTTGGTTCAAAAATATTTAAAGGTACAGACGTGTTTGGAAAAAGAATAAAATTGCTTAAAGGAAATACAGGTATAGTTTTAGGTAAATTTTTTTTTTCCATTTTATTTATTCAAAAATATAAAATATAACAATTTAGATAAAATTACCATATGGTTTTTGATTTAGGAAAAAAATATATTCAAGAAAAAGAATACAATAAAGCACTATCCTATTTTTTAAATGAGCTGGAAAATGGAAATAAGACTGCTAACATTTATTATCTACTAGGTTTTATATATTATTCACTTAATCAAATTCAAAATAGTATTAACTATTATAAATTAGCATTAAAAATTAATCCAAAATCAATAGATTTGATTTTACATCTTGCTAATGCACACACTGTAATTGGAAATTTTTTATCAGCTAAAAAATTATGTTTCAAGGCTATTAATTTAGATAAATTTAATCCAAAAGCATATTACAGTCTTTATATGATTAAGCCTCAATATTTAACATCAGAACATATCCTAAATTTAATTGAAGCAAAAAAAAAAAATATTAATTTACATGAAAGTTATTTGATTGAATACTTATTATCAAAAGATGCAAAAAAAAATGAAAATTATGAAATAGAAATAAAACATCTTCGTAAATTTCAAAGTGATTGTTTTAACTTTAGAAAAGACTTTAATTTACAGGGATTATTTTATTATAATAATATTATCTCTAAGCATTATCATAAAATAAATTTTATAAATTCTTTTTCTAAAGAAATAGAATTAAAAAATATCTTCCCTATATTTATTATAGGCTTGCCAAGATCTGGCTCAACTTTAATTGAAACATTAATTAGTTCAGCAGATTGTGATGTAATGAGTTTGGGAGAAACATCAATTTTTAACACAGAAATTTTTAGTCAAATTAAAAATTATGTTTATAAAAGTAATTTTGATTTAAAAAATTACACTTTAAATTTAGATGTTACTAAATTACAAAAGAATATTAATAATAGATATCTAAATTACTTTAAAAATAAAGATAAGCAGTTTTTTTTTGTTGATAAATCTTTAGAAAATTTTTTTAATATTGAAATCATACTAAAAGTCTTTCCAAATGCAAAATTTGTTTATTCAAAAAGAAATTATAAAGATTCTGTAATTGGGATATATCAATCAATGCTTCCCGATTTTCCTTGGGCACACTCTATTGAAAATATTTTAAATTATGTAAATAGCTGTATAGAAATTACTGATTATTATGAAAAAAAATTCCCAGATAAAATATTATCAATTGATTTAGAAAACCTTACAACAGAGCAGGAATTTTATTCAAAAAAAATATTTGAATTTTGTAAATTACCTTGGTCTGCACAAATACTAAAATTTTATAAAAAAAAGGATTTGGTGGTAAAAACCCTCAGTAATACACAGCTTAGAAGCCAAATATCCGCCTATGATAAAAAAAAATATAAACCTTATGAGAAACTTTTAGATAATTTTAAAGATAAATATACCTGGTTAAATAATTGTTAATTCAAAAAGTATTTTCTGACTAAGGTATTAAATTTTTAGAAATATTCTAAAATTATTAATAACAAAAAAATTATTATTCAATTATAATAACTAAATTAATGATATTTTGGATAGCTTCATACCCTAAGAGTGGAAATACTTGGCTTAGAACATTAATTAGCTCATATTATTATTCTAAAGATGGAATTTATGATAATTCTATAATTAAAAAAATTGGTCAATTTCCTGAAAAAAGACATTTTAATAAATTTGAATATGATCAAAACGTTGTAACTGATACTTCAAGATTGTGGTTAAAAGCACAAGAAAACATAAACAAAGATAATCAATTAAGGTTTTTTAAAACACATAATGTTTTTGGTTCATTAAATAATCAAAAGTTTACAAATAGACAAAATTCTATTGGATGTATTTATATTGTTAGAGATCCTAGAAATGTCATAACATCTCTAAAAAATCATTATGAAATGAATGATGAACAAGCTTTAAAATGGATGGCTAACGAAAAACAATTTATTTATGATGTCCAAAATTTAGAAAAAGATGGTTATAGTGATTTCCAGTTTATTAGTTCCTGGGAAACTAACTACAAATCTTGGACAGTTCAAAAACAAATACCTTTTATGATTGTTAAATATGAAAGTTTATTAAAAGAGACCTATGTTGTATTTAAAGATATTGTTGAGTTTATTAATAAAACTACGGGCATAAATATTAAAATAAATAAGGAACGATTAAAAAATTCCGTTCAATCTACTTCGTTTAATAAATTAAAGGAAAATGAAAAAAAACATGGTTTTTCAGAAGCAATCTCATCTAAAAAAACTAATGAGAAAATTCCATTTTTTTTTCTTGGTCCAGATAATGATTGGAAGAAGATTTTGTCAGAAGATATTAAGATAAAGCTTAATAGAACTTATGAAAAAAATTTAAAAGAATTATCCTATAACTAGAATTACTTGTTTTTAGTTTTTTTTACTCTATAATTTCTATAAATTATGCGGGCATAGCTCAGTGGTAGAGCGTCTCGTTGCCAACGAGAAGGTCGAGGGTTCGACCCCCTTTGCCCGCTCCAAAATTGATATGTATCAAATTAAAAAATTAAATATTGAAGAATTATTTAATTTAGCAGTCCAAAATCAAAAAAAAAATAATCTTGTTGATGCAAAGAAACTTTACAACAAAATATTAAATCTCCATCCAAAATTTATTGAGGCTTATAATAATCTAGGATTGATCTATAGATCAGAGGGTGAAAATGCAAAAGCAATTCAATGCTATGAAAAAATAATTAAGATTAATCCAAATTTAATTGATGCATATAATAACCTAGGAATAATATTCCAAAAACTTGGAAAAATTAAAAAAGCTAAAGATTGTTATGAAAAAATAATAAAAGTAGATCCTAATTTTATAATGGCTCAATATAACCTTGGATTAGTTTTGAGACAATTGGGGCAAAATGAAAAAGCTTTAAATTGTTTCAAAAAAGTAATTGAAATAAATCCCAGTATAGTAAATGCCCATAATAATCTTGGAATAACTTATGCTGATTTAGGAAGATATAAGGAAGCTATTGATTGTTACATAATTGCTCTAAAATACGATAACAAACATAAAAAATCTAAAGAAAATTTAATATCTGCCCTAACTTTTCATCATTCAGATAATGACAATCCAATTATTGTTACAAATAATTTATTAAAAAAAGTGCATAAGGATGTTAAAAATAATTTAGAAGATAATAATTTAGAAAATTTTTTCAAAAAATCATTTAAAATAATAAATAATATACAACAAGATATTGACGGAATTGATTATATTGAAACACAAATATATAGAAGAAATTCTAAAAATCTAAATTGTGGTAGACATCATAAAGTTTTTAATCAATTTAATATCATACCAAAATTTTGCTTTAGCTGTTTTAAAATTCAAATTGAACCAAAAACTATCTTTGAATTAATTAAACTTTTCTTTATTTTTGATAATTTTAATTTCCCTAATAATAATTGGAGAAAGTGTATGATTGAACTAAGACCAGAAGTTCAAGGAACTTATAAAGGATTTATCTATTGTTCAAGTATGGATGAATCAAAAAAAATTATAGATGACCTTAGTTCAGTTTTAAAAAAATCATTAGAGTATAAAGTTAGCATAAAAAGAGGTTGTTCTGAATTTTATAAAACATTCCCTAATTTTAGACAAACTGACAAAGATGAGACAAATTTTATGAATTTTGAAGACAGTTGGAATAAAATAGAAAAAAAAGCTGAAAGAGAAATAAACTTGGATAATAGAATTTTAAAAGAGTCTATTTCAGGGTTTTCAATTTCTGATTTTTTGATTATCAATCATTGGCTAAACTATGCTAAGGCAATAAATGATAATTCTTATAAAAATGTTAGTAATGATTTTATTCATTCTAAGTTCGTAGCAGAAAAAATGTCAAATCAATTAGAACTACGAAGAAAAGAATTTTTATGTTAAAAATCTATTATGGAAGATGATTTATTTAAAAAAAATTGTAAACCATGTGAGGGAGGTGTTATTCCTTTTGATATATCTGAAATACATAAATACCAAAAAAAAGTAGATGGTTGGGACATTACTAAAGATCAAGATGAAATATTTTATTTAAAAAAAAAATTTAATTTTGAAAATTTTATGGAAAGTTTAAAATTTATCAATAGTGTTGGAAAAATTTCTGAAGAAGAAGGTCATCATCCAGACATTATTTTTGGCTGGGGGTACGCTGAAATAAAGATAACTACGCATGCAATTAAGGGTCTTTCAGAAAATGATTTTATCTTAGCCGCAAAAATTGATAAAATAATTAATGTCTAAAATGTCTTGTTTTCGAAAAAACTAAAATAGTATCAGTTTGATTAGCAAATTTGATTATTTCACTATCTTTTATAGAGCCAGATGGTTGAATAACTGCAGAAACTCCTGATTGAACCAATTTTTCTATACCATCAACAAAAGGAAAAAAAGCATCTGATGCTGCAACTATATCATCTTTTATATCACTAAATTTTTTCATCTTATCAATTGCGATTTGACAGCTATCCAATCTACTTGGCTGACCTGATCCAATACCTACTGTTGTTTCACTGCTAACAAGAACTATTGCATTTGATTTAACATATCGACAAACATTAAATGCAAAAATAAGATTTTTCATTTGTTGTGCGTTAGGTTTTCTTTTAGAAACTACCTGAAAGTCCTTGGCTTTAAATTTACTGTTATCTTCAGATTGGACTAATATTTCTTCATTTAAAGAGGTTGATTTTAAAACTTCACTTATAAAATAATTTGAAGCATCAATTAATCTTAAGTTCTTTTTTGTTTTAAGTATTTTGAGAGCGTTAGCGTCAAAACCTTCTGCTATAATTACTTCAAGAAATATCTTATTTAATTCTAATGCAAGATTTTTAGTGATTTTATAATTACATGATACTATTCCCCCAAATGCGCTTATTGGATCACACGCAAGGGCAGACTTATAACTTTCAAGATTATTTTTTTTAATTGAAACACCACATGGATTTGCATGTTTTATAATAACAGTACCTATATTTTTAGGTAGAGATTTAGAAATAGTTAGTGCAGTAAAAATATCACTATAATTATTATAGCTAAGTTGTTTTCCATGAACTTGATTTATATTTAAATTTAAATTTTTTGAGTATATAGCGCTTTTTTGATGAGGATTTTCACCATATCTTGGTATTTCAATTAAGTTTGCGTGAAAAATTTTTTTTT
>ERZ802830.5158-NODE-5158-length-10148-cov-80.9341_pt1 | contig 10148 bp, 12 predicted proteins | sample MGYA00345654_ERZ802830 | MGnify/ENA primary metagenome ERZ802830 (study PRJEB30503, sample SAMEA104212375) | marine metagenome | biome: Westerlies Biome; feature: [SRF] surface water layer (ENVO:00010504) within the epipelagic zone...; material: water...
ACGGATATCGGGAACCACGGGCTCGTCGACGCCGCGGAAAAACTGAATCGACGCCGTAGCCATGGCCGTCCTCTCTGGAAGCGGGATCCTAAACGGTTTCCGCCAGTGCTCCCGTTGCCTGCAGATAATCCGCGGCCTGCTCAATGCTGAGTCCGCTGATGTCCACGCTTCTGCGCTGCGGTGAACGTTCCAGTTCGTGGTCGTAGCAACGGTCGTAGTAATCCAGGGTGGCTCTGCAGGCCGTGGCCCAATCCCCTTCAGCGATGGCCTTCAGGGCCTGGGTCGTCCGCTGAGGACCCAGACGCCGGCTGATGCGCTGGGTTGCCTCGGCCAGTGCATCCATGCCCTGGTGGCCGTACACCCCCACCAATTGGTTCACCCGTTCGCTCAGGCTGCGTTGAATCTCCAGAACAGGAGCGTTCTGCATCTGATCGAACAGGGCCTTTGGGATTCGGCAGCGTCCCACCTGAATGCTCTCGGCTTCCAGCCAGATGGCTTCAGCCCTGGCCCGGCGATGCTGATCAAGGCATTCCGCTAGGCGGTTCTCATAATGCTCTGTGGAGGGTTGTGGCGGCAGACCCAGTCCTCCGAAGCTGCTGCCCCGGTGATGGGCCAGCCCCTCAAGATCCACGATCGCGATTCCGCGTTGCTGCAGGGCCAAGAGGAGATCCGTTTTGCCGGTTCCGGTGCGGCCTCCCATCAACCGCAGCGGCCATGGCCGCTCGAATTGCTCCTGAGCCCAGCGGCGATAGGCCTTGTAACCGCCGATCAGCAGCGTTGGCGTCAGATCAATCTGACTGGCCAACCAAGCCATGCTGGCGGAGCGCATGCCACCTCTCCAGCAGTAGAGCCTCGGAGTCCCAAGGTCCCGCAGACGTTCCAGCTCTCCAGCCAGCGCCGAAAGCTTTGGACCTGTGATCGATAGTCCGAGATGGATGGCAGGCAACCGTCCCTGCTGCTTGTAACTGGTGCCGACCTCGGCCCGTTCCGCATCGCTGAACAGCGGAAGATTGATGGCTCCCGGCCAGTGCCCCTTGTCGAACTCCGATGGGCTGCGCACATCCACCAGCGGACCGCGCTGTTGCCGCAGCTGATCGATCGTGAGGTGCCGGGCGTCTCCCATGCCTGACATAGTGGGCCAACGCCGAGCCAGTCAGGGCCGGTTGCTACTCATGCTCTCCGGTTCAACACCCACCACCACTTCAACGCCTGAACAGCTGATCGACCGGCTGGCGAATGGGAGTCCCCGCCAGCGTCGTTCCCTGATCAAGTCCCTGGAATCACGGTCGGCCGATCTGGTCAGCCTTGGCTCAGATGCCCTTGCCCCGTTTGATCGGAAGGGTGCCGACTGGGCTCCGGGCTGGATCCTTCAAGTGATCAGGCGGCATCAGCCTGACCACCTTGCTCAACTGTTGTCGTCCACCCCTGAAGGATGGCTGAGCGTGGCATCTGCGATTGGTGTCGACTACAGGCCGTTGCAGCAAGCCCTGCTTGATGAGGACTTCGAAACGGCCGATCGGACCACCAGTTCCATCCTGCGTCAGCTCGCTGGACCTGCTGCGGAAGCGAGAGGGTATGTCTATTTCAGTGAGGTTCCAGCCATGGCCGGACTCGACCTGGTCAGCCTCGACCGGTTATGGACGGTCTATTCGCAGGGACGCTTCGGTTTTTCCATGCAGGCCAGATTGCTGGCGGGATTGGACGGGCGTTATGACCGGCTCTGGCCTCGGATCGGTTGGAAACTGGACGGCACCTGGACCCGCTATCCAGGGGCCTTCACCTGGACGATTGAGGCACCTGAAGGGCACATGCCCCTGATCAACCAACTGCGGGGGGTTCGCCTCATGGATGCGTTGCTCAATCATCCCGATCTCGTGACGCATCGAGGCTCAACGGGCCTGTCCTGATCGCTGAGAACCGGTAAGTTCAGAAGAGAGCTGAAGCCGCCTGGTCGTGATCCTGCAGCAGGCTTCCTCCAGTGCATCCATGGGTTCTGCGGCAACGTCCCATCGACAGTTTCGCTGGGCCGACTTTGTGTTGCCTTCGACCTTGCAGCTGTCTCCATTGTTGGAGCTGCTGATCGAGCCCGTGGGTTGTTTGATGACCTGCCAGCGGGTCGAACTGGGGCTGCATGAGGCGCTGGTGAATGCTGTGCGCCACGGCAATGCGGAGGATCCAGGCAAACGGCTGCGGGTGCGGCGCATCACAACGCCGAACTGGTTGGTGTGGCAAGTGCAGGATGAGGGCAGCGGCCTACCGCCGAATGCCCGTGCTGCCACGCTGCCTGAGCAACCTGAAGCCCTCAGTGGACGGGGCCTCTTCCTGATCCACCAGTGTTTCGATGACGTGCGCTGGAGCCGTCGGGGCAATCGTCTGCAACTCGCCTGCCGGCGGCCGCTCAATGATGCGGACAGCCCGGATCTTTCAGCTCTCCACTGATCCAGCCCAGGGCTTGCTCCGTCAGTGCCTTGACGTCGTCTCGCTCACCTTCACTGAGCAGTTTCACCAATGCAGCGCTGAGCAGTTCAGCGCCCCGTCGATCCCAGCGGCTCTTCAGGCGATGCCAGCTGCGATCGTCAATGCTGAGCATGGCGTGCAGGTCGCGGCTACTGGTCAGGGCCTGCTCCGGCCAATCCGATTGCTGTCGGTCCATGGGACTACCGCGATGTCTGTCTAGTTTCGTGGAAGCCAACATCCCCTGGATGGCACCGCAACCACACCCCCTGGGCTGGCTCCATGCCAGCAGCCGGCTGTTGCAAGTGGGACGTGTGCAGTCTCTGGCGGTGAAACGTGCCGGGGGTGTTGCCGCAAGGCGCAGTCAACAGCGTCTGGAGATGGGACGCCGATTGCTCGCGTTGAAGATCGACGGATGGACGATGCCCCCTGAATCTGGTGTGAGGTTCTGGCGGGGACTGCGCTGGGGAGGAACCGGCTTCAGCCTTGCCTGGCTGCTGAACCGCTGGTTGCTGTGATGTCGAGAAAGGATCAGGCCGCAACCTTGGAAGAATCCTGGCCAACGACCACGAGAGAAACCAAGGTCTCGCTGGAGCTGGTTTGAGGTGAGGACGTCGGTCGATCCGTGGGTTGCTGGAGTTCCTGACCACGCAGCCAGGCGTGATGGAGAGCCCGACGACGACGATCTTCGGAGAGAACCAAGCGATCGGCAGCGCTTTGGGGACTTTCCCCAGGAAGCACGGCTGTGCGCAGCCGAATCCCAAAACCATTGGCTTCGACTTGAACATGACCTTCCATCAGAACAACTTGGAAGGTCCAGCCCTGGAGCCAGCGGAGTCGGAAGGGATTGGTCATGGGTGTCCCCTTCGGCAACGACCACACCCTATGGCCCTGGCGCCATCGTGCAAGGGAGGGTGTCAGCGAATGCGTTCAGGTGGATGGCTGAGCGGGTTTTCTGGCACTCCAGACCCGTGTCATGAAATGGGTTTCAGCGGTCACGGCCTCGAAACCGGCCTGGGTCAGACGGGCATCGATGTCGTCCGCGATGTAGTCGCGGTAGTACGGCTCATGGAAAACGCGGCGGAAATTGTCCATCGCCACATGGAATTGCGGTGAATCAGCCAGCTGAACGGAATCAGCAAGAACGAACACACCACCGGGTTCGAGCACCCGCCAGGCTTCGTTGATCACGTTCTGTCGGGCCTCAGCAGGCAGCTCGTGCAGGAGGAAGACGCAGGTGGCTCCCTGCAGCCCTCCATCAGCGAAGGGAAGTGTTTCCCCATTGGCCCGAATCAGCTGCACCAAAGGCGATTGCCCATTGTTGAGCCAGCGGTTCGCCTGGCGAAGGTAGGCCTCAGAAAGGTCGGCGCCGATGAGTTCGGCATGGGGAAGGGCACCACGGATCTGGTGGAGGGTTCGACCCGTTCCGGTGGCGATGTCGAGCACCCGCAGAGACGACGGACTGCGATCGGAAAAATGCTTGAGGCCCCGTTTCAACGGTGCCAGCACCCGGCGCCGCATCGCATCAGCGGTTCCATTGAACAGAATTTCGACCTGGAGGTCGTAAAGACCTGCGGAGTGGTCGCTGAGATATCCATCGGTTTGATGATGGAAATTCTGCAGGTAGTAGTCGGGAAACAGGCTGCGATCGGTGTCCTTGGGGAGATCGCGAATGTTGCGCTCCTTGCGGCGATTCCAGGTGGACGGCAGGTCAAGCCAGACCAGGGGATAGCGGCTGGCCCAGTCCAGCCAGGGAGCATCAAACAACTGGGATTCTGGATAGGTGCCCTGCTGCGCTTCATCCCAGTCGCGTTCCTCCAGCTGAGCCATGGAGCTGCGCAGGTCCTTCAGCAGATCCGGGGGGACGCTCTCGGTGCTGGGAACGGCGTCGGGGGCCAGCAGCTCCATCAGCTTGGTGCTCAGCTCCTTGTGGGCCAGACCTGCGATTCCCTTGCCCTGTTGCAGGGTCTTGTAGGCCAGCTTGCTGAAGGGCGTGGTCGCCATTCCATTGATGCACCAAGCAGTTATTCCAGCGAATGTGTCGCCAAACCGCGTCACCCTTGATCCACAAAAAAACCCGCCTCCGTGGAGGCGGGCCGATCAACACCCAATTTTTGGATCAGGCGTCGTAGTACATCGCGAACTCGTGGGGATGAGGGCGCTGACGCAGTTGCTGGACTTCTTCGTATTTGAGATCGATCCAGTTGTCGATGAAATCGTCGCTGAAGACGCCGCCAGCAGTGAGGAAGCCACGATCGGCATTGAGAGCTTCCAGGGCACCATTCAGGGATGGGGGCACCGTGGCGATCTTGGCCAGCTCTTCAGCAGGCAGTTCAAACAGATCACGGTCTTCACCATCTCCGGGATCGATCTGGTTTTTGATGCCATCCAGGCCCGCCATCACCATGGCGCTGAAGGCCAGATAAGGATTGGCCAGGGCATCACCGGAACGGAATTCGAGGCGCTTGGCCTTGGGGCTGGGGCCGGTGAGAGGGATACGAACCGCAGCTGAGCGGTTGCCTTCGGAGTACACGAGGTTCACCGGTGCTTCAAAACCAGGCACCAGGCGCTTGTAGCTGTTGGTGGTGGGGTTGGTGAAGGCCAGGAATGCCGGAGCATGCTTCAGGATTCCGCCGATGTACCAACGCGCGGTCTGCGACAGATTGGCGTAGGTGCCTTCACCGAAGAACAGCGGCTGGCCACCCTTCCACAGGCTCTGGTGGACGTGCATGCCGGAGCCGTTGTCGTTGAAGACCGGCTTGGGCATGAAGGTGGCTGTCTTGCCGTACTTCTTCGCCACGTTGCGCACGACGTACTTGTACGTCATGACGTTGTCCGCAGCCTGGATCAGTTCGGCGAATTTCATGCCGAGCTCGTGCTGTCCGGCACCGGCCACCTCGTGGTGGTGTTTTTCGGTGGGGATCCCCAGCTGGCCCATCAACAGGAGCATCTCTGAGCGGATGTCCTGAGCGGTGTCGTTGGGGGCAACGGGGAAATACCCCTCTTTCAGCTGAATTTTGTAGGCCAGGTTTCCACCCTCTTCCAGGCGCCCGGTGTTCCAGGAAGCTTCGATGGTGTCGACGCTGTAGAACGCCCCGCCTTCGCTGGAGTTGTAGCGAACGTCGTCGAAAAGAAAGAACTCGGGCTCTGGCCCGAAGAAGGCCGTGTCGGCCAGGCCGGTGGAGCTCAGGTGGTTCAGAGCTCGTTGGGCCAGGGCACGGGGGCAGCGGTCGTAGGCCTCACCACTGCGCGGCTCCTGAATGGAGCAGATCATGCTCAGGGTTTTGTGGCGGTAGAACGGATCGATCCAGGCCGTGCTGGCATCGGGAACCATCGCCATGTCGGAGGCGTTGATCGATTTCCAGCCGCGGATGGAGGAACCGTCAAACGCCAGTCCTTCGGTAAAGGAGTCCTCCTCCAGCAGATCGGTGCACACCGTCAGGTGTTGCCACTTGCCGTGGAGATCGGTGAACTTCAGGTCGATCAGCTCAATGCCTTCGTCCTTGATCTGTCGAAGGACGTCCTGAGGGGTTTTGGCCATGGAGCTTGAACCGAAAAGGAGTGATAAGAACGACCGTAAGGAGCCGTTATGCCCTGTTTTGTATCAATGCGCACATTTTTTAATGTGCCTTTGTTGGTTCAGGGACCTGTTGTCACTCTCGTAACCGTTTCTGTCAACTTCCCTGAATCACAGGCCTGAAGCGGGTTCTCAGCCTTGAAGCAGTGTTACCTTCAGCCAGGATTGTCTGGAGACTCCAGAGCATGCGCGACGCCATCGGCGGACTGATCGGCCGTTACGACCAGTTGGGACGGTATCTGGACCGCTCGGCGATCGACAGCATCGAAACGTACCTCGATGAATCGTCCCTGCGGATTCAGGCCGTGGAGCTGATCAACCGGGAAGCGGCTGAAATCGTGCGCGAGGCGAGTCAACGGCTGTTCCGTGATGAGCCGGAACTCCTCCTCCCCGGTGGGAATGCTTACACCACCCGACGCCTTGCGGCCTGTCTGCGGGATATGGACTATTTCCTTCGTTATGCCAGTTACGCACTGGTTGCGGCAGACAGCACAATTTTGAACGAAAGGGTGCTCAACGGTCTGGACGACACCTACAAAAGTTTGGGCGTGCCCACGGGGCCAACGGTTCGCAGCATCGTCCTTTTGGGTGAAGTGATTGTTGAGCGCCTTCAGGCCGCAGGGGTTGAATCAGCTCGTCTGGCGGTTGTTGCTGCACCGTTTGATCACATGGCTCGTGGTCTTGCTGAAACGAATGTTCGGCAGCGCTGAGCACGGCGTGCTTTATCCGTTGCAATCGGTCTGAAAAGGCTCCAAAGCGGAGACTCGACTGCGTAGGCTCCCACCATTGATCGACCATCCAGGCCTTGGCGGTGACGAATTCCTTGCTCCCAGTCAAAGACGCGCACCGCCAAGCCTTCAACGCCATCAACACGCCCGATCGCCTGTTGCTGGGGCCCGGTCCCTCCAATGCCCATCCGACGGTTCTTGAGGCCCTGTCCCGCACACCGATCGGTCACCTTGATCCGCTGTACGTGGAGTTGATGGGTGAAGTTCAGGAGTTGCTGCGTTACGCCTGGCAGACCGACAACCGACTGACCCTTCCGATGAGTGGCACCGGTAGTGCTGCCATGGAAGCCACCCTGGCTAACACCGTTGAACCCGGTGACACCGTGCTGGTGGCTGTCAAGGGATATTTCGGTTTGAGGCTCGCCGATATGGCGGGTCGCTATCGAGCCACGGTGAAAACCATTGAGAAGCCCTGGGGCGAGTGGTTCTCCCTCGAGGAGCTGGAAGCAGCGCTGATTGAGCACAAACCGGCGATCCTTGCCCTTGTGCACGCCGAAACGTCAACCGGCGTTTGCCAGCCCATGGACGGCGTTGGTGATCTTTGCCGCAAGCACGATTGCCTGCTTCTGCTGGATACGGTGACCTCCCTTGGCGGCGTTCCTCTCTATATCGATGAGTGGAAGGTTGATCTGGCCTACAGCTGCAGTCAGAAAGGTCTCAGTTGCCCCCCCGGACTTGGACCCTTCACGATGGGCCCAAGGGCCGAGGAAAAAATGGCCTCTCGCAGCGGCAAAGTGCCGAACTGGTATCTCGATGTATCCCTACTGAATCAGTACTGGGGCAGTGATCGCGTGTACCACCACACGGCACCTGTCAACATGAATTTCGGCATGCGGGAGGCCCTGCGTCTGTTGGCGGAGGAAGGTTTGGATCAGGCCTGGGCGCGCCATCGCCGCAATGCTGAGCGTCTCTGGAGTGGTCTTGAGCGTCAGGGGCTTTCCATGCATGTTCCTGAGGAACGTCGACTCCCCACCCTCACCACTGTTCGGATTCCAGATGGCGTTGACGGCAAAGCCTTCAGTCAGCACCTGCTCAACACCCATGGCATTGAAGTCGGCGGTGGACTCGGCTCCCTGGCCGGCAAGATCTGGCGCATTGGTCTGATGGGCTACAACTCCACCCCTGAGAACGTGGACCGGCTGCTCAACCTGTTCGAGACCGAGCTTCCCCGTTTCAGCGGTTCCGTCGCCGCCGCTGCCTGAACCAGATCTCCAGCTGTTCAGCCGCTCTTTCCTGCATCAGTGGTCCCACCACACGCATGTGGTGGTGGGCACTGGGATCGTCCGCCAGGTTGATGCAGCCCCCCAACCCGCCGCGTTTCCTGTCGGTAGCTCCAAAGACCACGGTTCCCATCCGTGCCTGCACCAGAGCCCCAGCGCACATCGGACACGGCTCGAGGGTGACCAGAAGGGTGCAGGGATTGAAGCGCCAGTCACCACGGATGGTGGCGGCTTGACTCAGGGCCACCAATTCCGCATGGCCGAGGGGGTCCTGGCAGCGCTCACGTCGGTTGCGTCCGTGGCCGATGCACCGCCCTTGCTCGTCAAGGATGACGGCCGCAACTGGCACTTCGCCGCTGTCTCCATTGACGGAGGCTCGCGCCAGCAGCACCTCCATCCACTCTGTCCAGAGCTGTTGTTCCTCCACCCCCTCCGTTGCCCCTCGCTTTGAGCACCTTCCCACGAGACGCGAGGATCAACGCAGTTCCACCGCAGCCGGTGCACGCCTCCACCGATCTCCGGCCTGACCTGCACCGCTTGGACCCCTTCGCTTCGCCTGATCAAGCGGATCCAGTGCTACGGGACTTCCTCCATCGGGCCAGTGATCTGCTCTGCGACTGGATCGGTACGGCGTCCAAAGGGGTGCCCTTGCCGACCGTGCGCCCGCAGCCGGCCGTCGCCCCCACCGCGGCAGGCCTCGGCATGGACCGGTTGCTCAAGGATCTGCAGCTGGTGATGGAGGGTGCCTATCAGCCGTCCCATCCCGGAGCTCTGGCCCATCTCGATCCACCGCCGCTCACGGCATCGATCGCCGCCGACCTGATCTGTGCCGGGCTGAACAACAACCTGCTGGCGGAGGAACTGTCCCCAGGGCTCACCGACCTCGAACAGCAGCTCTGCAGTTGGTTCTGTCAGCGACTGGGACTGCCGGATCAAAGCGGTGGTGTGCTCGCCAGCGGCGGCACCCTCAGCAACCTGATGGGGTTGGTGGTGGCCCGTACCCATGCCGGAGTTCGCGATGGCGTCGTGCTCTGCAGCCGTGATGCCCACGTTTCGCTTCAGAAGGCAGCCACTGTGATGGGGTTGCCGGATGAGGCTCTCCAGCAACTTCCGGTGGACAGCAATGGCGGCCTGGACCTGGCGGCTTTGGATGCAGCCCTGTCAGCACTGCGGCGCGATGGCCGATGCTGCCTGGCGGTTGTGGCGACGGCAGGCACCACTGTGCGAGGTGCGGTGGATCCGCTGGATGCGATCGCCAGCCTTTGCCGCCGTGAGGGGGTCTGGCTGCATGTGGACGCCGCAATCGGTGGCGTTTTTGCCCTCTGGGAGCCCTTGGCGCCCTTGATGGAGGGGCTGCATCAGGCGGACTCGATCACGCTCAATCCGCAGAAGCTGCTGGGGATCACCAAAACCTCGTCCATGCTCCTGTTGCGGGACCGTTCCAAGCTGCGGGATGCCTTTTCCACCGGGCTGCCGTACATGGAGTCGCCCTGCAGTGATGATCATGGTGGCGAAGTGGGCCTGCAAGGGACCCGACCGGCAGAGGTGCTCAAGCTCTGGCTGGGTCTGCGCCAGCTCGGCATCGAGGGCATTGGTTCCGTCCTCGAGTCCGCCCTCGAGCGAAAAGCAATGTTGAAACGGCTATTGGCCGATGATCGCCTGCTGGTGCTGGATGGCGGCCTTCATCTGCTGGCCCTGCGCCCCCGGCAAGAGGATCCCGCTGGGTCCGCTAGCTGGACCGAGCAGACCCGCCAGCTGCTGATGCGCCATGGATTTCTCCTGTCCCGCCCCAGCTACGACGGTCATCACTGGCTGAAGGTGGTTCTGGGTAATCCCCACACCACCGGTTCACACCTGCAGCAATTGGCTGGGCTGATCAGCCAGCAGCTGACCCATTGATCCCACAGAATCCAGTCACTTTGTGGGTGATGCCCATGGGCGGAAGTGAGCAGCGTCCTCGCTGGGTGGCCATTGTCACCGGGGCGATCTCCATCGCCATCGCCGTGGTGTATCTCCTGCTGATCACCGTTCTGGACGCTCGTGGTCCGATGCTTCCCCCCCCTCCCGAGGCCCTGGGTGTGGTGGAAGGCTCGCTGCCGCCTTCCGCTG
>ERZ802830.5159-NODE-5159-length-10148-cov-5.12642_pt1 | contig 10148 bp, 11 predicted proteins | sample MGYA00345654_ERZ802830 | MGnify/ENA primary metagenome ERZ802830 (study PRJEB30503, sample SAMEA104212375) | marine metagenome | biome: Westerlies Biome; feature: [SRF] surface water layer (ENVO:00010504) within the epipelagic zone...; material: water...
GATGAAATTCCATCAGTAGGAATGCGCTTGCCATTGCTGCGTGAAACACGGATGCCGGCTCTGCTCATCAGAATTGGAGATATCAATACTTTGGTGAAAGATCACCTGACAATGTCGAAAGTTATAGCTGATGCTCTGCGTGATTTTGTTGAAACCGGCCTCGACTAGCCACTAGCACCAATCACTTCTTTAATTCAGGGCACGTTGAGGACCAGAAAACCTAGGGACCGATCAGATCATAAATACGCTTTAAATCTTCTATGGTAGCGAACTCTATGATAATTTTACCACGCTTAGAGGTTTTTTGAACACTAACAGTGGTATTCAGGTATTCGGCTAACTGGTTTTGTGCTTCCAGAACTGACGCCTCGGGCAGCGAGTTCGGCAACCTGGTCCCAACTGCCGCAGAGGTTTTAGGGGTTTTCGTCTTGGCGAATGTTTCTGCTTCCCGGACTGAGAGGTTTTCAGTCAAGATCTTGCGCAAAAGTTGATCTTGTTGGGGCCCAGGTACACATGCCAACAAAGACCTAGCGTGTCCTGCTGTAATTTTACCTTCCGCTATCGCCTCCTGAGCGTCAGTCGGTAACTCGAGCAGCCGAATTGAATTTGAAATTGTTGCGCGTCCTTTACCTAAACGCTCGCCCAGCTCCGCGTGCGTTACTTGAAAGTCGTCGAGTAATTGCCGGAACGCAGCTGCTTCTTCCAATGGGTTTAGATCCTGCCGATGTAGATTCTCCACAAGAGCCTCGACTAAGCTCGCTTCCTCATTTGAACTTCTCACTACAGCAGGAACTGTTTCTTTCCCAGCCAACTTAGAGGCCCTTAGCCTTCGCTCCCCCGCTATCAGTTCGTATGGTTGATCACCGTCATGAGATCTAACTACTACGGGTTGTAGGACACCGAAGCGTTTTATCGATTCAGCCAGCACATGCAGTGGTCCATCTTCAAAAACTTTCCTCGGTTGAAGACGGTTCACAGTGATCGCTTCTAGCGGTATATCCACATAGGTGCCTAATTCTGTCCGGTTTCTACTTATGCCAGGCTCTGTAACTACACTCCTGTCGGCTTTAGTTGCTGGCTCAGCTGGCGGAAGTAATGCTCCTATGCATCTTCTTCATCATCCCGTTGGACGCGCCATCATGGGCTCCTTTCAGACGTATCTTGTAATCCTCTTTGACTACGACCAGCAACCTCTTTTGCTACTTCCCGGTAAGCCAAAGCCCCACTACTAGTTGGATCGTATAATTCAACCGGCTTCCCATAACTCGGGGCCTCTGATAGTCGTACAGAGCGCGGAACTACTGTTTCTAGTACCAAATTCCCAAAATGCTCTCGAACTTCGTCAGCTACTTCTTGTGCCAGTCGAGTTCGAGCGTCAAACATAACCAAAACAATCGAAGATACATATAAATCTGGGTTGAGGTTCTCCTGTATCAATTCAACGTTATTTAGAAGTTGGCTAAGTCCCTCTAACGCATAATATTCACATTGAAGTGGAACTATTACTTCAGTTGCAGCCGCCAAACTATTAACTGTAAGCAATCCCAGACTGGGCGGGCAATCGATAAAGATGTAATCGTATTCGTTAGAAATCAGTGAAATAGCTGACCTTAATCGAAGTTCTCGGCTGAACATCGGGACCAATTCAACTTCTGAACCTGCCAGATCCAGGGTTGCAGGTACTAGATCTAATCCTTCTACGACAGTCTCAACGCGAACGGCACTAATCGGCAGTTGCTGTACCAACACGTTATAGCTTGAGCTTTCAACAGCTTTAGGATCTACTCCCAGGCCGGTGGTTGCATTCCCCTGCGGATCAAGATCGATTAGAAGTGTCTTTTTACCTGAAATCGCAATATTTGTAGCGATATTCACGACGGTTGTTGTCTTACCAACACCGCCCTTCTGATTAGCTACCGCAAGAATCCGTGGCATCTGCGCATCTCTTTCAGGTAACCAGTTTACCTACAACGAATTAACTAATCTCAGTCTCTTTCAGCTGTTAGGTCAAGTGTTCAGCTGTTGTTTCACGTGAAACTAACACCTATCTAATCTTAAGTTTCACGTGAAACATCAAAAAAGAGGCCTTTTGGTTATATGTTTCCACGACCGGGGGACCTCTACATCCGGCTGACTAGCCGATATTAACCGTGCAAATCGCGGCGGACCATCAACTATTTCCAAGTCCACGTAGCCTAAAGATTTCAATTCCTTCAGCGGCCAACGACTGGGGTCTTCGTTAGGTGGTTCGCTTACGACCAACTGACCATCATTTCCTAAAAAAGCAATTGCACACTCAGCCGTAGCTGCTGGAGGTCCAAAGGACCTGCTAAAAACTCCGTCGAAAACACCCCTGAAGCTATTTTCGTGAGCTAGCTCGGTAGCGTCGCCATTCACTACCTTCACTTTGAGTGCTACCTCAAGGTATGTCACAGCCTCATCAAGGAACGCTGTTCGAGATGACGAGCGATCTATCAACGTTAAATTCAAGTCAGGTCTCTCGACAGCAACAACTAGTCCTGGCAACCCGCCACCCGAACCGAGATCACACCACTGAGTATCTAAAGCTGGACGCGCAGCACTTATGTGAGCTCGCGCATGCTCAACAAAGTCTTGTATAGACCCCGAGCCGATGTGTCCAAGGGTCTGCGCTCTCTCTAAAACCGCTAATAGCTGCGGTGAGCTCACGCAGTCTCTCAGTCTTTGACTACGACAAGAACTACTCGCCGACGAGGCTCATCACCAACTGAAATGGTACCCACTCCAGAAATTTCGTTCACGGTGTCATGAACGACTTTTCGATCAGCAGCGTTCATGGGTTCCAACCCTTTTTCGGTTCCTTCGCTCACAACAGTCTTAGCTAATTCTTGAACGTAGGCGCTCAATGCCTCCCGGCGACGACTTCTGTATCCTCCAACATCGACACGAATTCGAGCTCGATTAACTCCCGGCATTCGTCTCTGCAACATGGTCTTAGAAACCTCGTGTATCGCCACTAAGTGGTTCCCTTTGGGTCCTATTAATAGGCCGAGCTCTTTATCCTCACCAGCTAAATTCACTTCAAAGCTGTCGTCGTCTATCGAAACATTTTCAGCTTTAGCTTCGATACCAAATGATTTGGCAAGTCCTTGTAGGAATTGTCCAACCAGTTGCTGTTGTTCTTCAACATTCATTTCTGTAGTCATCGCAGTCTCCTGCTTCTAGTAGAGGGAACTAGTCCCTAGTGGTTGATCTTTCTTGTGCGCCGAGTTTTCGGGGCTTCATCGGAAGGGGGTTGATCTCCGGAATCCTTCGAACGTACGTTCGATTGTGGAGAACTTCCGTTAATGGTCCTCTTCCGGGTGTTTCTGGTCTTGGGTGTCTCCTCACCCTTGTTAGAAACATGCTCTCCAGACGGATTTGCTGTTTTTCGCTGTGTATCTAGTTGTTTCTTGGTTTTGTTTGCTTTGGGGGCTGAAGACGGCTTTTTTGTCGTTTTTTTCGACTTCGATTTCGCAGATCTCTTTTGTTTTTCCGATTTCGGAGGCCTTCTCCATTCACGCTTCGCCGGGGGTTCAATAGGGCGGACACGGGCTCTCACTTGAGCCGGACTTTTACGCAACCCTAGAACTGATTTACGCGGTTCTTTAACGACCTCAAATTCAATATCATCGTGCGTGACGGACAACGTGTCTAATGCAAGATCGAGTGCTTCATCAACTGTCGAGCCAGTGGTAACTATCCAATCCATCGTCATTTGCGCCGTTTCTTTGTGCGCCCATCACCAGAGGTTCGTTTAGATTGAATGGGGTTTTGCTCGTCCTCGTTTTTAGATTTCTGCCCTTTGCGAGCAGATTTATCTTTTGATGAAGGGGGCTTTCCCTTCGAATCGCGTTGTTTGCTTCGTTCCTCGCGAGCCCGACGGCGCTCATCTTGGGCCTCAATCGCTTTCTTTGAACGCTGATTGGTCAGTTCTTTGTTTGGGGATTCTTCCGGTGCTACTTCTGCCTCAATGGGGCTAGAAACCGTCGCTATAGGCTTCATTGTCTTATGAATAAAAGATTGTTGAGCTATTCGATAGAGACTTGATGCGATGAAGTAGACGCCAAGAGCTGCCTGAACCAAGAAGGCGAAGATGGGAAGCATGTAAGGCATAATTTTCATCAACATTTCCATCTGCGGATTTTGTGCAGCAGCATCTCCGCGATGGGCTTTCATCTGAGCTTGTTGAAGGAAAGACAAAACAAAGGTGATTGCAACAAGGGCTAGATAGGGGAGCCCATCAACAAAGTTTGCTTGGATCACGTCTTTAGCTGCTTCGGACAAATCAATTCCGAAAGAGACCATCTCTCCGTTGTCGGCAACTAAATCCTGGTAAAGATCTGAATCCTTCTTCAAATATGACGGATTTGGGGTCCCATCGGCACCCATCTTGGTCATACCGTTGATGACCCGGTAAAGAACTATGAATACGGGGAGTTGGACCAGTGTAGGAAGGCAGCCAGATAATGGGTTTGCACCATGTTGTTGATACAAGGCCATCGTCGCTTCGTTAATTTTTTGGCGGTCTCCTTTATGTTCGGCTTGAATCCGTTTCAGCTCTGGTTGGAGCTGCTGAATACGCATCATTGACCGGGTGCCTTTAAGTGTTAAAGGCGTTAGGACCAACATAATTAAAAACGTCAAGAGAACTATCGAGATCGCGTAGCTACCCGAGAAGTCGTAGAACCAAGCTAAGACACGAGCAATTAAGTCAAACATCAGACCTCAACTCTTTGATTTGGCAGGGGTACAGGGTCATAACCCCAGCCTCCCCATGGATGGCATCGAGCGATACGACGCATTGCATACCATGCACCTTTACTGGCCCCATGCTGCGAAACCGCTTCTATGGCATAGCTAGAACATGAGGGATCGAACCTACAAACAGGGAGTCGCCGGACAGTAACCGCTTGGTACAACCGGATAATTTTTATTAACAAGGCTCGAGGGAGATTCATTTTTGATCTCCAATCCGCTCAATTAATTTATTGATATCATCACTCATTTTTTTGAAGCCTAGGAGCGGTGATGAGTGTCTAATCCCTATTAGGTAACGTCCTAACGGAAGTTCGCCTTCTGCTTCGCGTAAAATCGCTTTACATTGCCGTCTTACACGGTTTCGTTTAACGGCATTTCCATAGTTGCGCCCTATCGCATAGGCGACGCGCGGGTTTATGAGGGTTTTGTCGGGAGAGAACATAATCCAAAAATGCTGCCCAGATAGCCGATTAGATCGTTTCAGCGCGAGAAAATCAGCTTTTTGGCTACAACTTTCAATCAAGCGCTCAGCCGCTGCCGGCCCTTATTGCGTCGTGTTTTAATAATTGAGCGTCCAGCTTTGGTTGACATTCGATGGCGAAAACCGTGCTTCCTCGCTCGCCGACGATTGTTGGGCTGAAAGGTGCGTTTCATACTTTTTGACTCCGATTCGGGTCTAAGTAAGTCCGTTGCTAGAACTAAAAGGGGAGGGAGCTAGGTCGGGATCGTTGCTTGCATCCCCGTTGCACCTAGAGTCCACGATTGCCTTAAAGAACAACATTTTAGACTGGTTGATAAAATTTTAAATCTAGTCTGACGAGCCAGCTGACTTCATCTGATCAGAATCAGCCTAGAGGGCTACACAATGAAACGGAAACATCCGCTTGGAAACTCCTGAGTTTTCGTCTGTTAGTAAATTCTCGCGCGGACCGTGCTAAATATGGCGTAATAGTTACAAATTTATCACTTAAAGTAGTTGTTTTGCTCTTCTTGGCCACAGAGTGCTAGGTTCCACAACTCGTGAATGAGTGGAACTTGGGGTTTTACACAACAGCCACAGGTTTTCCACACGGTGTGGCTTGTGAGGCCTTATGGCTGATGAAACGTTAAGTAATACAGAAAAAAGTGACGGTGGCCAAGGTATCAGTCTCAATGCTGATGCTGTCTGGACAACCTGTCGAGGATTACTTCGAAGCCAAGTGTCAGAAGCGGTGTGGCTTACTTCATTTCGCGATCTTCATATGGTGGCAATGTCAACAGAACACGTTGTCCTGGTAGCTCCAAGCAATCTTATTCGCGACAGAGTATTGAACCGATATTTACCCATGGTTGAAGCAGCACTAGCCGATGCTGGATGCAAAACCGAAAAACTAGAGATTGAAGTCCAACCGGAACTAGAAAACTCACCCTTAATCGGCGAGGAACCTAGGGTAGAAGTAACTGCACCAGCGCCAGATCTACAAGATCGTCTTGGAAGTGCAGCAGATGAAATTAGAGGATCAAATATCTCTAACAGGGATTCCTATACCGACACTATTCACCCTCTCTACACATTTGAATCATTTGTTACTGGCACCAGCAACCGATTTGCTCATGCAGCTGCGTTAGCCGTAGCTGAAACCCCGGGTCGAAGCTACAACCCCCTCTTTATCCATGGGGGTGCCGGACTAGGTAAGACTCACCTTCTTCAGGCAATAGTTCACTACATACGCAGCACATACCCGAACTACACAGCTAGGTATGTCTCCACTGAAACTTTTATGAACGAGTTCGTGGAGGCGATACGTACCTCAACAACCAGCACCTTTAAACGTCGATATCGCGACATTGATGTCTTATTAATTGATGACATCCAATTCATGGAAGGAAAGGAAGGCCTCCAAGAAGAATTTTTCCACACATTTAACTCTCTTCATGGAGCAGGAAGACAAGTAATCCTGTCCTCAGACCGGCCGCCTAGAAACATCGCAACCTTGGAAGACCGGCTCCGAAGCAGGTTTGAATGGGGACTTATCACCGATATTCAGCCACCTGACGTCGAAACTCGCCTCGCAATTTTGAGAAAGAAAACTGAAGTCGCTCGCAGTGAAGTTCCAGATGATGCTTTGGAGTTCATTGCAGAACTTATAACAAACAACATTCGTGAATTAGAAGGAGCTCTAATTCGCGTGAGCGCATACGCTTCACTAACTGATGAACCAATTTCTGTTGACTTAGCCGAGCGAGTACTCGGAGATATTGTTCACAACAACGAATCCAGACCAATAACACCAGGTGTGATCCTTGATGCCACTTCCGACATGTTTGGTTACGACGTGGATGAACTCAAAGGTAAAAGGCGCCACCGCAGTCTTGTTCAGGCCCGTCAAATAAGCATGTATGTAGTCCGAGAACTAACTGATCTTAGTTACCCAGCAATTGCTCGAGAATTCGGTGGTCGAGACCACACAACAGTTATGCATGCGGTTGAGAAAGTTGGAAATCAGATGGCAGAAAGAAGACAAGTCTACGATCAAGTCAGTGCCTTAATCTCAGATATCAAATCCAACTGATGCGTGGATAAGGTTCTGGACCACGTTGTGGAGATGAAGTGGACAAAGTTTGGTTATCCACACAATTTAGGAAAACAATCGAAGACGGCAAGTCTCCTGTGGGTAGCGGTGGACAGTAGTGTCGATAAAGAAATACTGAATGACTAGGGATTATGTTCAGTTGTCCACAATCCACAGGACCTATTACTACTACTAAATTTTAGAAAACAATTAGAAAGAAGAAGGGCGACGTGAAATTTCGATGTGAACGCGACGCACTCGTCGAACAACTAGGAACTGCGAGCAGAGCAGTTAGCAGCCGCGGCGGTGCTCTACCCGTTCTTACTGGTATCCACTTGAAGGCTCATGAAGATGTGCTGACAATGACGGGTAGCGATTTAGAGATCACCGTCAAAGCTTCAGTTTCAGTTGCTGTATCTGAACCAGGTGAGGCAGTCCTACCATCACGGATAGCAGTGGATATTATTCGTTCGCTTGATTCTGGAGCTATCGAAGTTGAAGTGAATGGCGAAGAGGCAAAAATTTCTGGCGGAAGATCACAATTTTCAGTCCGCACACTTCCAGTTGATGACTTTCCTACTCTGACCGACCCATCTGGGGATGAGGTCACAGTGGCCACCTCAGATTTAGCAGCGGGACTGAAACAAGTCGTTCGGGCTGCAAGTGGAGATGACGCCAGACCGATTCTTACCGGCGTTCTAATGTCTGCTGAAGATGGAGGGCTTCGGCTAGTAGCTACTGATTCATATCGTCTAGCTGTTCGCGATCTTCCTGAAGCAACAGTTCTTAGTGAAGGCCAAAAAGTTCTTGTTCCATCTAGAGCTTTGGACGAATTAGGTCGGGTTTTGGGTGACTCAGAAGAGGTGACTGTTCGGCTTGGGGAACGCGAAGTTAGTTTTGATGTAGTGGTCGACGACGGCGAAGTCCAAGTCACTACGCGCCTGATCGAAGGTGAGTTTCCTAATTACAGACAGCTCATTCCTAGTAGTTACCCCAACCAGTTAACAATTGGGCGCGAGCCTTTACTGGAAGCTGTGCGGCGAGTGAAATTAATGGCAAGAGATACTACTCCGTTGAGAATTACTCAAAAATCTGGTTACGTAGAATTGATGGCTGTTACCCAAGACGTGGGGCAAGCCCATGAAGAAGTTGACGCTCAATACAACGGCGATGAGCTAACTGTTGCATTTAACCCGGATTACTTAATTCAAGGTTTAGAGGCAGCTCCAGGCGATGAAGTAGTGCTTGAAACTCTGGATGCTCTAAAGCCAGCAGTTCTTCGTTCTAGCGAAGGCGGCGATTTTCTGTATTTATTAATGCCAGTTCGAGTGTCTTGAATTGAGTTGTCAAGATATTGATCATTAAACGATTGTGGCTGACGGACTTCCGAAATCATCGAGCAACTGACGTCGAACTAAACAAAAGAACAACGCTTGTTATTGGGCTAAATGGCCATGGAAAGACCAACCTGATAGAGGGCATTCACCTGTTGAGTGGAGCCCGGTCATTTCGCGGGGCAAAAGTGGATGCGCTAGTCGCGAATGGAGCGTCATCTGCATACTTGCGGGCTGAAGTCGATCAGAACGACAGATCTTTGCTCGTGGAGATCGAGCTGGCATCCCAAGGCCGATCAAAAGCCCAAGTCAACAAACAAAAAGTAAAGAGGTTTAGAGATTTAGGTGACACGGTTCGAATAGTCGTGTTCAGCCCAGATGATCTCGAAATCATTAAAGGGCCACCTTCAGTTCGGCGATCGTTGTTAGATGAAACTATTGCCATTGGTAACGCTGAGTTCAGATCGGTGAGAACTGAATTTGACCAAATTTTGAGGCAACGCAACAACCTTCTCAAACAAGCGCGCGGACGCCAGTCAGAGGACTTGGACTCCAACTTACTTATTTGGGATAGCCAACTAATTGAGGCAGCTGCAACAATAGGAGACCACAGAGCAGAATTTGTTGCTTCGATACAGCCAGTCGTCGCAGATTTCTACCAGCGGCTTGCCGGCGTTGAGAGCGAGGTACTACTGCGTTTAGATACTGACTGGCGAGATGAAGGTCTTGCGGTTGCACTAGCCAAATATCGTGTCGATGAAATTAGAAGAGGAATGACGTTGGTCGGGCCACATCGCGATGATTTGACAATTTTATTAGAGTCACTGAATTCTCGCTCTCATTCCTCACAAGGCGAGCAGCGCAGTTTGGCGCTCGCATTACGGTTAGCGACCTATGTTTACGTTGAACAAATAACAGGAGATCAGGCTGTTGTTTTATTGGATGACGTCTTTTCTGAACTAGATGAAAATCGTGCTCGAAGGCTCGTCGAATGTCTCCCTGATTCTCAAATAATTTTGACTTCCGCGACGGGGACTGTCCCAGAAGGAATTGAGCCAGGTCAGACGCTCGAAGTTATTGAGGGCCAAATTCATGGGTGTTAACAACGAAGGACCTGATCAATGGCATGAGCCGCGTTCAATGAAAGAAGTTTTGACGCGAATCATCAATGATTTTGACGGCGGTGGATCGATGTATCTGATCTATCAACACTGGTCAGCAGCTGTTGGTGAGACAATCGCAAGTCACTGCAAGCCTCTTCGAGTGGTTGATAATTATTTGTTAATCGAGGTTGATCACCCAGGTTGGGCCACTGAAATCAAATATTTGGAGAAAGAGTTAGTCACTAAGTTAAAGCAAATAGACCCCAAGTTAGAATTTTCTGGGCTAAAGGTTCACGTCAAAGGCTAATAACTAGGGTATTTTCCTTCAGAAGCGTTCAGAAGCCATTTAACGGTCCAACCCCTACCTCTTTGGGACCCCT
>ERZ802830.5161-NODE-5161-length-10147-cov-4.74505_pt1 | contig 10147 bp, 5 predicted proteins | sample MGYA00345654_ERZ802830 | MGnify/ENA primary metagenome ERZ802830 (study PRJEB30503, sample SAMEA104212375) | marine metagenome | biome: Westerlies Biome; feature: [SRF] surface water layer (ENVO:00010504) within the epipelagic zone...; material: water...
TAGTGACACAGTATGTAATTCTATAGGTTCACAAATTAATTTGAACAATTTATTATCCTCTGATAATACTGGAGGTTCTTTTATGGAAACTACAAGCTCTGGTGCTTTTGACAACCTAACTGGTATTTTAAATGCCCAAGGTCTTTTAGCTGGTGACTATATATTTACCTTCACAGCCCCAGGTTATAATGGAACATCAGATGTCTCGGAATTTACCGTAACGGTGACACCCGTTTTAGAATCTGAAGAGACCATGGCTGTTTGCGAAAGTGCTTTTCCATTTGATTGGAATGGCATTGAAATTTCTGAGCCAAGCTCGAATACTGTAACGCTCACAAGTACTATTTCTGGGTGTGATTCTTTGGCAACTTTAATTGTAAGTGCTAATTCTGAATACAATGAGTCTGTTGATATTACGATATGTGCGAGTTCCCTTCCATATGAATGGAATGGTTTAAGCATAGAAGAGGAAGGTTCTCAAACTGTTACTTTTGCCTCTTCTTTAGGTTGTGATTCAATTATCACATTAAATTTATTTGTCAACGCCATTCCTACAAGCATGAATGATACTCTTGTCTGTGGCTCTCAACTTCCATTTATATGGAATGGCACGACAATAAATGGTGCTGGATCTGAAACAGTTAGCCTTACTGGTGTCAACGGTTGCGATTCTCTTGCAACAATTAATGTTGCATTGGAACTTTTGGAAGCGCCAGTTATCGATTTCAGCGGACCGGTAGCGTGCCCTAAGGACCTAGTCTCTTTTGAGATTAGTGATGAAAATACCAATGCAATTTATCAATGGTTGGGTCCCAATGGTTATGTATCTACAGATGTGTCAAATCAATTTGAATTAACAACTGACTTGTTAGGAACATACTCTGTTTCATACACCCTAGATAATTGTTCCTCAGAGATGACCTACATCGACTTAGAAATAGAGAATGTTTTTGATTACCAACAGTTCAAGTTTCCAAATGTTATTACTGCAGATGGTAATGGTATCAACGATGAAATTAATTTAGAGGATTATGTTGGGCCATGTGCTGAGTTCGTTTTAACCATAAGAGATAGATGGGGTAGTGAGGTCTATCGACAAGAACGCGGAGGTGATTCTTTTAAGGGACTTTCCGTCGACGGAAGAGAGCTCCCAGAGGGTGTGTATTTTTACAGGTTTATTTTCGATCAAGATGATGACGTATCGGGCTTCTTGCACATCGTACGTTGACAACAAATAACGCTCTCTTTCTTTTTCCTTTATCTAATTTTTAGCACGATATAATTTGTCTGTAATATATTTATTACGTCTGGCCTAAAAGATTTTTTTAATTTTCTTAATTTAGTGCAACCATATGGTGTCGTAACTTGTCTTTAATTAAGAGTGTCTAGATCGATTAAACGAATTTTACTAAAATGTATGACGGGTTTTGCAAGCCGTCCATGTGTCTTAGCATTATTTTTTATATGCTCCTCTTTTTTCTTTTTCGCCCAAAACTCGCTAAGTACCGAGGGTTTTGGTCAAAAGTGGGTCAATATTAATGACCTTGACGTAAGTGGAAGTGAAATTACGATTGAAGCATTGGTTCGTCGCCAGAATAATAGCAACATGAACATTGTTTCCAAGCATGACGGAACAGCAGATTGTAATTATTTATTTAGACCTAATAGTTTTCAAATTTCAACAACTGATGGTTTTCAATTCGTTTTGAATCCCATTACACTTCCCAATAATACATGGTACCACCTTGCTGGGACATATGATGGTCAAGCGATTAAATACTATGTGAATGGTTGTTTGGTCAGTGAAACCCCGCATACAGGCTCTTTAATCACGAATGATTGGGATGGTGCTATTGGAAATCGTTCAAATTGGCCGAATGGTCCAGAACATTTTAGAGGAAGAATAGACGAGGTTCGCATATGGAACGTGGCCCGCACTCAGCAGCAGATTAATTTAAATATGAATACACTGATCAATCCCATTGGACAGGCCAATCTGCAGGCTTATTATCGGTTTGACAATAATTATGAGAATATTCAAGGTAACACAACCTTTGATGGAATTCCCATTGGTTCTCCTGCTTTTGATCTTCCTCCCCCTGTCTTTGTTCCATTTACAATTGTATCGGTTTTGGGAACTGATTTAAGCTGTTTTGAGTCAGGAGATGGAGAGATTAATATTGTGACAACGGGCAACAATGTAGAGTATTCAATTGATGGGATTAATTATTCTGTAGATGGCAATTTTACAGGTTTAAGTGCCGGAACATACACGGTTTATGCGCGTTCAGGCTCCTGTGAGGAAACGAGTGTTGTTGTGATAGGTCAACCAAATCAGATTCCAACACCTGAAATTTTAGTCAATGCTCCTATTTGTTCTACAGACAGTCTGACATTATTTACGAGTTCTGTTCCTGGAGCATCATACTTTTGGAATGGTCCGAACGGTTTCTCTTTTGATGGGAACCAAACAGTAATTAATGATTTAGAGCTTTCTGATGCGGGGATATATTCTATTTATCTTGAGGTAGACGGGTGTTTTAGTGATACCACAAATACGGAAATAGTAGTCAATGAATCGTATGATATTAATCTTATTGAGACAATTTGTTCAAATGAAACCTTCACTTTTGGTCCTAATGAATTAAACACTACAGGGTCCTATATTCAAAATTTACAATCGATTGCCGGATGCGACTCCATTGTGCAACTTGAGCTGACGGTGAACCCCGCCTACAGCTTTGTTATAGATACAAGTCTTTGTGAAGGAGAATCCATTACATTTGAAGGAGTTACCATGAACGTCACAGGATCCTATCCCTTTAATTTATTTACTTCATTAGGATGTGATTCAATCATTACTTATGAGTTGATTGTTTATCCAATACCCGATTCGCCACCAGTTTTTTCAAATAGTCCTTTGTCTTGCCCTGGAGATGTTTTTGAGGTTTCTATAGTTTCCGTTGAAGATGGTTTTTATGAATGGAATGGTCCTAATGGATTTAACTTAGATACATCGGACTTTATATTTGAGGCGTACCCTGAGAATATTGGATCGTATGATGTTTCAGTTACTGTGAATGGATGCGTTTCCCCATTTACGTCCATCGATTTAGATATTATCAATATTTATTCATTTGAAGATGCGGATTTGCCAAATGTGTTTACTCCCAATGGAAATGCTTCAAATGAGGTTTTCGATTTACAGTCGTATTTCAAGACATGTGAACCCTATGAGGTGTTTTATTTCGATAGGTGGGGCAATGTCGTATACAGACATCAACAGAATGAGACGCCTTTTTCTGGAAAATCATTAGACGGCTCGGATTTAATGGACGGCGTATACATGTATAAGCTTGTACTTGAAAGCAGTCAAAAACAAGGCTTTTTGCATCTCATAAGATAGCTATAGCCAAGATTCAATTTCTTCTAGGTTTCTTTCTTTAGTAAAGTATAATGTATTCAGATTGATTGTTTTTGCTCCCTCAATATGTTGCGGTGAGTCTTCGATAAATAATACATCTTCAGGCGTGTAGCCCATGTCATTTAAAACCCATTCAAATGTTTCTTTATGTGGCTTCCTTTTTCCTATGATATGAGAGTAGTAACATTTATTAAAGAGTAATTCGAGATTTTTGAAGGGCATTTTACCTAAAAGAGATTGGATATATGCTAGGTGAATTTCGTTTGTATTACTCAGCAAATAACATGGGATCTTTTCACTGTACCTTTTAATTTGTTCTAGTGTAGCTTCTTCAAATCCCAGAATCATCGCGTTCCAAGCTTTTTTTATTTCAGACTCAGAGGAATGTGTAGAAATTTGATGCTTCATCAAGTTTATAAATTCCTTTCCCGATAGACATCCTGTTTCGAAATCATCGAAAATTTCAGTTTGACTGAATTGATTGTAGAGAATTTCTGTATTTGCAACGCCAAGTGCTTCAAAAGCATTTATTGTTTTATGATAATCAAGGTTTACGATGACGCCACCAAGGTCAAAAAGAAGTGCTTTGACTCGTTTCATATTGTAATTCTGTTTAGAATGATTACAAATTTATAGTCTTTTATTAATTTTTAGGATACATGACACTTTTATGACAATAAATGAAACATGACTTCCGATATTTGCAATAAGGAATGGGAAACAACCTCAAACACTTAAAAATCTTTGCTTTTACACATCGTAAATTGGATGTCGTAAAAATAGGGCTTCTGCATATTGAGCCGATTGATCAGGCCGCAAGATTAAAGCGCGTTAAAGAACAGTTTGATCTTGATGAAATAATGTTTCTTTCTACATGTAACCGCGTTGAATTTACGATGGTAAGTAGGTCTAATATTTCCATTGAACGTTTTATTAGTGCTTTATATTCTGATTTACCACAGGTTGATGTCGCATATTTATCAATGAATGTTGAACAATACATTGGTGAACCCGCCGTAGAACATTCACTTTCTGTCGCCTCATCTATTGAATCAATGATCGTGGGTGAAAGAGAGATCATTACACAAGTTAGAAATGCTTTTGAATTGTCTAATACGAATGGTTTAACAGGAGATTTTTTAAGATTGCTTATTCGAAAAGTAATTGAAACGGCAAAAAAAGTATATACCCAAACAAGCATTGCAACCAAACCAGTTTCAGTTGTATCCTTGGCCTATCATAAACTGAAAGAGCTCAATATTCCGTTGGACTCTCGTATTTTAATTATTGGCTCGGGATCTACAAATTCCAACATGTGTAAGTTTCTTAAAAAGCATGGCTTTAGTAACTTTATTGTCTTTAATCGCACAGTTGAGAATGCCGAAAATCTTGCTGGAGACTTAAATGCCTCTTTTTATCCTCTGTCAGAATTGCCCCATTATAAAAAAGGTTTTGATGTTATTTTGACCTGTACAGCTGCCAATCATAATGTGGTTTCGCTGGAAACATATGAAAGTCTGCTGAATGGAGACGAAGGCTTAAAAACCCTCATTGATATTGCGATACCTCAAGACATCTCACCAGAAATCATACGAAAGCATAAGGTCCATTATTTATCGATTGATTTATTGCAGAAAATTTCTAATGATAATCTCAAGGTTCGCGCAAACGAGGTTGATTGTGTTAAGGAAATTGTGAACGAAGCTTTGGAAGATTTTATCCGTGTGGTGGAAGAACGCAATGTAGAGTTGGTCATGCGGGATGTCCCTCGTCAAGTGAAGGCAATAAAAGAAACGGCTATCGACGAAGTTTTCAAACGCGATATGGAGGAATTGGATCCAGAAGCAAGAGAAGTTTTGGATAAAGTGCTAGGATATGTAGAAAAAAAGTACATTAGCGGCCCAATGAAACTTGCAAAAGAAATCATTTTAAAGAATGCCGCAAACTAAGCCGATTATCATTGGGACTAGAGGGAGCGATCTTGCCTTGTGGCAGGCTAATTTTGTCAGAAAGGAATTAGAGCATAGGGGTCATGAGGTCCATATTGAAATCATAAAAACTCAGGGTGATAAAATTCAAGATTTGAGCTTTGATAAAATGGAGGGCAAAGGATTCTTTACAAAAGAAATTGAAGATGCCTTGTTAAGGAAAGAAATTGATTTAGCGGTGCATTCTCATAAAGATTTAGAAACGAATCAGCCAGAGGGTCTTGAGGTTGCCGCCGTATCTTCAAGAGCTAATCCATGTGAATTGCTCTTGATTCGACAATCTGCCCATGAGGAAAATGCATTGTGGGGCTTGAAAAAGGATGCCATTGTAGGCACATCATCTGCGCGTCGAAAGTCACAGTTGTTGGCCTTGAGACCAGATGTTCAAATTAAAGAGCTAAGAGGTAATGTCCCTACGCGAGTAGAAAAGTTAAAGACAGGCGCATATGATGCGATTCTTTTGGCAAAAGCTGGTATTCTTCGTTTAGAATTAGATCTTTCTGATCTCGTATGTATCGATTTGACACCTGATGAATTTGTGCCAGCCCCAGCGCAAGGTGTGCTTGCCCTTCAGGTTCGATCTTCTGCTAGTGAGCTCAAAAATATTTTGAAGCAAATAAATGATCCCGCTGTTCAAAAGCTCGTTCATTTAGAACGGTCTGTGCTTAATTTAATGGATGGAGGTTGTCAATTACCATTGGGTGTATATTGCGATAACAAATATGTCCATGTTGCTTTTTCAGATGATGCAATGCATCCGTCTAGGTATTTTCGTTTTCCCTATAAAGACAACCCTGAATTCCCACAAAAAATTGTAGAGCATTTGCAACATCAGCAAGTTTGAAAAACATCTTCATTTCCAAAGACACCAATGAGCTAGAAACCCTAAATGAACTTATGGGTGATCATTCTTTTCGGTTTGAATGTAGGTCATTGATTGATTTCAAGCCTCGGTCTTTTGATTTGCCAAATGACTTTGACGTTATTTTTTTCTCTAGTATCCGTTCTGCCAAGTTTTTGTCCGAATCTAAGAAAATTGACCTCGATAAGTACGGTATTGCATGTGCGGGACCACAGACCGCTTTAAAGCTGAATGAAATGGGTTTGGAGGCTGATTTTATTGCCGCTGACGCAAGCAGTCCAGAGCTTGTATCTAAAGAGTTTTCGGTTTGGTTAGGAACTAGAAAAGTGTTTATCCCCGTATCAAATCGTTCTTTACACTCGATCGAGGAATTTATTTCTCCTGAGCAAATCAAGCGTGCAATTTTATATGAAACATTGCTACTTCCATTAAAAGTCATTAGTAGAGATATACTCGTTTTTACGAGTCCGAGTAATGTTCACGCCTATTTTATTGAAAACGAGATTTCAGCCCATAGCGTCGTTATTGCCTGGGGGCATTCTACAAAAAAGACATTGTTGGGTTACGGTTGTCAATCATCTGTTGTCTTAAAAGATGGTACCCTGACCGAGCTTAAAAGTATATTAGAATCTATGCTATAGATTTGGGCATAGAACAATGGAAACTATAAAATAGCGTTTTAAACCTCAAGGCCTTATCTTCGTTAGGATGTCAGCTATGAAAATCATATTTATTATTTTGCTTTTCTTTGGATTTCACTTAGGTGTTTTTTCGCAAGATGCTGGTGAGCGCACAAAAATGCTAAAAGTCAATGATTCGATTCGAATAGATACTTTGAGCATATATCCAAACTCATTTCAGGCTTTTGTTGGCGATACACCCTTGACACCTTCTCAGTACCGTTTGAATTTTTCTTCCGCTTTATTTGTGATAAATCAACCTGTTGAAGATTCCATACGCTTCGTTTATCAGGTGTTTCCATTTGATTTGTCAAAGCAATACCAATTGCGGGACAGTAGCTTGGTTTTTGATGAAAATAGGGACAAAAGTACATTGTTTAAGATTGAAAACTTCTTTTCTGTAGACGATGTGTTCGGGGGAAATGAATTGAATAAAAATGGTTCAATTTCAAGAGGAATTTCCTTCGGGAACAACCAAGATTTGGGAATTAATTCTTCTTTGAATTTGGAACTTTCAGGGAAAATATCTTCCAATTTAAAAATATTGGCCTCGGTTTCAGATGCTAATATACCGATACAGCCGGAAGGAAATACCAACAAGCTACAAGAGTTTGATAAGGTATTCATTCAGATTTACAACGATAGATTGAAGTTGATTGCTGGAGATTTTTGGCTTTCTAAACCAACCGGATATTTCATGAATTATCGCAAAAGAGCTCAGGGATTAAGTATCAATTATAAATGGAATAAGCAACAAGATAAGGTTTGGAGCACTCAGCTGAGTGGTGCCCTCTCAAAGGGAAAGTTTAATAGACAGATCATTCAGGGAATTGAAGCAAATCAGGGCCCATATCGTCTTGTAGGGGCGGAAAACGAACCCTTTATTATCGTTCTTTCAGGTACCGAAAAGGTATTCATTGACGGCCGTCTTTTAGAGCGTGGGCAGGAGTATGATTACACGATTGATTATAATACTTCAGAAATCATTTTTACCTCTAGAAACCTAATTACGAAAGATACGCGGATTGTTGTTGAATTTCAGTATTCGGATCAGAATTATGCCCGTTCTTTATTACAGCATTCTCTATCTTATCAGTCAAAAAAAATTGATTTCTGGCTGAACGCTTATTCTGAACAGGACGCAAAAAACCAACCTTTGCAGCAAGAGTTATCGAGCGAGCAGCGTTCTTATTTGGCGGGCATTGGAGATAGTCTAGACCTAGCAGTAGTCAATTCAGTCGATTCCGTTGGTTTTTTTGATAATCAAAACTTATATAAGTTAATTGACTCATTGGGCTTTGACTCCATTCTGGTTTTTAGTGTAAACCCTGACTCAGCCTTTTACCGAGTGTTTTTTGAATTTGTTGGTGATGGAAATGGGGATTATATACTTGAGAGTTATAATGCTTTGGGAAAAGTATTCAAATGGATTGAGCCAGTGGGCAATATTTCGCAGGGAAATTATCGGGCTTCACGCAGTATTATTACGCCTAAAAAACAGCAGATGTTCAGTACGGGTTTAAAATGGAAGTACTCTAAGTCCAGCTACGTTGAGTCAGAATGGGCCCTCAGTAATATGGATTTAAATACCTATTCTAGTCTTTCTAAGCAAGATAATGTAGGTTATTCAAACCGAACCAGATGGATGAATACAACTTCATTTGGGAAAGCCGACACAATTTCTTTGTGGTCACTAATTACAAAAGCAGAAATTGAGTACCTATCGTCTTCTTTTACTCCTGTTCAGCAATACCGAGCGGTTGAGTTTGACCGGGATTGGAATACGCGTTTTAAGGGCTATCAAGGCAACCAAATCCTTGGGACATTGGGAACAAAATTAGCTCATAAAAAGAGAGGTTCGATTTCATTAGATGCCCAACACTTTTCAATGGGTTCGGATTACAGTGGTCAGCGTGCATACTCAAAAGGAAATTGGAAACAAAAAGGTTGGGATGCCCAATGGGATGCAAGCTATTTACAGGCCAAGGCAGCGTCTAAAAGTAGTTTCCTGCGCCATAGATTAGATGTATCAAAGAAGCTAGGTCCGTTGAGAATTGGTTACAAGGATGATCACGAAAGAAACCGCTATCAAGATACAAGTTTTACTCTGTCCGCTCAGAGTTATGAGTTTTTCGACTATCAATTTTATATTGCCAACCAAGACACAAGTAAAATGGAGTATAAGCTTTATTATCGCGAGCGTTATGATAGAAGATTAGAATCGGAAAGCTTTAAGAGAACGGCAATTGCCAAAACAACAGGTGCAGAGCTTCAAATTAATAGCTTAAAGAATCAGAAGATTACTTTTTTGTCTGGATACCGTTCGCTAGATGTTTTGGATACAGTCGCTATGAATCAAACACCAGAGAACTCTGTAATAGGTCGTCTCGAATATACATTTAAGGCCTGGAAAAATGCAATACAATGGTCTACATTTTATGAGATTGGATCTGGTCTCGAACAAAAACGGGAATTTCTCTATATTCAGGTCAATGATGGACAGGGTGTATATACATGGATAGATTATAACGAGGACGGGGTAAAAGATTTAAATGAATTTGAAATTTCCCAGTTTATCGATCAGGCAAATTATATTCGTGTATTTGTACCGAGTAATACCTATGTAACGACATATTTTAACGAGTTCAACCAAACAATATACCTGCGACCTGAACGTATTTGGTCTCGGAAAAAAGGACTGCTAAAAGTATTGTCTTTGTTTTCTGATCAAGCGAGATTTAGGGTCAATAAAAAATCCAATGCTTTTCTAGATGGTGCAGTATTTAATCCTTTAAATAATAGAATTGCCGATACCAATCTGATTTCTACGACAGCTTTTGTTCGGAATTCTCTGTTTTTTAATAGAACAGGTGCTATATTTGGTGCGCGGTATATATTTCAAGAGAATCAATCTAAAACTTTATTGGCGTCAGGCTTTGACTCTAAATTGGCATCATTTCATGAAGTAAACGCACGGTGGAACATTACACCGAAATTTTCTGTGCTCGCTACCGTTCAAGATGGAATAAAAAATACGATTGCAGATTATACCTCAGGAAGGGATTATTCGATAAACTATTCTTGGTTTAAAACCTCTATAAGCTACCAGCCAAGTACTAATTTTCGCGTTACCCTTGACGGCAGAATTGTTCGCAAAATAAATGAGCTTCCTATCGAAGGAGACTCCTGTGAT
>ERZ802830.5163-NODE-5163-length-10144-cov-6.55645_pt1 | contig 10144 bp, 17 predicted proteins | sample MGYA00345654_ERZ802830 | MGnify/ENA primary metagenome ERZ802830 (study PRJEB30503, sample SAMEA104212375) | marine metagenome | biome: Westerlies Biome; feature: [SRF] surface water layer (ENVO:00010504) within the epipelagic zone...; material: water...
TACATTCTGATAATAATACATTAATTGTCCGTGTTCGTTTCTCTTTACATACATATTTTGTGAAGAGCGTAGAACTAGGTTGTCTCCAGTCCATTCTAAATAACCTGAACCAAAGATTCGAGCGTTGCGTAGCCAACCATAGATTGTCATATCAATATTGATGTCAATAAACATCTTTGTTACTTCTTCTCTTAATTTTTCATCTTCAGTAACAATATCAAAACCATCCTTTACTGCATATAAGCAAGGAAGGTCAATCAACGAACGTACAATTGGGTCAGATAAATAAACATTCATATAGGTTCTGTTGTCACCTATGTGCTGTTCATAATTCCTGTTACCATAATTATTGGTAAGTTTCAACCTTCTTATTACACCTGCGCCAAAACCACGTGGTTCATCCTTTGGAGTGTTAGGATTAGAACCCACCGTAGCGAAAACGCGGCGTATCCTGTCGGCTAGACCCATTTGCTATCACATTATATAAAGTTATCCTAGTATATAAAATTTTGTTTAGATTCCACGCATATAACGCTTTTTTAGCGCCGGACGACGTCTTCCGCTAGTAGTTATACCGCCTCCGCCATACCTATGTGACGGTTTTCTTGTACCGCGTTTACTAACATTAACTGTGCCAAGTGCACTGTCTGCTGGTAGCATAGATAATGCTGCGTGTATCCCTAATACACTACTATCACAGTAATCATCGTGTTTACTAGATGGTGCAGATATTTTCTCTGTTTTTTGAGAAGCGTCCATAACGTATTCTAAGTCAACGTGCTCTCTATACCATTTCCACATTAGTTTTTTGGCGGTTCCTTCTTGTCTTTCGATGTCAGGTACCTTGATAAGACCCTGCTGAACAAAAGATACAAAATCCCTGTAAGCATATGTTTTACTACCTTTAGCTCCTCCAGTAAATACGAACGGTATGAAATGTATACTCAATGGTATACAAGCCATTCTTATTTCTTGCTCGACAGCACCTCCAATACCTGTAGCGTCGATAATAACGCGAGCCGCATTAAAATCAACAGCGACGTCCATAATACGACTTCTTTGATAAGGTATATCGTGCCCCCCTGACTTAGGTCCGATTTCTTCCAAATATAATAATCGTGCAATATTGTTGTCAGGTCCTTTTTCAGTCCTCCATACACTAATAACAGTAGAATTAACAGATTTCCCAATGTCAACAGCCACAGTATTATTTGTACCTGTCTCTCCTGCTTCGTCAGCGGCGTCGGGGGTAAGTAGTTGGTAGTCATCAAAACACTCTCGTAGTCCGGTTGGTGTAAATACATTAGATATACTCTCCACAAATTCACATTCGTATTCTGTTTTCCAGTGCAGGGAGTCTTCTCCCCATTCTAACATTTTATTCAACATATCCTCTTCGTCATAAGGCGGACTATAGGCTTCACCCTTTATGATTGCGTCTTTCCAAGTAAAGTGCAAACGACTAAACGTATCTGCATACCCCTCATCAAATAAATATCTGTACATATGATTCTCCTTACTTTTAGGAGTACCCAAGTTGATAAACGGTGCTTTGTTTGCGACTATCGCTGGCTCTACATTATCGATGAACAACTCATCTGATATTAAAGGTGACTCGTCAACTATTAAAAGTGTTGGGTGCTGCCCACGAATGGATTGTCCCTGATTGGAGGGCGCCACCGGCGCCCGACGCAACATCGTACCGCCTTTCATTTTAATATGAGGTTTGTTGTGTAGTTTATAATTATTTACTAATGAATCTAAAAATGTATTATCTTTAAAATGTCTGTACACATAATTGAAAATTAGGGCAGCTTGGTCCTCTGTGGGGGCTAAAACGAACACAAGGTCTCTAAATCTCTTAAAAAACATAAAAATAACGACAGAAATTGACAAAGCCCACGATTTACCACTACCTCTAGGTGCTAATATAGCTAATTTACGGTGTTTGTTAGGGTCACCATCAGGATATGTCAAAGATTCTACAATTATCTGCATTTGTAGTGGTCTAACCCGTAAAGGACGTTGTTGTGCATCTAAAAGGTACGTTTCACAGAAAGTTCGCACTAACTTCTCCATTTTCTTTGGATGTTTGCGTATTTCTTCGAAAAACTTCTCTAAATTCTGTGAATCAAATCTATTTTGACCCGTCAGAGCTGCTTTCATTTCTTTCTGGTTCTTTACTGGTATCATCTTCTTCTAAATCTCCTAGGAAGTTCATAAAATTTTCGGTCTTTTGTTCTACCAAAGTAGGTATTTCAATATTAAGAGCGCGGAACTCAGTGTGAATATCCTTAACAATTGTGTTGCGTTGTCGCAATAACTCTGTTCTAGCGTCAACATCCCGAATAGATATAAGAATTTCTTCCCAAAGCAAGTCTTCAATTGCAAGATTTCTTGCCAAAAGTATAACAAGTTCTTTGTGACGTTCATATTCTCCCTCTCCAACACGTTGTCTTAGTCTAGTTTCGTATTCTCGGACTGTTTCTTCTACCATTTTACCTTATTAGCCCAATACGCTGCACTCATTTTCCCTTTCTTTATATTTTTACCGTGACGTGCCTTAAATGACTTACGTCTGGCTTTTTGTCTTGCAGATTCTCCTTTCTTAGGTTTACCTGCGGTTTTCACTCCCTGTTGTCCGAATCTAATAAGTTTAGTCTTACCGCCTTCTCTAGCGACGACTACGTGTGATTTTTTCGGGTGATTTGGAGTTCTCTTTGGTTTATTGTAACCAGATACTCCTGCTCGTGTTAATTTAGCGTCTTTTTTCTTTTTTGGTGCCATTATTTACCTCTCTGTGTTCTTGCTTTAACCTGTGCCTTCTTAGATAGTTCTCCATAATGAAAAATTCTCTTTGATGACTTAGTATGACTTTTACCAGAATGTATTTGTCCATTAGGCATCTTATGCACTCCACCTTTGAATACACGTCCATCTTTCAAATAATGTTTTCTCATTAGTATTTCCTCTTCATTGTCTTTTTTTTCTTTTTAGGTTTTTTCTTTTTAGTGTGATAAGCCATTATCTTGACCCCCTTACTGATTTTCTAATCTTTTTAGAATATTTAGCCCGACTACCTACTCCTCCAGCTTTACGCTTCTTACGATTAGTAGCTGCCTTTTGACTTTTTGTTAATCCTGACCTAACTCTTTTAGGTAAATATCGACCTCTTTTAGATTTAGGTTTTTTTCCGTCACCCTTTGTAACGTAACCCCAATCTTCATTTGTCCACTTTTTTAGTGACCTTTGTGATTTTTTCATACGGGAGGACATTACTTGTATCCCCCACCTTTAGCCTTATATTGTTTAGCTAACATCTGAGCTTTTCTTGCAGACCATTGGCCCGGTGAACCACCTTTGCCACTGGCTTTAATTCTTAAGAATAGTCTTCTTCTCATACTAGGCATAGTATAGTTACCTGCCTCGTTGACTCTAGACTTACTCTTCTTCGGTGCCATCTTCTTCAGCTTCGTACTTATCTTCTAAACAGTTAGCCATTAAGACTTCTAATAATTGGTGAAGACCTTTGACTTGTTTATTTAATTCTGCTAATTCGAAATCGTTCATTTTTTACCTTTAGATTTTTTCTCAGCTTTTTTCTTAGCTGGTGCTTTTGCCTTTGGTTTTGCCTTTGGCTTTTCTTCCACGACTGGTTTTGCTTTAGCTTCTAGATTAGCAGCTATCTTTTCTTGTAAAGATATGTCTGTAATCTCTCTTGCACAGCAAGGCCAGTGGTGTATTCTGTTTAAGTCTGTTAGTAGATATTCTCTACCACACATCGTGTATTCACATTTGACCATCATATTTGTCACCATTTTTAATTATGCGATTATAACATATAAATGTTTCGGTCACTTCTTGCTTTCCATCTTATGTTCTTGGTCTTGTGCCTTGCTTTCTATATCTTGTGCTTGTTTCAATACAGCATCGTTATAATCGATAACTGCTTGAGCTTTCACTTTATAGAATGCTGTTTTCTCTGCTTGTTCTTGTTTCCAAACATCTAAGGCATCTTTGATAATTAGAAGGGCTGGCCCACCTAATATAGCTATCAAAGTTGTATATGCTTCAATATTCTCAAGAACAGCTGAGTTATTAAGTCCGGTATGTATAACGAACCCTGCAAACCCAACCCAGAGTAAAACTAAAGGTACGGCAATCATAAACATAAAGATATCGTTAAATGTAACTCCTTCTCTTGCTTCTTTACTCATATTTTCAGTCCTCCTTTTTTCTTCCTTTACTTGTTTTGTTTGTTTCTTTGCTTGCGTTGTTTTTTTTGGATATCTTGGAAGTATTCTTTTCAAAGCAACATATAGTATAATCACTGTTATGATTATGCCTAATATCGCTAAAATACTCGCTGATATTTCTAATATTAATAGTAACCATTCTCTCACTCATCCTCACCTACAAAATCTTCGAATGTACTTTCTTTTATCATTGCTTTGACATCATCCAATTCCGATATTATTTTCGCTAACATATTCGTTAAGACTAACATCTGGTTAGCCTTCACTCCTCCTCCAGTATAACTTCATTTATATAAAAATAAGTTACATAATCGTACGTTCCATCTTTATCCCAATATGCATATAAATTAACATACATCATATACCACCCAGTATATGGTTCAGTAAAATACTCTGGGCCGGATGAAAGTTGATATTCATTACCTTCCCAACCTGTAACATTAAAGAAATAGTTATTATACATATATCCATTCCAGACGGTTTCATTATCTACTACCTTCATATGACCTATGTCATAATAAACCATAACTGGTAAAGATTCTTGTTCACAGTCTGTATCTATATCGACTGTAATGTTTAACGAATTATCGTCTCTTGAGTAGTTACCATATTGTAATCCGTTGTAAAAGTAAGTTGCGTTTGGAGTACAATCATATTCTTCATACTCACAGGTGCCATCGTCCTCTTCTGCACGGTCATTGTAGTTTAACGCATCTATATCCATACATCCGTAAACTGTTTCATTAGTTTGTGTTTCGTTACCAGTTCCGTTATCAACGGGGCCACCTAAAAATTGACATCGTCCATTGTCGTGGGTAGCCGCCGAGTTATAGTTGTCGGCTTCCGGGTTAGTACATCCGTAGATAACTGGCGGGGGAAATACACAACTGCCGTTGTCAAAGTCTGCATCAGCTTTGTAGTTTATTGCAGTAGGGTCTGTGCATCCTCCCTTTATTGCCGGTTCATCCTCGTCACCCCATAAATCACTAAATTGGCCAATATCAACACTACCGCTACCAAACATTGCGAGTATTAAAACGGTAAGTATCGACCCGATTTTTTGACCTAATTTTGTCTCTCCGATTTTATCAGCAGTCTTGCCAATCTGTTCAAAAACCCCTTCTTCTTCATCTGGTCTTTGCGGTCCGCTCAAACCTAGAGCCTCCCTTTCTTCATCGGAAATAACATTAATTGCACCATAATCATCTCGACCCATAGTTAATTATTTCGTCAAGATTATATATAAAGGTTTGTCAATAGAGATACTATAGCTCTATTAAGCATATACTATATTAGCATAGATGCTATAAACATATGCTGGCTATATAATTACTTAGATAACTTTATATAGCTCTAAAGCATAGAAAAAATATGACAGAAAAAGAATACGCAGAAAATAGCGCATCTTTCACCGTAACAATCGGTGATGAAAAAACTGAAGTTGAGGTTGACGATTGGAGTCCGAGTAACTTACCGTTATCGCCTTCGAAAATTAACACCTTCCTTCAGTGCCCCCGAAATTTTTACCATAGGTATATCGAGAAACTGCCTGACAAGTTAACGTTACACCTTTTTCGTGGTACCATTGTACACGATATATTGGAAAGAATCTTTGATGTAGAATACAAATATCCAAGTCAGTGGAGAAACGGGGAGCCCCAAGAATGGGCGCTTCTTGAATTTAGAAAACTCTGGGCTATAAAGAAAGAGAAGATGCCTTGGTTGTTCCAAGACCCTAACATTGACGCAGACGTAATGGAAAGAGAAACTATAGACCTATTGGTCAACTTTTGCCATCGGGTAGAAAAGAAGTTGCACGAACTAGTAGATTGGAAAGTCGCTAGAACTAGAGATATGGCGTTGAAACAACTCCGTCCACACTTTGCCGAAATGCGCATACATAACAAAGATTTATCTATCCGCGGTATTGTAGACGTTGTAGCCAAAGACTTTGAAGATAACATCTCTATCGTTGATTACAAAACTAGTAAACGATATGGCAGCTGGTTACCTGATGACTACTACAGACAATTGATAATATATGCTTTATTGTACAAAGAAGAAACTGGGATAACCCCGAAATTCGCGGGTATCGACTGGTTGCGGTATGACGACTGTTATTTTGTCGCGGTTAACGAGGGTATACTCGAAGAAGCGCGGGACCTTATCAAAGGCATACATAACGAAATAAAGAAAAGGGGGGACGACGTTGAGCAGTACGAAATGGTTCCTCAGACCCTTTGCAAATGGTGTGCCTTCTACAAAAAGCCGTGCAAACCAAAAGGTATATATAGCAAGAAAAAGAAGTAATTATAGGGTGACCCAGAGAGCCTAACGCATCTCGCAGTGGCACCCTAACCTCGAGGTGAAAAAATGAATAATACAACAGCAGACAATAACTCAACTGCAACAAACGAAACTGTAGGTAATGGTACCGCAGACCTTCTAAGTGTCGTTGAGGAAAGTGGTTTGTTAGAAGAACCGATGGTGCTAGCACTATTGGCAGCCGTCGCAGCACTAGTGGCTTTCGTATGTTATACGAACCCAGCTGTCAAGGCCGCAGTAATGCCCGTATTGAATAAGTACTTAAAACAGTACGATACTCAAATCGAAGCACTGTTGGAAGAAAATCTAACAAAGGTCCAACAAAAGGCCTACGAAAAACTTGATGAAACACTCAAGGCTCAAGTCAAAGACGACCTTCTTAGGAACGTTGTTCTAACAGCTTGGGATGAAAAAGATGATGAGCTAAAAGGCTTAGTCAAAGGTAAGATTAAATCTGCCCTAGACGAAGCTAAATAGTTTAGAATTCGAACACGCGTCGAGGTCCGCGGGATAAAATAGACCTCAACCTTTTTTTTAAGTTCAAAATTTACCCCGATTTGTTTAAAGGGGTGGGACATTCTGTGTGTGTATCGGCCCCTTTGAGTTAGACGGGGGGTTTAGGGTGATTTTATAGGGTTTCACGACGATAAAACGGTGCTCGGAGTGGTATTTTTAGAACGTGAATCTTTATATACTAGCTAAGGTAGTATTTACTGTCTAAGAGTGAACAACACTAGTAACTCTTACATACGCAAAAAATACTATGACATCAAAAGATGCAAAGTATGCCTACATCCGAGTAGAGAACGGGTTATACCCTGCCATCGTGACTGAACTAGGTTACGAGTCAGAAAGACCACCTCGCGGACTCAGAGTCAAATCTGGAAAAACTCTTGCAGAGTTGGCCCAATTGGCACAGTCCAAAAGTAAGTCTTCTGAGGCAAAGGTTGCCAGACAGTTCTTCGACCTCTGGTCTACCAAGACTAAGAAGGCCTTAGGACCTGTCACCCGTGAGGATAAGATAAAGGCCCTCTTCGACAGTATGTCTGACGAAGAAAAGGCAAGAATCTTAGGAATCTAAACTCGGATTTGCATATCCCCAAAATACGCAAAAGACCATAGTTCCCTCTCAGGGGTTCAACTGACGAGAGGGAAAATTTGGCACAGGTTCAAACCTGTTTACAGTTCTGGGAACGGAGCCGCGCGCCCCGCCCCGCAACAGGAAAGCAAAGAATGCCGAACAGAGAAATGGAAAAAATAGAGAGCAAGTACGACCTTTATCAATGGATACAGGTGACTATGGCTATCAGAAGACTGAAAGCCGGAATATCGGAGCAAATTGGTATGCTGCAATCAACACTTGAAGCTGGATTGGGAATAACTCACATCGTTGAGAAACTCAAAGAGCAGTCTGAAGATATGATTGCGCTCACTGTCCAAAAGAATTTTATGGACGATGAAATGTCTGCCGAGTTGAACGCCAAAAGAGAGCACTTCAACCGATTCATACCGGAAGAAATGCTGCCAACAATTGACGAATCCCTGAACTGAGTCTTACGGCTCGGTTGGGGATATCCGAGCTGAAAAGAAAGACCTGAGCAAGTCTTGAAAAACTGCTCCGGACAAAGGTGTTTGCCGTAAAGTCACACCTGACCTGAGTAAGTCTTAGAAACTGCTCACAATATTTTGTGGGGTTTGCGGGGTGAATGGAACCGCTCGGAGCAGATGAGAACGCTCGGAGCAATCCGCGTTCGCTCTGAGACATTTGCTCGGATGAGAAACCTTTTGCCGCGGGAGAGTCTAATTGTGCTGTAGCAATATTACCCCGTGCGCCCCGCTCCGCTGGGTGAGAAAGCGCTCGGAGCATTTTAGGACCGCTCGGAGCCTTTTAACTTCGCTCGGAGCCATATTTTATTCGCTCCATAGCCTAATGCATCCGCTGGGTTGTCCGCTCTGAGCAAAATCGGGCACCCATACGCTTTGCCCCCCCGGGAAAACGCTTGCTACCAAACTAGAATGCTACAATGTGTGTTCGTTTGCTCTTATACTAAAGGCATACGTCGAAGTGTATATTATAGCTCTATATAGTATTATAGTGCTATATGGTATATACTGTATAGCACTTTCTTCTTTTATTGCTCTATTAAGCTTAGACTTAACATAAGCTTATAATATTGCTGTAAGGCCTAGCGTATAGCATAAGAATTATACGTTATGCTCCCCCGCGATTTTTAACGCTACGCTGGATTCGACTCGAGCTAGACTGTCAGCTGGGATGAGAAAATCCGCTGGAACAAGGTCTTATATATAACGAGCGTATTGTATAAATTACTGCGCTGTGTGACCATAAAACGTGGCGCTGGAAGTGAAAGAAATGAAGCAAAAGATAGATATAAATGCTCTGTCTGATAAACAGTTGCTCCTATTGGATAAACTGCTGTCAGAAAAAGAGAAGAAAGCAAAACCCCGACAATCCGGCAAGAAAATATGCCGTGATATGAATGAGCGATTTACAACGCTCAGACCCCATTCGAGCGATGTTGTTCGCTGTATTGCATTTGAAAGAGCACAGGGTAATCCTAATGCTCAGTCCGATGGTTACAAGCGAGCAAAGATTGAGTTAAAAGAGCGAATAGAAAATACCGAGCAGACTATGCGCCGTATGCATAAGAATCTTGCTCAGGGCCGTCTTAATCACGGCGACAAAACTATGGAAAAACGCTGGGTTGGTACAAAGCAGTTGGGGATACAAATATGAGCAAAGAATATGAAGAAATGAGCGAAGTAGAAAAATGGAAGCAAAATATTGATTTTTGGGAGCGTAAACAATGGCGAATGCTGGTTGGATATTTAACGCCGGAACAGTTAGAAGCAGTTAGAAATATAAACGGCATTGTCAAAAGAATGCGCTACGGTTTAAAAAGAGAGCTGGAAGATAATCCGGTTGCTACGGATTGGCCTGTCGTAGCGGATTGGGAGGATTATAATGCTGACTAATAAAGAAACTGCTCGAGTTGGAGAAATGCTCGAATATTTTAAACGGCTGGGTTACACTAAACCTATGCTCAATCTGTATCCTACAGACAGCAAAGTTAAAGAAGCAATTCGACAATCAACTGCTGAATGGTATGAAAAGAAAGCAGAAGATATACACGAGTTAGCGATGGATAACTTTCTCAAAGCAATGTTTACAGTCTTAGCAGAGAAAAAGCTGCGAGATAAAATACTGCCGGAGATAAAGAAACTCGGCGGAGTAGGGTATAAAAGCGGTGGAATTCACGGCAAATATACTTATCACAGCGACACAAGTCGTGTAGACGGCAGATTAATTAGGAGGAAGCGAAGATGAATGAAGTCAGCAAAATAGAAGAACCTCGCTGGTGGATGAGAGGTTTATACGGCGGAGGTGGCGATGATTAAAGCAGTCGATAGGATAGGAATAGAGCAAAACATTTTGCTGGGTAGTTATGTTTCCAGCAACAAATCAATTTTTGCTTTCAACTTTCACAAGTGCTCTGTTCCTATCCCGACAAATAAAAATTTAGTTTCGCTGCCGGTTACCC
>ERZ802830.5165-NODE-5165-length-10141-cov-5.99237_pt1 | contig 10141 bp, 9 predicted proteins | sample MGYA00345654_ERZ802830 | MGnify/ENA primary metagenome ERZ802830 (study PRJEB30503, sample SAMEA104212375) | marine metagenome | biome: Westerlies Biome; feature: [SRF] surface water layer (ENVO:00010504) within the epipelagic zone...; material: water...
CAACGCCAACGTAGCGGCATCGAGCATGAGCAGCACGGCCTGGGCGGGCACACCCAGATCCTGGGCTGACCAGGCCATCAAAATGCCCCAGCTAAAGGCGGCTCCCAGCACCACTTGAGGCAGATGGGTGTAGCGCTTCATAAAGGGATAGGTGACGGCGAGTGCCAGACCACCGACCGCCAGTAGCTTCGTTGTGGTGTTAAGAAAGAGAATCAGCAGTCCAGCGCTGGCGAGCAGTCCGGCAAATAGCTGAAGGGCCTGGCGTTCACTGACCGCTCCCGTGACCAAGGGGCGGTCCTTGGTGCGCTTTACGGCGCCGTCCACGTGGCGATCCGCGTAGTCATTGATCACACATCCCGCGCTGCGCATAACGAAGGTGCCCACGGTAAAAATGATGATCAGCTCCAGGGGAGGGAAGTCACCGGCGGCCATGGCCAGGGCCGCCAACGTAGGCCACAGCAGCAATAGTGTGCCGACAGGGCGGTCTAACCGCATCAGACGCAGATAGTCATCCAGGGATGCCGATGAAGTATTCGTGGTCAAAGCGTCAAAAAATCCTAGGCTCTCAGGGCATGCAGTGTATTGATTTAGCCAACGCACCTCCACCTGGGCCCATGTTGGTCACCGTGCCGGCGTTGATTTTTTCACGAGCTGTCTATAGCGTACCGCGGCTTCGCAACCCCGCAACATGATATCCCGTGACTGAGGACAAAAAGACTATGAAGAAATGGCAGTGCATCGTCTGTGGCTGGATTTACGACGAGGCAGAAGGGTACGAGGACGAGGGTATTGCGCCAGGAACAGCGTGGGACGACGTCGATGAAGACTTCATTTGTCCGGAATGCGGTGTGGGTAAGGCAGACTTCGAGATGATTGAAATCGGCTAAACACAGTGTGCTGCGACTGGCTTGCTGAAGTTGTAGGACTGCCTAAAAGCCCGGTTTTTTCGCACTTTGCATAGGCTATAGTGACTCGAACGCTGAGCACAGACATCGGGGGACGCATGAGCCTAACGCAGCGCATTTTGATCGCCATGGGGCTGGGCCTTATCTTGGGTGCCTTGCTGCAGTGGATTGCTCTACCCCAGGAGCATTTCGTGAACGCCTTCGTGTTGAACGGTGTCATTGATGCCGGCGGCAAAATTTTTATTACTCTTCTCAAGATGCTCGTAGTGCCCTTGGTGTTCGTTTCCTTGGTCTGCGGCGCAGCAAGCCTTGGTGATACTGGCAGTGTTGGTCGGCTCGGTGGCAAGACCATTGGCCTGTACCTGCTGACCACGGCTATCGCTGTGTCCATGGCCATGCTGATCGCTCTGACGACAGATCCCGGGTTAGGTGGAGAGAGCGCCAATCAGATAAAGCCCGCAACGGCCTATGAGCCAAAGACTGCGCCCAGCGTCAAAGACACGCTAATAAATGTTGTGCCGGGTAACCCCATCGCCGCCATGGCCGATGGAAAAATGCTGCAGGTAATTCTGTTTGCCCTGCTGTTTGGACTGGCACTGAGTAAGGCCGGTACCAGCGGTCAAAAGCTGCGCTCTTTTTTCACGGACTTGAACGAGGTGATGATGCGGCTGATCACCATGATCATCGCGCTAACGCCTATTGGCGTGTTTTGTCTAATGACCCAGCTTGGAGCGACCTTGGGCCTGGCCGAGATTGCCAAGGTTGCCATGTACTTTGCGACCATTGTTATTGCGCTGTTAGCTCATGCGGCCCTGGTCTACCCGCTGTTGCTGAAGTCGCTTACCGGCCTGAGTCCCCTGGCCTTTCTGGCCAAAATGCGCGAGCCGCTACTGGTAGCATTTTCGACATCGTCCAGTGGTGCGACCCTGCCGGTTACCCTGCGTACGGTAGAGCATAAGCTGGGTGTACCAAATAACGTCGCTTCCTTCGCTGTGCCCCTGGGAGCCACCATCAATATGGACGGCACGGCCATCATGCAGGGTGTTGCAACCGTCTTTATCGCGCAATTTTACGGCATCGATTTAGGGCTTACGGCTCTGTTGACCGTTGTATTGACGGCAACCTTGGCGTCCATCGGCACTGCGGCGGTGCCCGGTGTAGGTCTAATCACACTCACCCTGGTACTGGATCAGGTTGGTCTGCCGGTGGAAGGTATTGCCTTGATCATTGGTGTGGATCGATTGTTGGACATGCTGCGCACGGCAGTGAACGTCACTGGTGATGCCACCGTCGCCACCGTCGTGGCATCTTCTGAAAATCAACTAGACCGCGATGTATTTAACGCACCGGATCAACAAGCCGCGGCCTAAACAGATAAGTGCGCGTTGTCTGAGGCGGCCCAAGTATTCAGTAAGCCAGTGAGGTAAATCCCATCATCACTGGCCGGAGCGGCGTTCATCATCGTCTCGCAACGCTGCACGACCCTCGGCATCAGGTGGGCGTGCTCACTCAAGTCAGCAATTTTAAAACTCTGCTCCCCGGACTGACGTGTACCAAGAATGTCCCCCGGGCCTCTTAGCTTGAGATCTTGCTCCGCCAGATAAAAACCGTCTTGGCTTTGTCGTAGCGCGTTTAGGCGATGTTGTCCGGCCTGACTGACGCCGGGTTTGAACAACAGGAAGCAGCGGCTGGCCTTACTACCGCGCCCCACTCGTCCTCGCAGCTGATGCAGCTGGGCGAGACCGAGGCGTTCTGCATTTTCGATGAACATCTGAGTGGCGTTTGGGACATCGACGCCTACCTCCACCACTGTGGTCGCCACTAAGAGCTGATACTCACCGGCCTTGAAAGCGCGCATGACCTCTACTTTCTCATCGCCCTTCATGCGTCCGTGCAGTAAGGCCACCCTAAACTCTGGCAGTTCTCGCCTAAGAAGGTCGAAGGCTTCCTCGGCAGAGAGTGCCTCTATCTCCTCGCTGGGTTCGATCAAGGTGCATACCCAGTAGGCCTGCTGTCCCTGGGCCAGTATTTTGCGCAGGCGCTCAATCAACTCCGGGCGTTTAGGTTGAGCCGCGGTATGGGTCGTGATGGGTTGACGTCCCTTGGGCAGTTCATCAATGACTGAGACATCCATGTCAGCGTACAGGGTCATGGTCAGCGTGCGAGGTATGGGTGTCGCGGTCATCACGAGTTGGTGTGGGTAGGCCCCCTTGTGCTGCAGGGCCATGCGCTGGTGAACGCCGAACCGATGTTGTTCGTCGATGATGGCCAACGCCAATTTGTGAAAAATGACTTTGTCTTGAAATAGAGCGTGGGTGCCTATGATGACCTGCACCTCGCCACTGGCGATACGCTGCAAAGTTTCGCGCTGAGATTTGGCGGTCATTTGTCCTGTGAGTAAGGCCACCTGAATACCCAGCGGTTCTAACCACTGCTGAAAATTGAGCTGATGTTGTTCCGCCAATAGCTCCGTGGGTGCCATGACGGCAGTCTGGCAGCCGTGCTCGATTGCGCGAATTGCAGCAAACGCAGCGACGATGGTCTTACCCGACCCCACGTCGCCCTGGACGAGTCGCAACATGGGCACGTCGTTTTCAAGATCTGTCAGCGTTTCGCGGATGACCCGGCGCTGGGCATCGGTGAGCTCAAACGCGAGATTGTCTCTTAGCGTTCTGCCCAGCCCATCTTTTTGCGGTAGTGCGACGGCCTGCTGTTTGCGCCGTTTGAGTGCCCGCCGCTTCATGACCACGTAGTAGGCGCACAACTCATCCAGTGCGAGCGCTTCGCTGATTTCCTCCGCTCGAGCCAGGTCGTCGGGCCTGTGCAGGTACAGGAGTTTTTCAAACGGGGTGCCCGGAGCCTTTGGCCAGTCGAGCCGCTGCAGTGCCTTTGTTAAGTTGCGCAGACGGGCTTGGCCTAGGCCCTGCGTCGTTGGATAAACTGGTATCAGCTCTGGTTTGGGTGGTCCCGGGGGCGCATCAAACACTTGGTATTCCGGGTGAGCCATGGCCAGATGCCGTCCAATAAAGCTGACACTGCCGAAGGCACGTATATGCTTGCCGTCCTCGAACGCGCGCTGTTGGGCTTTGTTGAAGTGAAAAAAGCGAAGTCGCAGCTCGCGCTGACCATCACCGATCAGCACTTCTAATCCACGGCTTCGGCCGAAGGTAATTTTGCTGCCTAAGATTACGCCCTCAACAAAGGCTTCATCGCCTGAGCGCAGTTCGCTCAAGGGTATGAGCTGTGACCGGTCTTGATAGCGGGCGGGCAGATGAATGAGGAGGTCGAGCAAACGAAAAATGCCCAAACGCCCCAATGTTTCCTGCAGTTTTGGGCCAATGCCCTTGAGTTGGGCAACGCTGCCTTCAGGATCGACCGCCATATGCTCTGCGACTAGTCGTTTCTTGCTGCGGCGGTAGCCATCAGTTCAGCACCAAGATTGCATCGATCTCAATTTGCGCACCCTTGGGCAGTGCAGAAACTTCGACGGCTGCTCTGGCCGGATAAGGTTCACTCATGTATTGCGCCATGATCTCGTTGACCGTCGCGAATTGGTTGAGGTCGGTGAGATATATGGTGAGCTTGGTGCTATCGCTTAGCGCGCCGCCCGCGGCTTCGGCTACCGCACCTAGATTCTTAAAAACCTGATGGGCCTGGTCGACGAAGTCGTCGCTTACCATGGTCATTTGGGACGGGTCCGGATTCGGCACGAGGGGGATTTGTCCGGAAATGAAGACCAGGGTGCCGCTCGCGACTTTGACCGCCTGAGAATAGGTGCCGATAGCACTGGGTGCCCGCGGCGTTTGGATCGTTTCTCTTGTCTTTGCCGAGTGTTTTGAAACGCTCATGGATAGGACTGCCTTAGCTCAATTGATTGACGTGTTGGTTGATCTTGGTCGGCTCAAGTTTACACAGTCGCCTAGCTGAAGCGTCTTACCGCATTGATCACGGTAGCATTGCGGCGTAGACGCCGCATGAGCATGGCCAAATGGTCGCGATTACGGACAGTAATGCCCACGTTGACGGTACTGATATCCGCGCTGCGTTCCTCAATATTGATGCTCTCCATACCGGCGTCGCAGGAGGATATCTCAGCCGCAATTTCCGCCATGATGCCTTTGCGGCGTTTCACATTGATGCGCAACATGGTTTGAAACTCGTCCTCTACATGGGAAGTCCAGCGCGCAGGCGTTATTTCATGAGGGGTTCGGCGGCGCACCTCGTTTAAGTTGTTGCAGGTTTCCACATGCACCACGAAGCCCTTGCCAGGAGTCATGTGGCCGACAATATGATCACCGGGTATTGGGCCGCAGCAGCGCCCATAGCTGACCACCAAGCCCTCGCCTCCTGCGATGGTTACAGGACCTGCACTCTCCACGGCAATGGCCTGGTACTCGGGATTGTCTGCGGCCAAAAGTTTCTGTGCCGCTAGATGCGCTGAGACGTTGCCGTTGCCAATACTTTGCAGCAGCTCATCCAGTTTGCGTACGCCAAGTTCACCAAAGACTCGGCGCAGACGCCGAAAATCCAAGTCATTAATGCTGGTATTGGCAGCGCCAAGCACGCGATTGAGTAGCTTGCGGCCAAGGGTAATCGATTGACCTGCCTGCTGTTGCTTCAATTCGCTGCGAATCGCCGAGCGCGCCTTTGATGTCACAGCAAAGTTCAGCCATGCCGGGCTCGGCGTGCTGTCCGGGGCCGTGATGATTTCGACCTGTTGTCCGCTCTGCAGCTGTTGAGACAGTGGCGATAGTTGTCCATCGACTCGACAGCTCATGCACTGGTTGCCAATGTCGGTGTGCACGCAGTAGGCGAAGTCCACGGCGCTGGCGCCCCGGGGCAGTTCAAGAATTTTCCCCTTGGGCGTAAAAACATAGACCTCATCGGGGAATAGATCGATCTTCAGGCTTTCAATAAATTCCAGTGGGTTGCCAGCGCGACTCTGCAGCTCCATCAGATCGGAAACCCATCGGCGAGCGCGTTGTTGACTGGATTCAAATTCAGTATTCGAGCGGTACAGCCAATGACCGGCAATGCCGTTTTCCGCGATCGCGTGCTGTTGCTTGGTGCGAATTTGTACTTCGATTGGCGCACCCTGGGGCCCCATGAGCGTGGTGTGCAACGACTGGTAACCGTTCACCTTGGGAATCGCAATATAGTCTTTGAATCGCGCGACCACCGGACTGTAGAGACCGTGCACAATTCCTAGTGCTCGGTAACAGGCATCTGCCTGATCAACAACAATACGGAAGCCGAAGACATCCATGATCTCCGCGAAAGACTTGTGTTGGGTCTTCATCTTGCGATAGATCGAATAGATATTTTTCTGCCGTCCAATAACCTCAGCCACGATGCCCTCGCGATTTAGCGCTGCGGTGATGGCGGTTTGTACCTCGTCCACCATGGCCTTGCGATTGCCCCGCGCGTCGACAACCGCCTGGGCAATACGTTGAGATCGAAGGGGATATAGCGCGCGAAAAGCCAACTCCTCGAGTTCGCTTTTGATCATTTGAACCCCAAGGCGGTTGGCGATGGGGGCATAAAATTCAATGGTTTCGCGTGCGATACGTTTGCGTTGAGCATCAGACATGACGCCGATGGTTCGCATGTTGTGCAGCCGGTCTGCCATTTTGACCATGATGACGCGGATGTCCTTGGCCATGGCCATGGCCATTTTCTGAAAATTCTCCGCCTGGGCTTCGTCGCGGCTGGCGAAGATTTTGCTTAGCTTGGAAACCCCATCAACCATATCTGCCACGGAAGAGCCGAATAGCTCACTTAAGCCGGATCGGTTGATCTCACTATCCTCAATCACATCGTGCAGCAGCGCGGCCATTAGTGACTGATGATCCATATTCATGTTGGCCAAGATCTCGGCCACGGCCATGGGATGCGTAATGTACTCGTGACCGGTTCGGCGGGTCTGCCCTTCATGGGCTTTTCGCGCGTATTCGTGGGCGGCTTTGACGAGGTCAATTTCCTCGTCTTTGAGGTAGGAGAGTTTAGAAACTAAAGAATCAATGGTGGCTGGGGCCGCAACATCAGGTCGTTTGGCCTCAGCCGCCAGCTGGGCGACAAAGTATGACTCTTGGTGAGCCTCAGTCTGCTGCAGGCTCATCGTCTCCCAGCGGACCTGCGCTCAAGTTTGAGATGCTGAAGTCTGTGTTGACCTCTTCGTCGTCTGGTGAGATTTCTTGGCTATCCAATAGTTCGTGGCTCATCACGCCCTTGGCTATCTCTCGCAGGGCGACTACCGTTGGCTTGTCGTTTTCCTCTTCAACAAGTGCTTGGGTATTGTAGTTACGCAGCGCTCTGGCACGTCGGCTTGCGAGCATGACCAAGTCAAACCGGTTATCTACATGATCTAAACAATCTTCGACGGTAATACGGGCCATGAAATACTCGCGTTAGGTGCAGGGAACGATCAGCGAGAATACAGACTGCCAAAAATAAGTACAAGATCGCCGATGTTTATTCACCTGTATGCACGAGCGTTTTGACCGCCGGATGCTGCAGCTGCACGTTTTTTTGCAGGCGCGCTGCGCGCACTATCGCGATGAAGTCCTGTACTGCGTGGTCAAAGTCCTCGTTGACCACCAGATAATCAAAGTGTTCAGCCTGGGACATGTCGAGTTTCGCTTCGCTAAGCCGTTTCTCGATGCTCTCTTGAGTATCCTCACCCCGAGAAGTCAATCGAGCCGCCAGGGCTTCAACCGAGGGCGGCAAAATAAAGACACTGATCGCCTGGGGCATTGCTTCGCGCACTTGTTGTGCACCCTGCCAATCAATTTCAAGAATCACGTCTTGGCCCTGATCACGTTTGTTGGCCACCTCGGCCTTGGAGGTGCCATAGCGCTTGCCGAACACATTTGCGTGTTCCAAAAAATCCGCCTTGTCGACCATTTGCGAAAACAAGTCGTCACTGACGAAGTGATAGTTTTCGCCATCCACCTCACCGCCTCTGGCAGGTCGAGTGGTGTGGCTTACAGAAACCACAAGCTGTTCATCGGCAGCAAGTGCCGCGTTAACGATGGATGTTTTGCCGGCACCTGAAGGCGCTGATACAAGAAAGAGATTGCCAGTATGCATGGTGTTATTACGTATTCTTCTGTCTCACGGGTTCGCCTTGCCTGAGATTTTCGTTGGGCGAAAACTGTTAAGTGGCGTGGGCGTATTCCTTTCCCAAGTGTATCGAGGTCATCTTGGAATGCCCAGTCGCTGCGCCGCAAATGCGTAGGTGGTTTCCCCTCTCATTCGATGTTCTGTACCTGCTCGCGGATTTGCTCAATGATCACCTTTAACTCTATCGAGGCGGCCGAGGTCTCGGCGCAAACCGACTTTGCGCCCAGGGTATTCGCCTCGCGATTAAGCTCTTGGGTCAGAAAGTCCAATCGGCGTCCGTGGGGACCTGGGCCTGCGATGAGGTCTAGGCCCTGAGTGACATGAAGGCGCAAGCGATCTAGTTCTTCTCGTATGTCAGCCTTTTGCGCCAGCAGCACTACCTCTTGGGCCAGACGCTCAGCATCAACCTTTATCGTAAGTTCGTCGACGCGATCCTGAAGTTTCTGGCGCTGTCTGGCCGGTAGCGTTTGAGCCAGGGGTTCGAGCTGCCGAATCTGAGCGTCTACATCCTCTAATGCGCGGCGTACGATGGCCTGTAATTTGGTGCCTTCCTCGGCGCGAGCGGCAATAAGCTCATCCAAACCTCGCTCAAAGAGTGTGGTAGCGGCCATCGCTAAGTCGCTTTCCCCGGTCTCGGACTGATGCAGCACGCCGGGCCACGCTAGGAGCGAACTTTGCGACAGTGGTGCTGTTTGAGGTGCCTTCAGCTCAATCGCGGTGGCCGCGGCAAGCAGTGCATCTAGCAACGGCTCGTTTACGGTAAAACTGTGATCGGCTGTGTTGGCTTCCAGTTTCAGGCTAGCGTCCAGCTTGCCGCGCGTCAGTGCCTGTCTTGCACACTCTCGCAGTGACTGCTCTATGCCTCTGAGTGCTTCGGGAAGTCGAAACGTCGTTTCTAAAAATCTTTGATTGACCGTTCGCAGCTCCCACACCAACTGAAAATCTGGTGACTTATGCTCTACGCGGGCGAAGCCAGTCATGCTGAAAACGTTGCTCATGATCCCCCTAGGACTGGTCAAGTGATATTGATCAAAATTACTGCTTGAGAGTATCGAGTCTAACGCATTCGCTGGGTGGCTAATGGCCCGTGCAAGCAAAAATTTGCGGCCTATCTATTGTGTCGCCACGCGAACTTACATACGGTTCTCCGGCTGTCCGGGTAATGATGATTTCAGCGGCTTGCTTCGCCCTAGTTCGATCTTAGTTTTAGGAAATTCAGGCAGTGACACTTAGCCAACGAGGAAACCCTATGCGACCCAGCGGCCGAGCCAACGACGAGCTGAGACAGATTCGCTTCACCCGCCAGTTCACCAAGCATGCGGCTGGTTCGGTGCTGGTGGAATTTGGTGATACCAAGGTGATATGCACCGCATCTGTTGAGAACTCGGTGCCAGGTTTCTTGCGCGGTCGCGGCGAGGGATGGGTAACAGCAGAGTACGGCATGCTGCCTGGGGCCACGAATAGCCGCAATGACCGTGAAGCCGCACGTGGCAAACAAAGCGGTCGTACGGTGGAAATTCAGCGGCTTATTGGCCGGTCTTTGCGCGCCATGGTCGATATGAAAAAACTCGGTGAGCGAACTATCCGTATTGACTGTGACGTGATTCAAGCAGACGGGGGAACCCGCACAGCGTCGATCACCGGAGGCGCCCTGGCCTTGGCGGATGCGGTGCGAAGCATTCCTGCAGAGGATGCTTTGGTAGGTTTTGTCTCCTCGGTGAGCGTGGGAATTTACCAAGGCACACCGGTACTCGACCTCGACTACGCCGAGGATTCAAACGCTGAAACCGATATGAACGTGGTGCGCCTTGGCGATGGTTTTATCGAGCTGCAGGGCACCGGCGAAGTCGCCCCTTTCACCAAGACCGAACTAGCGGCACTGATCGAGTTAGCAGAAAAAGGCACCGAAGAGCTACTGCAGCTGCAGCAGGCGGCTTTGGCAGCAGACAGTTAGGGAAATAAGCGCTAGCGATGGCCGGCGCAGAGATCGAGAGCAACCTCTATGACAGACAAGCAAAACTTTATCGAGTTTCTCGTCAGCCAAGATGTGCTGAAGTTCGGCACTTTCACGTTAAATTCTGGGCGCCAAAGCCCGTACTTCTTCAATCTCGGCT
>ERZ802830.5166-NODE-5166-length-10140-cov-14.5075_pt1 | contig 10140 bp, 7 predicted proteins | sample MGYA00345654_ERZ802830 | MGnify/ENA primary metagenome ERZ802830 (study PRJEB30503, sample SAMEA104212375) | marine metagenome | biome: Westerlies Biome; feature: [SRF] surface water layer (ENVO:00010504) within the epipelagic zone...; material: water...
AGTTATTAGAGTTTTCGGTTTTAAAATCCAAAAATGGGAATTGATTGTTGCAGCAATGATTTTGTCTCAAGCTATTTCAATGACAGTCGAAAATTGGCCATTATAATTAATGATTAACCCACTAGCTGATTAGAAAATAAATTATATTCGTAATTATGTCAAATGACAAGCAAAAAAGATACGATTTGGCTTATCTAAAAATGGCTCGCACTTGGGGAGAGCTCTCACATTGTCACCGCAAAAAGGTCGGTGCACTGATTGTAAAAGATAGAATGATTATATCGGATGGATATAATGGTACTCCTTCTGGGTTTGAGAATTCTTGTGAGGATGAAGATAACTATACAAAATGGTATGTCCTTCATGCTGAGGCAAATGCTATTTTGAAGGTAGCTGCATCTACGCAGTCTTGTGTTGGAGCCACGCTATATCTTACACTTTCTCCATGTAGGGAATGTAGTAAACTCATTCATCAGGCGGGAATTAAAAGAGTAGTCTATTCTAAAACTTATAAAGATGACTCCGGTCTTATATTTCTCAAAAAAGCAGGAGTAATATTGAATAAATTGGATATTAAATAGCTTAAAAATAATTGATATAATTAAATTTAAATGAAAAAAAATTTTGTCCTTTTTTTAATTACTGCTCTATCTATTTTAATTGGTTATTTATTGGGCAACACAAAAGAAGTGCTAAATACTGAATATGCTGGAGAGTCGCGTGTTAATCGATTAGAGCGCCTTTTAACATACATCGCAGATGATTACGTAGAAAAAATCAATACTGATAGCCTAGTTGGAGTTGTAATTGAGGATATTGTAGATAGACTAGATCCTCATTCAGTTTATATTCCCTCTTCTGAAAGGCAGATGATCGTTGAAAATATGCAAGGTAATTTTTACGGAATTGGTGTTAGCTTTTTTTTGGTTAAAGACACGGTCACTATAATAAGAGTTATAAAAGGTGGTCCTAGCGAGAAAGCAGGACTATTAGCTGGCGACAGAATATTAGTGGCAAACCAAGATACATTATTCCAAAAAAAATATTCTGCCAATAAAATAATGAGTATTCTCAAAGGAAAACCAGGTACCGATGTTAAACTCAAATTATACAGAAAGTCTGAAGACGTTATTGTTGACGTTAGCTTAAAGCGCGGTAAAGTTCCACTAGAAAGTGTTGAATCCTATTACATGCTTAATAATTCTATTGGCTACCTAAAAATCAACCGCTTTTCACAAACGACTTTTAAAGAATTTGAATTAGCAATCCAAAGTTTACTTAGTGAAGGTATGGATAAAATGATTTTGGATTTGAGAGGAAACCCCGGAGGCTATCTTCATTCTGCAAAACAAATTTCAAATGCCTTTTTGAGTAAGAATCAAAAGATAGTAATCACAAAGTCTAATATGGGAGAGGAGGAAACATCAACTGCTAAAGGTGATGGGGTTTTCCAAAAGGGAGGACTTATTGTTTTAGTAAACGAACAATCTGCTTCAGCCAGTGAAATTGTTGCGGGTGCAATTCAGGACAACGACAGGGGGTGGATTATTGGTAGACGAACTTTTGGAAAAGGTTTAGTCCAAAAGCAAATGCCGCTTGGTGGAGGAGATGCTGTAAGACTAACAATTGCTAAGTATTTTACTCCTAGTGGTAGATCTATTCAAAAACCATATTCTAATAACCGAAAAGATTATTATGAAGATTTAAACAAACGTTTCGAAAACGGAGAGATGGCTGATGAAAAAAAAATTCCCATCATCGATAGTCTTGCTTTTAAAACACCAAGAGGTAAAACTGTCTATGGTGGGGGGGGTATTATTCCAGATAAATATATTTCAAACGAAAATACTCAAGAAGAAGAGTGGAATGATTTAATCTTAAACTCTCCTTTGATCAGTAATTTTGTTTTTAATAAGTTAGATCAAAACAGAAAGGGCTTTTCTAAATTGGAGGAAGTGCAATTACTGAATAATAAAAGTTCGTCAATTTTACCATCATACCAAGAGTTTTATGAATACTGCAAGACAAAGGGAGTAGAATTTAAAAATGGAGAAAAAGAAACATTAAAAGCTATTAGAGCAAATTTAGCCCTTCAATTATTTGGAGAAAACACCTTTAATCGCATAAAAAATCAGGAAGACGTTTTTATTGAAAGAGCCATTAAAACCTTAGACTCTCTCTAGCGCTATTTTCGCCTTAACTTACTAGATATTTTCATCGATATCAACAATATTATCAGAAGTAAAAAAGCACATAGTGAGGCCATAATTCCAATTAATGCAACTGAGCTTTGTCCCTCCATTGGACTTTCCCAATCTACCATAAACAAATTGAATAATATCATCGTAATAGAGAGGACTATCAAAATCTTAATAAATATTTTCATGTTTTAAAACATCTCACTTTTAATATCTTAATTATAAAATTAGTAAACAGATCTTTAATTTTAAATTGAGTTTATATATATTTTTTATAAATTTTTTAAATAAAAATATAAACCCTATAAAGAGATGATATATCAAACGAGATAATAATAATTTTTTGAATTTGACTTTCTTTATCTTTTTTTAAATGAAATAGTTAGTCCATATTTAATTCAACTAAGTTTATTTTTGAGTAATAAGATATTTTAAATTTATTTCCATCTTTAATGAAATTTGCCTTATAAAATGTTTCAAATAGATAAAACCCTAATTTCCGAAGAGCTTATTTCAAAAAACTTCGTCTGTAATCTATCAGCTTGCAGAGGTGCTTGCTGTGTTGAAGGTGAGGCAGGTGCTCCACTAGAGGAGGAAGAAATAAAAATGATAGAAAATGATTTTGAGGCAATAAAGCCTTTTCTAAGTATGGAGGGATTGGAAGCTATTGAAAATCAAGGCAAGTTTATCAAGACCAAGGATGGTGGACTAGAGACTCCTTTGGTAAACAATAAAGAATGTGCTTATGTTGTTTTTAATTCTAATGGAACTTCTTCATGCGGAATTGAGAATGCTCACAAGGAAAAAAAAATAAATTGGAAAAAACCTATTTCTTGTCATCTCTATCCGGTACGCATTGTGAATTATTCAGAGTTTACTGCTGTTAATTATCACAAATGGCATATATGTGAATCGGCATGTAATCTTGGTGATAATTTAAAGATTCCTATTTACAGGTTTGTTAAAGAAGCTTTAATTAAAAAATTTGGTGAAGAGTGGTACGCAAAATTAGAATCAACCGCAAAAGAGATCAATCCATGAATATGTAGTGGTAACGGGGGTTGGAAGTTTTTGTAATTTATAAAACATTCATAATCAACTTTTTAAAAACTTTTGATTTTGGTTAAAAAATTTCTTAAAATAAAATTTTGTTAAAAACTCGACCTGTTTGTGGAAAAGTAACTTTCCAATTGTTCTAAAATTTTTCAAATCTTTGTTAAAGTAAATTAATTAAAAAAATAAAAAAGAATTTCATACCTATCCGTGCCTAATTGAAATGATGTTTTTCAAAGCTAATTTTAAATCTTATGACTATAGAATACATTATTAAAAGAGATTTCACTACTAAATCTTTTGATCTTAATAAAATTACAGAAGCTATTCAAAAAGCAATGCTTGCAGTTGGAGTCGGAACCGAACAAAATGCAGGGGAAGTTGCATTATCGGTTAATCAAAAACTCTTGGATCGTAAAGATGGGCGACAAGAATATATACCGACCATCGAGGAAGTTCAAGATTTAGTGGAAACGCAACTTATGGAGAGTAAGTTTCCAGAGGTCGCAAAAGCATACATTCTGTATCGGAATAAAAGAAGTCAACAAAGGCAGTCGGATATTTTTGAAAAACGAATTAATTTAAAACCTTATGAATATCCAAAACTTTATGAATACGTTCCAGCTATAAGACACTCATATTGGATTCATTCGGAATTTAATTTCACAAGTGATATTCAAGACTTCAAGTCTCGATTGTCTGCACCGGAAAAAAGTGCTATAAAAAATACTATGTTAGCAATCTCTCAAATAGAGGTAGCTGTAAAATCTTTCTGGGGTGATATATATCACAGAATACCTAAACCAGAGATTGGATCTGTTGGGTCTACCTTTGCAGAAAGTGAGGTCCGCCATGCTGATGCTTATTCCCATTTATTAGAGATACTAGGGCTAAATTCCGAGTTCAAAGAGCTTAAAAAGAAACCTGCAATCATGAAAAGGGTTCAGTATTTAGAAACAGCACTTAAAAATTCAAGAAGTGATGATAATAAAGAGTTTGCCGAAGCCATTCTTTTATTTTCACTATTTATCGAACATGTATCATTATTTTCTCAATTTTTAATTATTATGGCTTTCAATAAGCATAAAAATATGCTTAAAGGTATTTCTAATGTTGTAGAGGCAACTTCTAAAGAAGAACAGATTCATGGTGATTTTGGTATTGATTTAATAAAAATTCTTCAAAAAGAGAATCCCGAGTGGTTTACATCTGATTACCATGAAAATATTCAAAAGCTGTGTGAGCAAGCTTTTTATGCTGAACGTGATGTTGTTGATTGGATTTTTGAAAACGGAGAACTAGATTTTTTACCTAAGCCGGTGATTTATGAGTTTTTAAAAAACAGATTTAATAATTCTCTTGAAAGTATTGGAATAAGTAAAGTATTCGAGATAGATCAAAATTTAGTTCTAGAAACCGAATGGTTTGATGACGAAATTATAGGAACTAAACATGGAGATTTTTTTGTTAAACGATCTATAAATTATAGTAAAAGGACCCAGAGTATAACAAGTGATGACCTGTTTTAGAATATGATCAAAAAAATAAATACCGACCAAGAAAATATAAATTCAGCTAAAGATTTAATTCAAGCCAGAGAAAAATCAATGCAGAAAAAAAACCTAATCTCTGATAAACCATTTGAGTGGTTGAATGAGAATAGCAGAAAATTTTTAGCTGCAGGCTACTTAGGAGAAGGATTAAGTGCAGAAGAGCGCATAAGAAATATTGCACAAAGAGCTGAAGATATTTTACAAATGCCAGGTTTTGCTGATAAATTTTATTATTATATGTCAGAGGGTTATTATTCATTGGCTTCCCCTGTTTGGTCAAATTTTGGTAAAGAACGTGGTTTACCAATTAGTTGCTTTGGTTCACATATTGATGATGATATCGGAAATATTTTATATACCCAGTCTGAAGTGGGTATGATGTCTAAATTGGGAGGAGGAACTTCTGGTTATTTTGGTAAAATTAGACATAGAGGGGCTGAAATTAAAAATAATGGGGAAGCCTCTGGTGCAGTTCATGTTATGAGATTGTTTGAGTCCATGGTAGATGTTGTGAGCCAAGGATCAGTTAGAAGAGGTCGTTTTTCTCCATATTTACCAATTGACCATCCAGATATTATGGAATTTCTAGAAATTGGAACTGAAGGGAATCCCATTCAAGAGTTAACCCATGGGGTTACTGTGACGGATCATTGGATGAAAGAAATGATTGACGGTGATGTTGAAAAGAGAACTGTTTGGGCCAAGGTTATTCAAAGTCGTGGAGAGATGGGGTATCCTTATATTTTCTTTACAGACAATGCAAATAACGGAGCTGCTGATGTATACAAGGACAAAAAGCTACCCATATATGCAAGTAACTTGTGTACAGAAATAATGTTACCCTCTGATCATAATTGGTCATTTGTTTGTGTTTTATCAAGTATTAATTTAGTGCATTACGATAGATGGAAGAATACAGATGCAGTTGAAACCATGATTTATTTTTTAGATACTCTGGTTACAGAATTCTTAGAAAAATTAGATAGATATAAAAATTCTGCAAATAGAGACGACCAGCAAACATTTCTATTTATGGAAAGGGCATATAATTTTGCAAAAGAAAATAGAGCTTTGGGTATGGGAGCTCTTGGATGGCACTCTTTACTCCAATCTAAAATGCTGCCCTTTGACAGTCAAAAGGCATATGACTTAAATAGCGAGGTATTCAAAAAAATTAAAGAAGATTCCTATAAAGCATCGAAAAACTTGGCAAAAAAGTTTGGGGAACCAGATTTACTCAAAGGTTATGGCAGAAGAAATTCAACTTTGAATGCCATCGCACCAACTACATCCTCAGCTTTTATACTAGGGCAGGTATCTCAGGGAATAGAACCTATTTGGTCCAATATTTATGTTAAGGATATTGCGAAAATAAAAACAACTATCAAAAACCCTTTTTTAACAGATCTTTTAAAAGAAAAGGGAATGGATACCCAAGAAGTATGGAAAGATATAAGAGACAGAGATGGCTCTGTTCAACATCTTGATTTCTTGTCTGAAAATGAAAAAGATGTATTTAAAACATATGCCGAAATTGATCAGTTAGTCATTATATATCAGGCAGCTAATAGACAAAATTATTTAGATCAAGGACAATCTCTCAATATTATTGTTCACCCAGAAACAAGCACAAAGGATATTAATAATATTCATGTCACAGCGTGGAAGTTAGGACTTAAATCTTTGTACTATCAACATAGTATGAACGCTGCTCAAAAATTCAAACAAAAGAAAGATTGTGAAAGTTGTGAGGGTTAGCCAATGGTATAATCATCAATATTATAATAATCTTTAGAAATTGATACTGAATAGTCTCTTATTTTGAACTCCTTAGGATTAAGCCGATTGATCCCTTGAGTTGCAGTGAATTTTAATTTAACCAAAGTACTTACTCTGTTCCATTAACATGGACTTAGTTTTGGTATACCAATTTCTAGATGATATATAATAATATCATAAAGTAATGTAAAACTGATCCCGTTAGTACAAATAAATGCCAGATAGAGTGGAAATATTTTATCTTATCCATTACGTAAAATACAATTCCAAAAGTGTAAGAAATACCCCCACTAATTAATAATAATTTAGCATCAGATGATATTAAATCAAACAAGGAGTTAATATCTAAAATAATTAACCAACCCATGGCTAAGTATAGCAATAGTGATATGATTTCAAATTTACCTGTGAGAAATAGTTTTTTCAAAGTTCCTAAAATCGATAAAGTTAGCACAGCTAAGAAAATATTTATCCCTGAATAGTCATATAAAGTTATTAAACACACTGGAGCATATGAACCTAAAATAAGATAATAAATACTGATATGGTCAAGAACCTTAAATCTCTTTTTTTGCTTTGGGTTAATTACTAAGTGATAAATTGATGAAGATAAATAGACAAGCACTAAACCAAAAGAAAATAATATTAGTGCCAATGTACTAAGACTTGAATTGTTATTGCTATAATAGAACAAAAAAGGGATACCTAAAAAAGAGAGAATTACTCCCGAAAAATGTGTTAAAAAATTCCAAAATTCTTCATTTTTATAATCTTTTAAGCTGATAACTTGCACACTGTAAAGCTATAATAATTAAATTCTAAAAATTAGGATTACCAAAACTAAAAGAGGAGGACATGCCCACGATTTAATTTTCTGGAAAAAATATTATTACCTATTTTTAATATTAAATTACTCATTATCAATATTTTACATTTTATATGTAAATTTAATGTTAACTGAATGTAAATTTTTTGTAAATTTGTTACAATCAAAGATTCAGATTATGAGAAATTTAATATTTATTGCCTTAATAGCCTCACTATCGTTAAGCGCTCAGCAAAAAGAAGCTCCAAAATTTACTCTTGAAGGAAGGTTAACTAAAGCAGTATTTTATCATGATAATGGAGAGATCGCACAAATCGGATATTTTAAAAACAAAAAGCGTCACGGGAATTGGATCAGCTATTACCGTACTGGCAAAAAGTCTGCTACGGGCTTATACCGATCAGGGTTGAAAACCGGCCAATGGTTTTTTTGGAAAGAAAACAACTTGATTGAAGTAATCTACAAAGACAATAAAATAGTAAATGTGCTTGAGTGGAATAACAGCGAGAAAAAAATGATCGCAGTAAATGAATAACCCCACTTGTTATAAAGGGTAGTATTAATATTTTACTTTTTTACTTACCCTGTAGAATTCTTCTACCAAATCAAACTTGTGAAGGATAAGATCTTTTGTTCGAATTAGAATATTAAAGTAGAGTGCCGTGTTCTTGGGACTTGTTTCTCCCTCAATTCTTAGAATCTGTTTGTCTATCTTCTGATTTAATAACTCAAAGTTTTGCTTTTTTTGAATCAAAACATCGTTAAACTCCTTATCACTAAATTTTAGATTAAAAGCTTCAATACCTTCTTTGAAAACAGAGGAAATAGATTCAAAAATCTCATTCAGGTCTTCTACCTGTTGGGTCTTCAGGGGGCTATGGTTGTTGTTGATGTGTTTGTAGCTTTCGTTGGAAATATAGATTAAATCTTCTATCAAGTCTGACATTATACCCAACAAAGAAATATAAAAACGGCTGGCAGACACACTGGTTTCATTAGTGCGCTTGAGGAAATAATAGATCCCGTTTTTCATATCATTTACCTCATCAAATAATTCATCAGCATTTTTTTTCGTGTTAGAAAGTGTCTTCAGATCGTTATTGGATAAACCTCTTATAGTAGAAGCGTAAATCTCATAGGTATTACCGATCACATTGGCAATATTCATTACACTCTCCTCAATAATTCCTTTGTAGGAATCGCTTTTAGGGCTGAGGAGTTTTCCTAGTTTTCTTTCTTTGTTTTCTCTTCTGTGGTTGATAAAGTTTCTGGAAATCAAAAAGAGTATAATACCCAAAATTATAAGAATAGCCGTAAACCCACCCCAGTGAATGAGATATAAAATTCCTCCGCAAACCACAAAAGCACTAAAAGCAGTAAAAAACCATCCCCCTATGACATTGATTACGCCCGCCACACGATAAACGGCGCTATCGGTTCCCCATGCACGATCTGCCAAAGAAGTTCCCATGGTGACCATAAAGGTGACATAGGTAGTAGACAAGGGTAGCTTGAGAGAGGTAGCAATAGATATCAAAATGGCGGCTACAGTCAAGTTAATAGAGGCTCTTAACGTATCAAAAGAGGGAGCATTGTCATCTATGACCGCTGAGCGGTCAGAACTCAACTCAAAGGAACGACTTATTTTTTGGGAAATTGAAGTTGGAAATAAATTGGAGAAATATTGATTCAATCCTACAAAAAATCGAACCAATAATCTAGATAGAAAGTTAGGACGAAAGCGTTCCTTTATATTATTCTGATCTGACAGATCTAGAGAAGTTTTTACAACTTTTTTGGCCTTGGAAGAAAACCAAAGTGTTAATACCATGATAAGGCCAGAAACCAAAAGAAAGAGTGTTGGCGTCGTTACTTTATTGGAAAGCACACCCATGTTAAACTCATTGGCTGCAATACCCGATACCACCCATGCCTCGTAGGATTGGTAGGCAGCTACAGGAACACCAATAAAATTGACCAAGTCGTTACCGGCAAAAGCCAGCGCCAAGGCAAAAGTTCCAACACCAATAATTACTTTGTAAATGTCAACTTTAAATCCTCTCGTCAAAAGAAAGGAAAAAAAATACCAAAACAAAAGGCTAGTCAGATTAACCCATAATGTGTAAGCCTCCAAAAAAGCATTGATCGTCTGACCATCTAAAAAATCGAATTCTATACTGGCATAGGAGGTGCCTTTGATCCCCTTGATTAATATAAAGTTACTGATAGCAGCGAGTGAAATTCCCCCAAACAAGGCGTTAATCAACCTTGACTTATTGAGAAAGTTGTGGGTAAGTAAGGCCCTAGATATCCATTGTACAATGGCTCCAATGGTAAAAGCAATAAAAACAGACAGTAAAATTCCCAAAATAATTTGAGTCGCCTTATCTGTATTTATATAAGTGAACAACTCCATGAGATTGCCCGAATCCGAAAATATTTTAATTAGCGACATGACAACAGCGGCACCCAGCAATTCAAAAACAATTGATACTGTTGTAGAAGTAGGCATTCCCAGTGTATTGAAGAAATCCAAAAGTAAGATATCGGTCATCATAACCGCCATAAAAATGAAAATAATATCCTCAAAATAAAATGACCCTGGATTAAATATTCCTTTTCTAGCAACTTCCATCATTCCACTCGAGAAAAGAGCCCCAAGCGCAATTCCCAAACTAGCAAGAATCATGATATTTCTGAAAGAAATGGCTTTTGAGCCAATTGCAGAATT
>ERZ802830.5168-NODE-5168-length-10139-cov-6.00476_pt1 | contig 10139 bp, 8 predicted proteins | sample MGYA00345654_ERZ802830 | MGnify/ENA primary metagenome ERZ802830 (study PRJEB30503, sample SAMEA104212375) | marine metagenome | biome: Westerlies Biome; feature: [SRF] surface water layer (ENVO:00010504) within the epipelagic zone...; material: water...
CCTCTGTTAAGCCATAAACGTGTGTAATGCTAATGCCCATTTCCTCCATAGCGGTAATCACCTGGGGAGGCGGTGGCGCTGCCGCTGTCATCATGCGGATTTTTTGACTGAAAGCGCGTTGATCATGAGGATCCGCGTTCGCGATCATCGACATAATGATCGGCGCGCCACAGAGATGGCTCACGTCATGCGCTGCAAAGGCATCATAAATCGCTCCCGCACTCGGGTTACGAAGAAAGATATGGGTCCCAGCGAGCAGCGTAATCGTCCAAGGAAAACACCAGCCGTTACAGTGAAACAGCGGCAAGGTCCATAAATAGCGCGGATGATGAGGCATCTCCCAGGTAATCGCGTTATTCACCGCATTGGTCCAAGCGCCTCGATGCGAGTACACCACCCCTTTTGGCTGTCCGGTTGTGCCCGAGGTGTAATTCAGTGACAGCGCATTCCACTCGTCGTCGGGTAACGCGTAGGAAAAATCAGGAGAACCTTCGGCAATGAGCACCTCGTAGGTAAGCGCACCAATGTGCTCGCCGCCCGGCCCCTCTGCATCTTCAATGTCAATGATCAGCAGCGTTCTCTCGCTAAGTTGAACGGCTTCTCGGGCGATGTCAGAAAACTCGGTATCAACCAATAAGACAGTGGCCTCTCCGTGGCGCAATATGTAACCCAGCGTCGCCGCATCTAGCCGGACATTGTTGGCATTGAGCACGGCGCCGAGCATGGGCACCGCCAGCGCACACTCGAGGGCTTCTGGAATATTGGGGGCAATTAAGGCGACGGTGTCGCCCTTGGTCACCCCACGCTGGGATAACGCAGCAGCTAACCGCCTGCAGCGATCTGCCACTTCACCCCAGCTTCGTCTAGTCCGACCATACACAACAGCCGGCAACTCCGGATGCACTCGCTCGGTTCTGGCTAACGCTGAGAGCGGCGTCAGTGGTGAAAAATTAGCTGGGGTTTTATCGAGCTCAGCTCCGTCGTACAGACTCAAGGTCTCTCCTTTTGGGTAACGGTAGAGTCATGATGATCCATCGCACTCTAGGAATACGATCCTAACGACAAACTAAGTCGCAAAAAAGCCTCTAGCAAGACGCTTTGGTTCGCCTAAGCACTATTGGGTAGCGGTACTCGAGCGCTTATTTCAGGCCGAAAACGCTTTGGCACAGGCTGGGCGTGTCAACAGGCGTGCTGCATAAGCGCTGAGCAGTGGGAACGCCTCCTCAGTAATGATCCCTAAGCGCTGAGACATGATGCAAGCATGGCCCAGCATGGTATCAGCGGCAGAAAAATCACCGATTAAATAGTCTTTGCCCACCATTGCCGTCTCCACTGGTAACCACGATTTGGCCAACAGCCTCTCTGCTTGCCCGCGCACTGTTTCGTCCTGGCGGTCTGGGGGCAACAACAAGGTATGCACGATGATGGTATTAATCGGTGGCATCACCATCCCCTCACAGTAATGGAACCATTGCAGATATTCGGGAAAACGAGGATCTTCAGGAGTCGGTTTAAGACCGCCGTTCTTATGCCGTTCCAAAATGTACTCAGCAATGGCGCCCGATTCGTAAATCGAAATATCATCATCCTCCAGCACGGGAATACGCCCCAATGGATGGCGCGCCCTGTGCTCGTCCGACTTCAGGTCTTTGGGGCTGAAGTCCATGCGGTTCAACTGATAAGTCAAACCCAGCTCCTCGAGTAACCACAAGGTCCGGCTCGCTCTGCTATTGGGTGCAAAATGTAAGGTCAACATGGCTCATGTCTCTTAATTTAAAATATGTAATGCAACTTTAAAAATAATGGCACTTATAGTGACGAAAGTACACTGTGCCGCCAATTTTTAGAGCAAACTAACCCCCATCAACCGATTCCATAAATGGTAGCGATGCCGATGCCCGCTCGTCACGCTCGATCAGACGAACACCCAAGCCGATCAACCGCACGGGCCTCTTCTGGCGTTCCCAGCCCTCCACTAGCAGCTTTCGGTAGTCTGATTCGACCGCCTTAGTGCCGACCCGCTCCACCGTTGTCGTTGTGAAGTCATTAAACTTCAACTTCACGAATGCCTTGTCTATCAGCTCCCACGCTTTGGCCGCTTCAATGCGCTCCATTAAGCTGACATACAGTCGTTCGATAATCGGCGCCCAGTCTTGAGGGCCTATCACGTCCTCTGCGAAGGTCTGCTCAACACTGACTGACTTTCTGACCCGACTGGGTTGCACAGGTCGTTCGTCACGACCCCTGGCTCGCTCATGCAGGACCACGCCAAATTTACCAAAACGACGGCGCAGGTCGTGCAAATTCCATTCTCGAATATCAGCACAGGTGCGAAGCCCATAACGATGCATTTTTTCCGCCGTAACGGCCCCTACCCCGGGAATTCGCTTCACGGGTAATGTTGCCACAAAGCGATCCACCTCTTGAGGCGGCACCACCGTTAAGCCATCTGGCTTTTTCCAATCTGATGCCACCTTGGCAATAAATTTATTGACCGATACCCCCGCCGACACCGTAATAGCTAGCTCAGCAAAAACACGCTCGCGAATCGTCTTAGCGATCTGCGTTGCAGTAAGCTGAGGATGGGTGATTTCGGTGACATCTAAATAAGCTTCATCCAAGGAGAGCGGCTCAATGATGTCAGTGAATTCGGCGAACACACGCCGCATGACCTTTGACGCCTCACGATATTTGAACATTTGTGGCGGTACCACCACTAAATGAGGACAAAGCCGCATCGCTCTGGCAGTCGGCATCGCCGAACGGACCCCGTAGGCCCGGGCATCATAATTACAAGTGGTTAAAACCCCTCGGCGCTCTGCACTGCCGCCCACTGCCATCGGAATATGACGAAGCTCTGGCCGGTCACGCATTTCAATCGCGGCATAGAAGCAATCGGCATCGATGTGGATGATTTTGCGTTGCATGGCCGCAGAGTACACCGAAAAGCCCACTCTTTACCTATCCCGAGAATTCCCGCAGGCTACGCCATTCTTATTTGATAGAGCCCGAAAATGACCCAAAAATCTGACTCGGCGGAGGCGTCCAGTGCCACTCTACTCTCGGATTCACAAGCCATTGAGCGCATTTTTCAGCATATCGACAACCGCACCACCGACGTAGGTGCCACCGTCTGGCGAGAACCGGTTGAGCACTATTTTGACCCAGCCCGCTTCGATGCTGAATGCGCACTGATACGGAGACTACCCTCAGCTTTTTGCCCTTCTTCGGCACTCCCCGAGGCAGGGAGTTACATTGCGAGAAAGGCCGCTGGAAGACCACTGTTGGTCGTTCGTGGGGTGGATGGAAAAGTGCGCGCTTTTATCAATGCCTGTCGCCATCGGGGCATGCAAGTCGCGGCTGGCAGCGGCTGTGCCCGTGCCTTTTCCTGTCCTTATCATGCCTGGACCTATGGCCTAGATGGACGACTCAAAGGCATTCCAGGTCAACATGGATTCCCAGATCTCGATAGAGATCAACACGGATTGAAAGCCGTTTCCGCCATCGAGGCGGGTGGGATTGTCTATATCCAGCAAGAAGGTGCCATGACCACCACGCCACTCGCCCCTGCGCTCGACTACTTTTCTATGGATCAACGCATCTTTGATCAGCGGGAGCTGACTGACCCCGCAAATTGGAAACTCCTGTATGAGACCCTGATGGAGGGCTACCACATTAAATCGCTCCATCAGGAATCGTTTTATCCCTATGGTTTCGATAACTTAAATTTGGTTGAGACGTTCGGACCTCATTCTCGCGTCATCTATCCGTTTCAACGCATCGAAGAATTGCGATCCATCAACCCTCTGGAACGCAAATTGAATGGCGTCGTCACCGCGGTGTACATGCTATTTCCCAATGCCAGTATTTCTGTTTTGTCGAAGCACACCAATCTGGTCATTTTGGAACCGATATCACCCACTGAATCACAGTGGATCATCTATAGCCTGATCAATGAGCCGGATGATGGTCCTGGCATTTCGATCGAAGACGCACAGCGCGACGCCCAATTTGTTAATGATTCCGGGCAAGAAGAGGATCGAGCTGCCGCAGCGGCGATTCAAGCAACCTTGGCCAGCGGTGCTAATAGTCACCTGACATTTGGTCATTTTGAAAAAGCGATCGTCCATTTTCACCAGCAGTTGGCGCAGGGACTCGATCAAACGTAAACGCGCATCAGTCGTTGTCTATTATTATTGAGCATCAGGAGACTGTGATGAGCCGTATAGCACCACCAGGACAGGAAATCCTCGATCGGTGCGAAGCTGCACTCTCGCAAGCGCAAGTCTCAATGGGGTATTTACCCAATGATGTGCTGAGCCTATGTCATTGGCCGGAGCTGTTACAAAGCCTAGGCGGCTTAGTGCAGACAATATTGCAATCGGGACAAATAGATCCGACGCTCAAGCGCTTAATAGGCGTGATTAGCAGCCATACTCAAGGCTGCACTTATTGCACTGCGCATGCGGGCTATGGTGCCGATCAATTAGGTGTAGAGGCAGAAAAAATCGCCGCCGTCTTTGAGTTTGAAACATCACCACTCTTCAGTGCCGCCGAGCGGGCGGCACTGCGTGTCGCGTGGCATGGGGCGCTACAACCTAGCGCGGTGACAGACGACGATATCACGGCCTTAACCCCTCATTTTTCCCAGCGAGAAATTGTAGAAATTGTTGCGGTTTTATCGCTTTATGGTTTTCTCAATCGCTGGAACAGCACACTCAACACCGAGCTAGAAGCAGCTCCCGCCGACTTTGCACAATCACTCGCCGCATTCACCACAACTCAGCATGGGTAAGTCTCATCGAGACACCCAATCAGCTACCCGCCACCTGAACCTTGTCGAAATGCGCCTCAAGCAGATCGCTCCCCAAGGTCGAACCATCGTTGTTGCCCAGCTTAATCGCGGGCCATGCACCTGAGGCAAAAACAAACAATACCCAAGCACCCTCAGGACCTGCTACTAAGGGGCCGTAGCCTCGGTTAGCCAATCCAATGCGAATGTCTCCCGCAGCATGCCACGTGGCACCGACACGCTGTGATCCTTCCAAAATGATTTCGGTGTAATCGCAATCATGAGTATGCGCCTCAATGGTGCAACCGGGGGGATAATAGACTTTGAATACGGTAGGGGCGGCTGGGCTTGTGGGGTCTCCCACTCGGTACATGGAAGACACCACGCCTGTGGGCAATTCCACTTTATCGAGGTCTTCCCACGACAGCGCATAATGACCTTTTTTTTCGAGTATCTGTTTCACCTCTTGGTCTGTTTTTTGCGACACGTTGCTTTCCCTCGTTGAGTCATCTGCACCATCATTGCGAAAGCCCGGCGTGAGCGCAACACCCGCGACGCTGTGCCTTTATCAGGATTGAGATACCTCCTATGGTGCCTCTTGCGCCGCGATTGCCTTCATCGCGCGCAGCCCCCGCCAGACTAATAACGCGGCCAGTGGCAGGAAAATAGCAGCAATCAGCGCTAACGACCTACCCACCGCAAGATCACTTTGAAACACGTAATCACTCACCAACGCCACGCTCGAAGGCCCCAATGCTAAGCCAATCAAATTGGTTGCCAATACATAGCACCCTGCCATCAGTCCACGGAGCTCGTTGGGCGATGCATTTTGGAGTCCCGTCGCAAACAGTGCCAGCGGAAAGGTGACCCAGTAACTCGCAAGCGCAATAAAAATGAGTGCGGAGGTCAGTGATGTGGCTAAGCCTGCGCCGATCACGAACGGGATGAGTACCAGAATACTCATGAAAATAACGACCAATGGCGCTCGCTCAGCATTGACGCTGCCGGCCAACCATTGGGCAAAAATGGGCCCACTCAATACTCCAGCGGAGCCCGCAATGAGGGCGATAGAACCGTAATAGCGGCCCGCTTGGACAATATCGAGTTCATGTACCCGCACCAACAAACTGGGGATCCAAGCCTGCAAGGAGTACAGCACCAGTACAATAAAAGGTGCGCCGAGCAGGTAGGCACCAAACAGTTGCCTACGCGGCCATACATATTGCCCCACCTGCTTCCAAGTCATCGCTTTAGATTCGTTAGTCAGCCGCTCTTGTCTGATAGGCTCTTTGAGGAGCGGTAATAGCAGTGCGATCAACACCCCGGGCAATGCGACGAGCATAAACGTCAGCTGCCATGGCGCGATCACGCCAACGATCGGGACAGTGATTTCCCCAAGCCCGCTGGCCCAGCCAATCACCTCAGCACCCAGCAAAAGTGATAAGCCGGCACCCAGATAAGGGCCCATTAGAAAAATACTGACAGGCAATGCCCGTTTTTCTGGCGGAAAGTAATCGGCCAACAGTGACCAAGAAGCCGGCGTCACGCTGGCCTCACCGCCGCCAATGCCCATACGAGCAATACCAAGCTGCCAAAAACTTTTCGCTGTGCCACAGAGCATGCAACTCGCGGTCCAGATAAGGATACCGACAATCAGCACCCGGATACGATTAGCGCGATCAACAATTCTTCCGACCGGAATACTCAACAGCACATAAGGCAGCGCAAAAGCGAGCCCCTGTAGAAAACTAACCTGTGAATCTGACAGTCCAAAATCAGCTCGAATCGGATCCACTAAAAGATTCACAATTTGCCGATCGACAAAGGAAAAGGTGTAAGTGGCCGTTAATAACGCCAGTGCCCACCACGCATGTCGCGTTGATGGTTTATGCATTGATGAGCCCATACCGCATCCTTCACTCGATATTAGAATAACTCATATCTCTGGTCGTCTTGATCGTGGAATAAAGGAGGGGCTAACGCCCTCTTTTGTCAACGGAATGACTTAATCCAATTCATCACTACTGATAAAGCATCCGGACGCCATAAGTTCCCTCGCATCACCCTCCACGGCAGGCGAAGCTCTGCACGCCCACCGGAGGTCTCAATGATGTCGCTTCCAAGCGAGCAAACATAACTGATGAAGCGCAATCGTCGCCGCTGCTAACGACGTGATATCCCCCACATCATAAGCTGGCGCGACCTCAACCACATCCATACCCACCAACTGAATACCTTTTAAATGCTGCAGAATTTGCAACGCCTGATGGGTTGAAAGTCCGCCCACTACCGGCGTGCCAGTACCTGGCGCGAAGCTGGGATCAAGGCAATCAATATCGAAAGTTAAGTAACAGGGGCGGTCCCCGACAATCTTTTTAACCTGCGCCGCCAAGTCGGCGGGCTGTAAATCGTGCACTGCTGGCGCGTCAAAAATATGAAAACCATGGTCTTGGTCATTGTGCGTGCGCAACCCGATCTGTGCTGAGTGCGCCGGTGACACCAGTCCTTGCTGAGCGGCATGGTAAAACATGGTGCCATGATCTATGCGCTCACACTCTTCAGCCCAAGTATCTGAATGCGCATCAAAATGAATCAGCGCCAACTCACCATACTTTTCCGCATGGGCGCGCAGCAATGGGTACGACACAAAGTGATCCCCACCCAACGATAACAGTGTCGTGTCAGTCGCGAGAATATCTCGCGCGCATTCGTAGATCGCTTGAGGTGCATTAGCGGGATCACCCGAATCAAAAAAGCAGTCCCCGTAATCCACCACCGCCAAGTCATCAAGCGGGTTAAAGCCCCACCCCATTACTTTCTCTTCCCATGCAAGACACGCTGACGCCTCGCGAACAGAGCGCGGCCCAAACCGGGTACCTGGTCGAGCGGTCGTCGCTAAATCAAATGGAATACCCATGACAGCCACATCAACGTTACTTAGCTCTCGGGTATAACGGCGCCGCATAAAGCTCAACATGCCGCCATAGGTTGGCTCTGGAGTAATGCCGTACAGGCTATCCCGGGTGAGTGCATGATCTGTGGGTGATGTCATTTTATCTACCGATCTCTTTGGCGTTGTGAGATTGGATTGTGCTACGTCACCAGTATTGGCACCAGTTTTATTCGACGGAGATTCAGCCCAAGCGACTCAGCCGACCAACAGCGTCAATGCGATCGCTAGGCTCAGGCGTCACCGCTCGGCGGACGGCGGCGAACCGAGTGGTCGCAGTACCGCGAGTGCCATTTTCTGGGCTTGCAGTCATGCCCCATAGCACAATCAGGCAGGGGGTAAGTTAGGGCGTCGCCGATTAACCCTGGTTGATCTGATCGATGAATTGCGAGAGATGACATCGCGATCGTCTACAAAAAAGGGAGCCAAGATGCTACGTTGGCAACAACTTTGACCCTCTTGTTAACCGCATCAAGTGACCAACAGAATGATTCCTACGATCAATATTGCAGCGCTATTCGATGCTGAGAGTCGCCCGAGTCCCGCGCTCACAGCAACCGATCTTGCTGTCTTTGAGGCCGCTACAACATTGGGCTTTATGACGATCACCGGCTTACCTCATGAGCCCGATATTGGCGCCTCGGCAAAGCAAACCCTCACGACACTTTTCAATCTCGCTGCCGATGAGCAGCGCAGACTCTGGAAGCGTAATTTTGAATCCAATAACCCCAACCTCTACCGCGGTTGGTTCCCATTACATTCGGGACCCACACTCAGTCGCGAAGGGTTTGAGATAGGCCCCGATGTGGTCCGGGGGCTGCCAAATCCGACGAAAGATGTGCTGCTTGAGCCGACTCCGTGGCCTAGCGATACCGCTTTACCTCACTTTCGCACTGTGGCGGCTCGTTATTATGCTGCGATGGAGGCGATCGGAGCAGCGCTATTAGCGTCGCTGTCGAGGGGCCTGGGTATTGCACCGACACTATTCAGAGACGCCTTTACTGAGGGTATTTCGACACTCAGATTACTGCGCTACATCCCGCGCCACGACCTGCCCATCAGTAGCGCGTTAAAAGCCACACGCGGCGCGCACGTGGACACGGGAATGCTCACACTACTTGCCCCCGTAAATGGCGTGTTAGGACTGGAGGTCGAAGTAGAAAAAGGGAAGTGGCTGCGTGTTCCCGCAGAAGAAGCGTCATTGGTCGTCAATTTTGGTGGTTTGCTCGAGCGTTGGACCGGTGGCCTGATCAAGGCTACTCGGCATGGTGTCGGTGCGGTAAACAGCGAACGCTTCTCGATTCCTTTTTTTATGGAGCCCAGCCCAGACACGCTGATTTCACCCCTCCCGCTTGAAGGCATTCCCCCTTTTAAACCTTTCTTATTTGGGGACCACCTTTGGGCCACAACCACACGATTTACCGAAAATTGGGGTCTCAGCGATCTGCGGCCCCACCAATCAGATTACGAGGATCCACTGCAGAGCGCCTCGGACCCCTCGTCATCTGAACCCGTTTATTAGACTGACGTTATTGGAACTACGCGCCACAGCAGAGGGGAGCATCGAATCAGCGCCAACTTTTAACGGCAGTTAGTGCTAACGTCCTCGGCGTCTCGTTTGCGATACTAAGCGCTCAGCGCTCAGGTTCGTTATTTTAAGCCGGTTATTTAAATCCGGTTATCTTTCCATCAATGAGCGTTGTTTGGACCTTTCGTCAGACCCGTTATTAGGACATCCGCACTATGCGTAGCCAGCACTATGCTGACGATACAGTGATAGGGAGTCGTCTGTTGCTGCCTAAACTCTGGCAGCGACTCTCGCCTATTTTGTTAAAAAATCGCGGCCGCGTGGGGCTCGCCCTACTGTGTTTGCTAGGCGCAAAAGTCGCGCTAATGTATATCCCTTTTTTATTAAAAGCCTTGGTTGATGGCCTCGATGCCGACCCAACTCAGCTGGCAATACAAGCGATCCTCATACTAGTGCTCGCTTATGGCGCGGCGAGACTGACCACCACGCTATTTGGAGAGATCCGCGATACCTTATTTGGGCGGGTAACAGAAAAAGCGATGCACGAGATCAGTCTGAGCACCTTTAAACATGTGCACAGTTTGGATCTTGAATATCACCTCAACCGGCGTACCGGGGGGCTGGCAAGAGATATTGAGCGGGGCACCGACGGTATTAGCTTTCTACTGCGGTTTTTCATTTTCAATATTGCGCCAACACTATTCGAAATCGCGATGGTGGCCATCATCCTTTGGGTTAATTATGGCGCCAAGTATGCGCTCGTTGTCTTACTGTCGGTGATGGCCTACGGCAGCTTTTCATTTCGCGCAACTAGGTGGAGAGCTCAATACGTTCGGGAGGTGAATCGTGCGGATTCTGACAGCCAAACG
>ERZ802830.5169-NODE-5169-length-10137-cov-8.46122_pt1 | contig 10137 bp, 9 predicted proteins | sample MGYA00345654_ERZ802830 | MGnify/ENA primary metagenome ERZ802830 (study PRJEB30503, sample SAMEA104212375) | marine metagenome | biome: Westerlies Biome; feature: [SRF] surface water layer (ENVO:00010504) within the epipelagic zone...; material: water...
CGTCAACACGTTTGTCTTCTTCTTCGCCCGAGTCATTGGGCACACCATAGATCGTGTCGTATTTAAAAATGAGCGTGGGTTTGGCATTGGTTACTACATCGGCACCATCGTCGCTGAGATTCTACTGAGCATCCTCGCGAGCATGATCGTTATGTGGTTCTCGCGCTATCGCGAATATCGCGCGGACGCGGCCGCCGCTGATCTCGCCGGCTCAGCGAATATGACCGCCGCTTTGAGGCGGCTTCAGGGCGACACGAGCGCGTCTTCCGACCTTCCGGGAGAATTGACTGCCTTCGGCATCAGGCCAGGAGGCGCAAAATTCAGTCAGCTGTTCTCATCACACCCACCCTTGGATAAGCGCATCGAGGCTCTTCAGAACCGATGATTAAGCGAACCATGGCGAAGACCTTTGCCGGTCTCGCTCTACTGGTTAGTCAGCTGTTCCTTGCGCTGCCCTCTCATGGAGCAAGTAGCGTCGACTACTTAAGCTTTGCGACCGACGACGAAGCCAACACGACTGAAGTATTTAGTAATGCGAGTCCTTCGGTCGTTTATGTCACATCAACCGCTCTGCGACGGCAGATGTTCTCCTTGAACGTTATGGAAATCCCACAGGGCGCAGGCTCCGGATTCGTCTGGGATGGCAGCGGTTTGATTGTTACCAACTATCATGTGGTCGCCCGCGCTAACCGATTGACTGTCACCTTGAGCGACCAGCGCGAATTTGAAGCGCAGGTTGTTGGCTTAGCACCTGAGCGTGATCTCGCCGTGCTTCGCCTGCTAGACCCACCCGAGGGGCTTGTCGAGTTGCCCCTGGGCGATTCGTCCGAACTCTCGGTAGGCCGCAAGGTACTCGCCATTGGAGACCCCTTCGGCCTGGCCCCCCCGCGCACGGCGGGCGTCGTCAGTGCATTGGGACGGGAAATTCAATCGCCCAGTGGGCGCCAGATTCGCGGCGTCATACAAACCGATGCCGCCATCAACCCCGGCAATTCCGGAGGTCCTTTGCTCAACTCACTCGGACAGCTTGTTGGTGTCAATACAGCCATCTACTCCCCGAGTGGCGCCAGTGCAGGGATCGGCTTCGCCATTCCGGTGAATACCGTCAGGGAAGTCGTACCGCAGCTCATCGCCTACGGAAAAATACTCCGGCCAATTTTAGGCATTGAGCGCGCCTCAGATCAGTGGATTCGGCGAAATAACATTGAAGGCGTGCCCATCGTAAGAACCTATCGCGGTTTCCCCGCGGATGGCGCAGGTATGATTGGTGCGAGGCGAGTTGGTCGCAACGACATCATTTTGGGCGACATCATTACCAGTGTCGATGGACAGGATGTACGCAGTAACGAAGATTTTCTGTCCGCAATGGAAAAGCACCGCGTGGGCGATACAGTCACAATTGAAACTGTGCGTGCCGGTAAAAAACTGAGCTTCGATGTCGAGTTAACAGAGAGTCAGTAGCAGAGACTCAAGACATGTTTTAGTTAACACCACGGGCATACACGAGGACCGTCTCATTTATTTTTGGTGTTTTGACCGCCAGCTCCTATACCTAAGCTCAGCGCAATTTTGCCTCGCAATTCGTTTAGGAGAAGCACCATGAAAAAGAGAGTAATTCCAATTGCCGGTTTAAGTGCATTGTTTTCTGCTGCGGCTTTAGCAACGCCCGCTATGACTGTTCTGACAGTAAACACAGGCGACCCTATGGCTTACGCGGAGTGGACAAAGTCCTCCGGCGAAGCAATTGCAAAGTCTGTGGGCGCCGGTGTTGGTGGTATATGCCTTGCAGCCGGGGGCTACTACAAGCCCGGCGAGCTCTACTACTGGCATTTGTTTGATAGCCATGCCTCGGCGATGGGTGCCAACAGCTATAACAAAACCGTAATGGGCGAGTTAAAAAAACTGCCTGTCGACCGAGTAGTCAATCGTAGCGATGTTTACTCGGTAGTTATGCCAAGCGAGGGTACCTATAAGCGAGGGGATACATTTGCCAATTGGAACGTAGTCGTAGAAACCGACCAGCCTGCAGCTTACATGTCAGGGCTTCAGCGCATGCAAGCGGCGGCCGCAGCCAATGGCTTTGGTGATATCAGCTTTACGGGCTACTCCTACCAAACAGGGCCTGAAACCGGAAACATGATGGTTGTCGTACAAGGGCCCAGTGGTGAGAGGGTTGGTGCATTTCTTGATCAAACCAATAGCTCTTGGGGCGCACCTATCATGGCGGAGTTCTCAGGAATGAGGCATCTAAAGCACGGCTTCACTATGAACTGCGAAGTGGTGTACTCAGCTCTTTAAATCAATGTCAGTTGCGGGTCTGCGGGTCCGCAACTGTTTGGTTGTTCATTGGATTTTGAATTTCATAGGTTCGCCGCTAGCCAGGGCTTGCAAACTCGCTCAGTCCTTAGGAAGAGCTCACCGGATAGGCGAAGCCTACACACTGCTCACTGCAGTTCCAGAGCTTCTCAGCCGCGGTATCGTCCTCTGCCCAAGGCTTGGGTCGCTCGACCTTACAGTTATTGAAGTAGGCCCCTGATATCTCAGCGACGTCATTGCTGGAGCACAAGTAAAGCGATGTTTCTGCGCCCTTTAGTGGGCTCCTGAAAAAAGGCTTAAGCAGTACGTGCAAGACTTTGGCCACCCACTCCCCATGCTGCTTTCCAATATCCGTGGCAACGGCACCGGGGTGCAAGCAGTTAACCGTCACACCCGTCCCTTCCAGGCGTTTTGCTAATGATCGCGTGAATAGAATATTCGCGAGCTTGGAGCGACCGTACACATCAAAGGTTTTATAATTCTGTTCGGATTGAATGTCATCAAACTGCATACCTCTCACAAAGTGATGAGCGCCAGACGCCACATTAACAATGCGAGCCCCCGGCGCTGCCTCGAGAACAGCAGGCAATAGTAAGCCCGTTAGGAGAAATGGCGCGAAATGGTTGACCGCCAGTGTCTCTTCAAATCCATCGACCGTGACTCGGCGATGAGAGTTGATCACGCCCGCGTTGTTTAGGAGTATATCGATGGGCTTAGCCAACTGCCGCACTGACTCGGCCGCGGCACGAACACTGTCGAGGCTGGCCATCTCCATCTCGATTACGGTCGGTCTCGTTCCGCCAGCGCCAACGATCTCGCTTGCTAAGGCTTCGCCCTTTTCGAGATTTCTGCAGAGACAAGTCAATTCAGCGCCGTCCCGCGCCAAACTCAATGCACTTGCCCTTCCGATACCGGCGGTTGGCCCTGTAATGACGATGTGTCTTGCCCGATTATCAATGGTCATATAAGGTTTTGCCTCTAAAGCGACGAAGCTCTCTTAAGAACGGGACGGTACAAACAGTCGTTCGTTTAAAGCGATTAAGACCAGCTTCCCTCGTCAATCTTTTCCTCAGGTAACGTCTCACGCTTAAACACAGGGGCAGAACCCTCTCTGAGTTGCGTCTCGAAATCTTTCAGTAACTTCATACCGATCGGCGCGAGGTACCACAGCGCCAACAAGTTGGTAATCGCCAAAAGCGCCATCGTTAGATCTGAGAAGCTGAAGACCGTGCCTAAATCCTGAACAGAGGCCCAGGCAATCATCATCAGTACCGAAATTCTGAAGGCAGGAATAGCCCATGCAGGCCGATTGGCGAAATAGGCAATGCTGTTTTCACCCAGGTAACAGTTATAGGCAATCGTCGTCGTCGCAAAGAGCACAAGGAAAATACTCACCAGTGATTCGCCCCAACCGCCCAGCTGCTCAGCAACGGCTAACTGCGTCAGAACGACACCCTGAGGATTGACCGCGTCTGGCTGGTAAGCCGAGGAGAGCAAAATAATCAGTGCGGTACAAGTACAGAGAATAATGGTGTCGATAAAGACACTCAGACTCTGCACTAATCCCTGCTGGATCGGGTGCTGTACGTCTGCAGTCGCGGCAACGTTAGGCACCGTACCCAAGCCCGCCTCATTGGAGAAAAGACCCCGGCGCGCCCCCTGCATAATCGCCGCCGCAACGCCGCCGCCCACGACCTGTTCAATACCAAAGGCTGACTTGAAGATAAGACCGAGCGCCGCAGGCACCTCAGTAATATTGGCGATGAGAATACCCATGGCGAGCAGGAAATACCCAGCAACCATAATGGGCACAATTACCTGAGATACCGTAGCAAGGCGGCGGATACCGCCGAACAAGATGGCTGCCATGACAGCGGTAAGAACAAGACCGCTCTGCCAGGTGGGTATGTCGAAGGCTGACTCAATAGAGTTGGTAACCGAGTAGGTTTGAACCGCATTGAATCCAAAACCGATCGTCACCAGCAATAGCGCCGAGTAAATGACAGGCATGACATTCCACCCGAGCCCGAAGCGCATAAAGTAGGCGGGGCCACCGCGATAGGTTTCTGATCCGTCGCTTTGCTTATAGAGCTGGGCCAGCGCGCACTCGAAAAGACTGGTTGCCATACCAATAAGCGCAATAAGCCACATCCAGAACAGCGCTCCCGGTCCGCCGAGCGTAATCGCAACCGCGACTCCAGCGATGTTGCCACCCCCCACGCGCCCAGCGACACTGACCACCAATGCCTGAAAACTCGAAAGTCCCTTATCAGTGCCAGAAAAGCCACCCGATAAGCCGCGAAACATCTCCTTGAAGAGACGCAGCTGAACAAACCGCGCGTCCCATGTAAGCCGAAGCCCAACCAGTAATAACGCTGCGATTAATACATACGACCAAAGCCAATCGGTAACCGTTGCTAGCATGTCTTAAATGAGTCCTGTAACGAGAATAATGGCGATGGCGGGTACTACGACAAAGCGGAGCAACAGCTGCCAGATTGAGAAGACCTGCTCACCCGTCGCAAGCTCCGAGAAGCTCAGCTCGCGTTTCATGAACCAGCCCACGAAAAGTGCGATCAGCAAGCCGCCCAGCGGTAACGTGATCTTGTCGTACAAGCCTTCAGAGGCAGCATTGAAGTTCATACCAAAGAGGGTGACGTCCTGCCACACGTTATAGGAGAGCACAGACGCGATGCTGCAGAAGGTGACTGAGCCCACCACAACGATGGCACTCATCTCGCGTCCCAATGTCGTTCGCTGATCGGTCCAGCTTGTCACGGACTCCAAGAGTCCTACCATCGACGTCACACCAGCAACCGACAGCATGACAAAGAAGAGAACAGCAAACACATGTCCGCCCGGCATCTGAGCAAATGCCACAGGAAGCGTCTGGAAGATGAGGCCAGCACCACCGGCAATATCGAGCCCATAGTTAAAGACCATGGGGAAGACGACGAAGCCAGCCAGCAAAGCCACCATAGTATCTGCCAGCACAATCATCATGGCGCCCCGAGTGATGGAGAAGTTGGCAGGCAGGTAGGATCCGTAAGTCATCATGCCGCCCATACCGACACCGATTGAGAAAAACGCCTGCCCCACAGCGGCCAGTAATACGGGGCCGTCGATCTTGCTGAAATCCGGGGTGAACAACCAACTCAAAGTCTCACCAAAACCACCGGCGAACATGTTGTAAATACTGAGGCCCACCAAGAGGGCAAATAACAAGGGCATCATGACGGTCACAGCTCGCTCGATACCCCCGGTGACCCCTGCATAGATGATCCCCCCGACAATCAGATTACCGACCACGGTCATAATCAACATAGTGGAGCCATCGGCTAACAGTGCGTCGAAATCCTGCGTTGAAGAGACGGCATCTGCGCCCGAAAAACCTGTCATTGCGGCTTGGATGAGGTACCACAGCACCCAGCCAACGACAACGGCGTAGGTGATTGAAATCGTATAGGCAGTGAACACCCCCAAACCACCCACACTGCCCCAAGTACGGCTGTGACCGCTCTCTTCAGCAACGGCTGCCATTGACTTTGACGGACTCGATTGCCCACGTCGACCCACCAGCAGTTCCGCCATGACGCAGGGAACACCAATAGCGAAAACGCAGAGCAGGTAGACAATGACAAAGGCGCCACCTCCGTTCTCACCGGTGACATAGGGGAATCGCCAGATATTGCCAAGGCCGACGGCAAAACCGACCGAGGCCATGATAAAGGCGAAACGACTAGACCATACGGGTGTGCCTGCTGCCATTGCTTATTGCTCCGCTAAATAAGTTGCTGCGGCGCGCGCCGCATTGAGTTTGACGGGAAATTCGGGTGCGAGGGTCGATGCCGCGTCACGCTGACTCGAGAACCAGACCATGACGGTATCCCTGCTTCGGTTGATATAGATAACCTGACCGTGAATGCCCACTGCACAGAACTCTTCTGTGGTCTCATCCAAAATCCACCACATGTCCTGATAGGCAGTCCACTCCGCCTGCGAGTAGTTAGGATTGAGGTTCATGGCCTCTCGGTCGCTGTCTTTCACGTCGACCATGTGCTCTAGCCAACCTGCCGGAAGTACCCGCTCTCCTCTGAAGACACCCTTATCACGGATCATCATGCCGAAGCGCGCGGCATCGCGGGCTGTCGCGTTGAAACCACCCGTGGCAACGGGGATATATGCGCGGTCAACCGCGATGAAGGCATCGTGTTCTGCACCAATCTTTCGCCAGACCTCATCTCGAATGATGTCGTTCAGCGACTTATCCATCAGCCGGGATACCATCCAACCCAATACATCGGCATTGGCGGAGTTATAGTCGAAACGCAATCCCGGTGGTGTTTGGGGATCGGGTTGTACGAATTGAGTGAGGAAATCGTAAACACCGTAAATCTCGGTTTGTCCGGGCTGCAGATCCGCTGCGCCCGGCAGGTATCCGAGGTTCAAGGCCGGCGCGTAGTAAAGGAAAAAATCGCTTTTCGGATCTACGTAATTCTCTTCGAAGGCGAGACCGCTGGCGTGGTCCATCACGTTTTGCACGGTCACTCGATCGAAGGCGCTTCCTTTCAATTCAGGCACATAGTCCGAGGGACTTTGCGTCAGATCTAGCTGCCCGCTCTCGACCAGAATGCCGGCAATACTGCTGACCAGAGACTTGGTCATGGAATACCAGATGTGCTGGCGGTGCGCGTCCATACCGTTCCAATAAGACTCATGCACCAGGGTGTCGCCGTGAATGACTACCAGAGCGTCCGCGGCATTGGCACCAAAGACCTCACCGAGCGACGCGCCATCGACGGTGAACTGATCGAGCCGCGATTCCTCTCGCGGAAAGTGATGAATCTCACCCCCCCTCGGAACCATGACCGTGTTATTCGGTGCACCAAAATTTTGAAAGGCCCACTGGCTGTAGGGCCAATCCCGATGATTCTTCTTGGTAACTTGCGACTCGGTACTGGGCGGAAAGCCGTCCATGACTGCAGGCCCATCTTGAGCTGTTGTCGGCATAACGCCTCCCAGTGTGACGAGGACAACAAGCATCTGCCAAAACTTCATAGGCATCTCACTTCGTTATTGTTGTATTAGCAGGCCCCCAGAGCCTATCTAATCAGAGTGTACCGCTTAACTCGATTCGGTAGCCACTGCCATTGGGAACTGCCAGTAAGGCAATCGCCTGCTGAAAGGCCTCATTGCGAGCTGCAGGTCCCGATAGGTTCGCCATGACGCGGTAACTGTCGCCCACAATAGTCACCGATCCATCCACTTCCAGCGCTCCTTTCAGTGTAATGATGGTGGCGCGGATACCCGCATCACTGGTGGTAACATCAACGGCGTAAGACCCAAGTGACACATCGCCACCTACCGCACGCCAAGTCGCATTTTCCCAAACAACACGGCCATTAGCAGTGGTAGGCCTGCCATCAGGAGTAACTGTCAACGAGGCAAGATCGGCCTTTAACTGACCACCGACATAGAAGGGAAGCAGCTGACGCAGCCAACCCAAATCGATCCTCAACTGGGCATCGTTTACATCAAAAGACCCGTTGAGCGCAGGACTGACCGACACATCGACTATTTGGCTACCCCAATCGCTCCGTAAAAGAATTACGTCACCAAAAAATAGCCCCATTGGATTGAGCGCCCAGGATGTTCGTCCTAATGCGAAAGGCTTTGCTCGTAATGGTATTTCGACATAGGCCGCCTCCCCCTTCCACACGGTTCCTGCGAGCCCCGTAACGTTCACAGCGGGCGGGAGTGCATTACCTAATAAGGAAGCCGGTGCCCGAGTGACGAGCAAGGCGATGACGAGCGCCGCTGCCAGCACAGATACGCGACGGTAATTCACAACTACTGACCTCTTACACGGAGTGTCGCGTTGACACCACCCGAGCGTCCGGCATCACTCACCGATGCATCAACAATCCGCAATCCTTCATTTCCTTCAATGGTCTGCAACCACTGGAGTAATGCATCGAAGTCCACACCCTCAAAGCGAACTTGCACCTCACCACGACTATTGGGCTGCAGCCGCTTCACGGTCAGCCCGGCATTTTGTGCTGCGGCGCTCAAGGTTGATGACAGGTTTTGACTTTGCTTGCTATCCCCGCTTTCACGAAGACTTAACAAGCGATTGACTTTCGTCTCTACACGACTGAGCTGGGCACTGGCCAACTGGTTGTTGAGTGCCATCTGACTCCGCGCCTCACTGGCCGGGGCCAGTGCAAATTGGAAAAGACCAAACACCGCCAGAGAGCCCGCGAGTAGCAGTAAAGCAACTTGGTCTCTTGGACTTTGGCTGTTAAACCATTCTTTCATCAGGATACCTCGACCCGTAAGCGCGCCCTTACCTCATCACCACGGGCGCTCGATGTCTCGAGAGTGGCCTTGAGACCCGCGCGCTCCAGGCCCTGGCGTATCTGCTCCACGGAAGCAAAGTCTTGCGCCGTAAGGTTGAGCCGCAGTTGACCCGCTGTGTAATTGATTGAGGTCACTCGACCACTTTCGGCCATTGTTGCAGTAACGACGTCGACCAGCCGAGGTGTGAACGCTGCGACACCTTCCTCGCCGGTAAACTCGGCGATTTGTCGATCCAACTGTTTCTCGGCGTCCACCACCGCACCACGAGGATTCGCTTTTCGATACGAATCCTGAATCGCCGACAGCAGCTCCAGATTCTGTGTCTTCAAACTTTGAAACTGACTGACGTCAGAGACGAATTGCAAACTCAGCGCGACTGAGGCCGCAATGGCAACCGCCTTCCAGACGCCCCACCACTTTGCCAACGGCAAAGGCGGTGCAAAACTGCCCTGGCGCAAATTTACCCCAGGAGCGGACTGTGTCAGAAGCAAGACTGCGCCCCAACCGCCCTGCCGCCAATCCACAAGCGCAGCCTGGTCATCGGTCAACTGCGCGACAACCTGCTCTCGATCGGTACCGTAGATGACAAGACGGGAAGGTAGCTCTACCAGAGAAGCCAGAATCGTCGATAGCAGCGAGAGATCAACGCGGGCACCGTGAGCATCACCCCACCGGAGCACAACCTCGCCACCATCGACAACGGCACAACACTCGTCGCCCTCCAGTGGTAAGCAAAGCGCTTCGGGGGCAAAGATTTTAAGGCTGTCGCTAAAAAAGAGCTGTTCAATCCACTCCGTCATGCTGTCTCGTCGCGCAAACGCAACAAGATAGTGCTCCTCATCGAGGGCACTGGATGCGAAGTGCAATTCTTCAACATCCTCGGCAACCTGCTCTTCCATCATAAAAGGAAGTGACTTACTGAGATGCTTGCGCTCCTCTGGACTCACGCTGAGCATAGTCGACCGAACGTCGTCGCTCGGCAAGCCCACGATCACTCCCTCAGGAAAGACCGTGTCGTATGTGACTGACTCGTACGTAGCGGCACCGGCGCGCCAAAGCACGGGCGTTCCGTCGTTCCAAACCACGAGACTGGGGTTTTCGACACGCATGTCAGTCAGTAAACCTCTCTTTGTAACTACCGCTATAACCGCGAACATCCACCGCATGGGAATCACTGACGTTGCCACCCGTAGCGCTCTTGTCAGCGAAAATGCACTCAACGCAGTGACCGCTCACTACAGCTCACCTTCGGTGCGATGCACAACCGAAATAGCACGGCCTTGTCGATGCAACACACTGTACAGGCGGCGTTCTCTATCAGCAATCTCGACACGGGCATTGAGTAGAAACCATGACGATTTTACATCCACAAGATCACGCAGCTCATCGGTGGCGCCATCGGAGAACATCACATCCTCAACGAAGGTATCGACCTCGTTCAGCATGCCTTCGTCACGCATC
>ERZ802830.5170-NODE-5170-length-10135-cov-12.9662_pt1 | contig 10135 bp, 2 predicted proteins | sample MGYA00345654_ERZ802830 | MGnify/ENA primary metagenome ERZ802830 (study PRJEB30503, sample SAMEA104212375) | marine metagenome | biome: Westerlies Biome; feature: [SRF] surface water layer (ENVO:00010504) within the epipelagic zone...; material: water...
AAGTCGTAACAAGGTAGCCGTAGGGGAACCTGCGGCTGGATCACCTCCTTTCTACGGAGTAAGGACTCAAGTTCAGCTAGTTTACTAGTGTAAGTAACCCCTGAGTCCGGTCGACACCTGTTCGAAGTCATTCTAATTTATTGGGATGACTAAGATGGTGGAAAGAACCTCGAAAGAGACTTTCACAAATATTTGAGTGACCAATAACGCACCTTAAACCAATGAAAGGTTTAGGGCGCAGTGCACAATCTGATTTTTTGTCCTACTCACCGTAAGTAAACAAAAAGTTTAACGGGGGTTTAGCTCAGTTGGTAGAGCGTCTGCTTTGCAAGCAGAATGTCAACGGTTCGAATCCGTTAACCTCCACCAATTTTCAATAAGACTCACATCTTACATGTTGGGTCTTTTAAGATTTTCTAGCGGGGCTTGTAGCTCAGTTGGTTAGAGCGCACGACTGATAATCGTGAGGTCGGCAGTTCGAGTCTGCCCTGGCCCACCATTCTTCCTGGTTTGAAAGGGGACGTGGTGAACTAAACGAGTAGAGACAATAAACAAAAATTTTCTGTGACCCATACTTTTGGCAGAACGCCGTTCTTTGACATCCATGTGAAGTTTTTAAAGACTGTGAACGTCATCACTTCAATGTGACGTTCTCATTAAATACAATGAAAATTAGACTGAGACAGGTAACTGAGCAGCAATGCGAAAGTTATTTGTTACACTAACTTGCAGTCCTTGGATAAAGACTACCAAAAAACCAAATTTACGGTTGGGACAAATCAGCAATGATTTGTTCTGACTCAAGACAAAATTGATGGCGTAAAAGCCATCGACTGATGTAACAAAAACCGATTTCAAGAGAATGAGGAATTAAGTTATTAAGGGCATAGAGTGGATGCCTTGGTGCTAGAAGGCGATGAAAGACGTGATAAGCTGCGATAAGCTTCGGTTTAGGTGCAAACAACCTTTTAACCCGGAGATTTCTGAATGGGGTAACCTGATACGATTGAATCGTATCGTTCCTTCCTGAATAAAATAAGGAAGGATACGCAAGACCTGCTGAATTGAAACATCTTAGTAAGCAGAGGAAAAGAAAGAGAATTCGATTCCGTAAGTAGCGGCGAGCGAAAACGGACCAGCCCAAACCGGCGTCTTTGACGTCGGGGTTGTAGGACCCCGCTGTGGGACTTCTGACGATAGGTGAACACTTTGGAAAGAGTGGACAAAGAGCGTGACATCCGCGTAACCGAAATCTGATGAAGCCCTAGGGAGTTCCTGAGTAGCACGGGACACGTGAAACCCCGTGTGAATCTGCGCAGACCACTGCGTAAGGCTAAATACTAACTAGCGACCGATAGTGAACCAGTACCGTGAGGGAAAGGTGAAAAGTACCCCTGTGAGGGGAGTGAAATAGAACCTGAAACCCTATGCCTACAAGGTGTGAGAGCCCTTTCGAGGGTGATCGCGTGCCTTTTGCTTAATGAGTCTGCGAGTTACCGTCTGTGGCAAGCTTAAGATCTTCTGGATCGTAGGCGTAGCGAAAGCAAGTCCGAATAGGGCGACCCTAGTTGCAGGCGGTAGACCCGAAACGGAGGTGACCTACCCATGGCCAGGTTGAAGCTTAGGTGATACTAAGTGGAGGACCGAACCGGTGTGTGTTGAAAAACGCTCGGATGAGCTGTGGGTCGGAGTGAAAGGCTAATCAAACCCCGTGATAGCTGGTTCTCCTCGAAATGCATTTAGGTGCAGCGTTGCGTGTTGATGAGTGGGGGTAGAGCACTGACAGGGCTAGGGGGCATACCCGCCTACCAACCCCTATCAAACTCCGAATACCATTCAATAGAGCGCAGCAGTGAGACGGCGGGGGATAAGCTTCGTCGTCGAGAGGGAAACAGCCCAGATCAGCAGCTAAGGTGCCTAAATTGTGCTCAGTGGAAAGGAGGTGAGGTTTCATAGACAGTGAGGATGTTGGCTTAGAAGCAGCCACCATTTAAAAAATGCGTAATAGCTTACTCATCGAGAGACCTTGCGCCGAAAATACTTGGCGATAAGCACAATACCGAAGCTCTGGGTGTCCTAGTTTACTAGGGCGCGGTAGAGGAGCATTCTCTGTGCAGTGAAGGGTGATGGCGACTGACCCTGGAGCGCAGAGAAGTGAGAATGCAGACATGAGTAACGATAAGAGCAGTGAAATCCTGCTCCGCCGTAAATCCAAGGTTTCCCGGGCAACGTTTTTCGTCCCGGGGTTAGTCGGGACCTAACCCGAGGCCGATGGGCGTAGGGGATGGTAAGCAGGTTAATATTCCTGCACCCAGTAAGGAGGACGCATAATGAAAAGCTACTATCTTAATGAATTGGGAGGCGAGGCTCAGGCCGGACCGCATAGCTAGACAGAGTGCCAAGAAAAGCCCTTACATTAATGGCCCGTACCGTAAACCGACACAGGTGGATGGGTAGAATATACCAAGGCGCAAGAGTGAAACCTGGTCAAGGAACTCGGCAAAATAGCCCCGTAACTTCGGAAGAAGGGGTGCCCCCTCTGGGGGGCCGCAGTGAAATGGCCCAACCGACTGTTTAGCAAAAACACAGCATTGTGCTAAGGCGTAAGCCGACGTATACGATGTGACACGTGACCAATGCCAAAAGATTACGGTAAGATGTTAGCACTTTAGTGCGAAGCTTCGAGCCCAAGTCCTGGTGAATGTCGGCCGTAACTATAACGGTCCTAAGGTAGCGAAATTCCTTGTCGGGTAAGTTCCGACCTGCACGAATCGTGCAACGAGTTGGGCGCTGTCTCGACCAGGTGCTCAGTGAAATTGTAGTTCCGGTGAAGATGCCGGACACCCGCAGAAGGACGGAAAGACCCTATAGACCTTAACTGTAAGCTGTTATTGGTTGTTCGATCTTAATGCTCAGCATAAGTGGGAGACATTGAAGGGTGCGTTTAGGCGCATCTGGAGTCATCAGTGAGATACCACCCTTTAATATTGGATAATCTAACCCCGAGCCGTCACCCGGCCGTGGGGACAATGGCAGCCGGTCAGTTTTACTGGGGCGGTATCCTCCTAAAGAGTAACGGAGGAGCGCGAAGGTGGGCTCAGCACAGTTGGCAACTGTGTGTTGAGTGTAAAGGCACAAGCCCGCCTAACTGTGAGACCTACAAGTCGAGCAGATACGAAAGTAGGCCTTAGTGATCCGGCGGTAGAATGTGGAATTGCCGTCGCTCAACGGATAAAAGGTACCTTAGGGATAACAGGCTTATCACGCCCAAGAGTTCATATCGACGGCGTGGTTTGGCACCTCGATGTCGGCTCGTCGCATCCTGGGGCTGGAGAAGGTCCCAAGGGTCCGGCTGTTCGCCGGTTAAAGCGGCACGCGAGCTGGGTTCAGAACGTCGCGAGACAGTTCGGTCCTCTATCCTCTGTGGGCGTAGGAAAATTGAAGGGTTCAGACCTTAGTACGAGAGGACCGGGTTTGACGCACCTCTGGTGTTCCAGTTGTTCTGTCAAGGGCACTGCTGGGTAGCTAAGTGCGGAACGGATAAGCGCTGAAAGCATCTAAGCGCCAAGCCATTCCTGAGATAAATTTTCCCTGAAGGATCGTGGAAGACGACCACGTTGATAGGCTGGGGGTAGAAGTGCAGCAATGTATGTAGCTCACCAGTACTAATCATCCGTTCGACTTAATTCCTTCTCTTCTCTCTTGGAAACCCTTTTGGGTCAACAGAGAGCAAGAGAAGAATAGAAATTCAAAATCTCTTTTGGAATCTAGTCTTTATAAGGTTGCAAGAATAGTAACAGTCTAAGTATCAGTCCTACCAAAAGCCCTATGGCCAGAGGTCGAAAATAATCACTTCACATGGATGCCAGAGAATGGCGTCTCTCAACCAAACTTCTAGTGGCACCTAGAAGTCAGTATTCGAAAATAAAAAGCGAATGTTGGCTTCTGGTGGCCATAGCAGGGAGGAACCACCCGGTCCCATTCCGAACCCGGAAGTGAAACTCTTGTGCGCCGATGGTAGTGGGACGATAGGTCCTGTGAGAGTAGGTCGTCGCCAGTTATAAGCCCCGTTTGTTGGTCACTTGCCAATAAACGGGGCTCTTTTTTTACCCCAAGTCCTTTAACCCATCACAAACTCTCCTCTCCTCAACTCTTCCCCACTCCAACCCCTACCTCATAACCGGAAAAAGACGTTCAACCTCACTCTGACCCAGCGGGTTCGTAAACCATGTCCCCTTCATCGGGGGGGACAAATGATAACGCTGGATGGCATTACTAGACAGCAAAGTCTTGAGATCCGCTAAGATGACAGGAAGGGATAATTCTCCCCGGTAAATTGCCAACGCGCGGTGGTTTTGATCGAGGAGAATGGCGAGTGGCACTGATGCCTCGGGTGTTCGATCAAATAAATTCTCTTGGAAACGATGGATCTTACGAGCTGATTTCTGGTCTATAATCCCCCAAGGAAAAGGAAATTTTGTCTTTTCAATAAGTTCGTAGGCAGGGTTTAGGTTGGATTTTGGACCGTCGATACCGTCTGCTGAAAGAGCAAGAATGGTCAGCTGATTTTCACGGATCGCTTTCATTTGCGAAGCAGCCTGTTTCAAATTATTCTCACAACTTGGGCATGTGCCTGACCACAAGAGGACTAGCGTCGGGTTCCGATTATGGGAGCTTGTAAGAAGTTTGGCCGCCTGATTTCGATAACTTAGAGGTGGGAAAGGAACTCTAGCAGGGAGGAGAATATGGGCGTTGGATTGGTGCTGTGGTCGCGTCAGTTCTCGGTGGGCCATTTCTAATTTTTGGCGAGAGTTAATCTGGCGTGCGATACCCGATCCTTGTTTAAGATGGAATCGGCCTGCTTTGATTCCTGTGAAAAGTTCTTTCGTTCCACCGGGCCATATCACTTGTGCTGTGAAATCCTCTGTCTCTTCACCCATTCCGAAGTGAAGCCACTTACTGGATTGTGAGAGGAAAAGATCGCCTGCTTTTACCGATTGAACCCAATGTCGGTTTTGAGAGGAAGGAAGAAGCTCAACGACTGCTCCAATAGCATCCCGGTTGCAGTTGGTTCCTTCGAGCCTAAGGGCCACTGAAGGGTGACTTTCCTTCCTGTTGACCATGAGCCGAAGCCGAGGAGCGGAGCGGTTACGATACCAAAGGTCAAGACGTCCGTCCTGATCCCAGTCAACGATAGCGAGACCGCGTCCATCCTCACTCTGGTCAAGCCCAGCTAAATGAGAGATTTCGTGGAAAGTGCCCTTTCTTCCATTTAGGAAGAAGCGATTTTGCTCATTACCGCTCCATGAATAGCCGTTCCGAACCAGCTTCATGAGTCCGGTCCAACCTTCTGCGTAATCATCGATGTTTTCGGAAGGTGACACGACCTCACGCCAGAAAAAACTTCACAAATCATCGTCGCGGGAATTGCTGAGATAGCCATTCGTGACTACGAGATCCTGCCAACCGTCATTGTTAAGATCGGCAAAGCCCGAGCTCCACGCCCACCCGCCGTTTGTAATTCCGCTCGCGATGCTAGCGTCCTGGAATCCATCTTTAGAAGCGATGAAGAGAGTGTTGCCCCGGGCCATCTTCTTCTTTCCCGCTTCGTAATTTCGCTGGTATGAAACTCTTTGTCCGGCCGAGGAAAACATATTTCCGATGAGTAAATCGGGAGCACCATCTCGATTGCTGTCGCCCCAAGAAACCGACATCCCGGCCGCCATATCCTCGACTCCGGCTCTTCTAGCGATATTGGAAAATTGGCCGTTATTGTTTTGATAAAGGCAGTTTCGACCAAAATCATTTGCGACATAAAGATCGGGATCACCATCGCGATCGTAGTCCTCCCAAGACGCGGAAAAACTCCATCGCGTATTATTTTGATCAAGACCGACTTCGCGGGTGACGTCTACAAACTGGAAGCCCCCGAGATTGCTCAAGAGGACATTGCGGCCGCCGTTTTCTGCATCATTAAAAGGAGTAGGGGAGCTGGCTTCGAAGCCTCGTTTTTTGGGTTGGTTGCCTGCCCCATAAATGCAGGTGTAAATGTCGAGATCACCATCGAGATCAAAATCGGCGGCACTCAAGGAAAATGGATAAGGGGCGCCCGGAAAGCCACCACGTAGTTTAAAGGCCTGATTATTCAGATTTTCGGCAAAGGCAATCATGGCGATCGTAGCAACGACAAGGTCTTGGTCACCATCGTTATCAAGATCGACGAAAAGAGCACTTCGGGAGTCCTCTAACCAGGCAACCCCCCAATCGAGCGCAACCTCCTTGGCGGTGCCATCGGGTTGCTGGAGATAAAGCTGATTAGGAAGGCTCCCTCCGTCGCAGACATAGAGATCCTCAAGGCCATCGCCATCCACATCGCCGACCGCGAGACCATGATGCCCGGCCAAGGAAAGATCACCAATTCGCGTGATCCGTTGAGCCCAGTGATCGATCCCGTGGAGGACCTGCGGCTCAAAACGTGAGTTTTTTCCAATGACTGTGTTCGTGACATCATGAAACCAAGGACCCTTCGAGATTATGGTTTCGAAGTTTTTGACTGTAAGATTTATGAGTTTGGGCGGCTTTGTATCAGTCCAGGAAGTGAGCCAGCTTGCCGAGTATTCGGCTCCAGAACGATCGGCTTCGACATGAAGGTGTGTCGTGCGGTTCTCAACGCGTGTGACTTTGAATTTTATTTTTCCAAGTGCCTTAATTTTTTTAAGGAGCGCTTCTGGACTGGTTGGTGTGTGGATTCCGCCCTCGCCGGAACGTTTAATGACGTCACCCCACAAAGGATCGGCTGGTTTATCTGGCTCCAATGAAGTTGAGAGGAAACCCTCGGCAAGGAAGGCTTGAATTTCTTTAGCAGTTTTGCTGTTTGACAGATTGTTGAGTCGCGAGAGAGCCATCCGGGATAAGGCCTCCCCGGGCCATCCTTCCGATGCCCCATATTTTGGAAGCCCAAGGTCGAGGGCAACTTCTGTGAATAGGACGGCTTCTTCGACAGGTTTTGGGAGCCGGTCGGTCCGAGCCATCTGTTTGAGGGTGAGGGGGATTAATTCGTTGTTAAGGTCCGCTAGCAGACTATTGGTCGCTACGAAAAGCAGCGAAAGAATGGCCCGAAATGATCCTCTCATCAGGTCTTGAGTGTCGCTTGATTATCTCTTCTTCACAAACAGGAAACTACTTTGCCTCTCACAAGAGATGGACTCGTCTTCAGAGAAACAGATTTAGTCTCTGATTCTCAAATAGATCCAAGGAATTAGGGTAAGACCTCAATAAACCCTATCAAATTCATCGTTAAAGTTGATTTCACTCCAGTAGCATCCAAACTAATAGGATCGGTTGGTAATTTGATCTTTGCCCCATTGCTGTCTAGCCTCCCGCCTCTTTCCCTACTTATGAAGCCCTTGATTTTCCTAAGATTCCTCCTCGCTTGTGGTCTCCACACTTTCCCCCTCGTCTCTGCTGCCACCCTAATTTTTGGTGTTTTCTCTCCGAGAGCCATTGCCGCGCCTGTGCTTGTGGAATTTATGGCTTCCAATGATCGTTCCCTCTATGATGAAGACGGTCAATCGTCTGATTGGATAGAGATTTTTAATCCTGATCCTACTTCTGTCGATATCAGTGGATGGTTTCTTACAAACGATCCTTCAGAACTCGATAGATGGGAGCTCCCTACTGGGGTTGTTCTCCCTTCGGGTGGATCGCTAATCGTTTTTGCATCCAACAAGGACCGCGACGTTGGAGAACTTCATGCTAACTTTAAATTGAGCAAGGAACCAGGCGGCTATTTGGCCCTTGTCGAAGGCGACGGGCAAACCGTCGCGAATGGTTACATCGATTATCCAGAACAGTTCGATGATATTTCTTACGGGCTTGCTCAAACGGGAAGCGGTTCGGATGTTACCATTATTCCCGAGAATTCAATCAGCCGAATTCTGGTGCCAACGTCCGATATTGGGACGACTTGGCGTGATCGACTTTTCGATGATTCCTCTTGGCCCTCGGGTAATACCGGAATTGGTTACGATTATGGAAATCTCATCGGAAGCAATGGTGACGTTCGGTCCGAGACTGAGGACACCAATGCTACTGTGTACGTGCGCATTCCTTTTACGATCGATAGTCCTGAAAGCCTGACCTCTTTGACCTTACGTATGAAATATGACGATGGTTTCGCAGCTTACATTAATGGAACACTGGTTGCATCCGCTGGAGCTCCGGCCAGTCCGCAATGGAATTCGGTTGCAACCGCAGATAATCCCGACAGTGCTGCTGTCATCTTTGAAGATTTTAATATTCCTATCGGCCCCAATCTACTCGGGAAAGGAGGGAATATCCTCGCCATTCAGGGACTCAACAGAAGCACAGGAAGTTCGGATCTTTTAGTGCTTCCTCAGCTTGATGCTACGACCGCCGCAACTAATCCGGGGCTTGGAGAAGCAGGCTACTTTCAGAGTTCTACTCCTGCGACTTCCAATGGAACCAACCAAGGACTTCCAGCTGGTGCAGTCACATTCTCGATTCCTGGTCGGGGATTTACTAACTCGTTATCTCTCGAATTATCTGTCGCTTCACCTGCTGCCGATATTCGTTACACCACCAATGGGAATGTCCCGACCGCTTCTTCTACCCGCTACACGGGCAACGCTATCAATATTACATCATCTCAAATTATCCGTGCCCGCGCGTATAGTAATGGACTTGCCCCGGGCCCGGTGAGTGAAGAAGGATATATTGAGCTCTCTTCGAGCGCGGAATCTTTCTCCTCAGATATTCCGGTGGTGATTATGGAGCGCTTTAGTGGCGGCCCGTCCGCAAGTAACGGCAAGGCCTATGTCTTCTTTGCCTTTTTTGAACCTGATCCTGTGACCGGAATCACGCGCCTCAATAAACCCTATGCTCTCGGAACTCGGGGAGGATATAAGACTCGGGGTTCTTCTTCTACTGGATTTGAGAAGAAGGCCTACAGCATTGAGGCCTGGAACGAAAATAATCGGAACAAGGATATCTCTCCCTTTGGAATGCCTGAAGAGTCGGACTGGATTCTTAACGCGAGATCTCAGTTTGACCGATCCCTGATGCGGAATGCGTTCATCTATAATCTGAGTAATCAAACGGGCCGCTACGCGGTGCGAACCCGGTTCGTAGAACTCTTTCTCAATACCAATGGAGGGAGCTTGAGTTATGGGACCAGTAGCAGCGCCGACTACGATGGTGTCTATACTTTCATGGAGAAAATCTCACGTGATAATGAAAGGGTCGATGTGGAGCGACTTCCCGACAGTGTCTCCGCGGAGCCTGGTATCACTGGAGGATATGTTATGAAGATCGATCGACTTGATCCCGGTGATGGCGGGTTGAGTGCTGGAGGACGGACCCTAGGGTGGGTTTACCCAAAAGAGGAAGACGCCACATCGGCGCAAGCGAACTGGCTTCGTAATCACCTCAACGAGATGACTAGTTCTTTGAGCTCTGGAAACTATGAGGAATACATCGATCCTCTCGCCTGGGTGGACCACCACCTTTTAAACGTTTTAGCTCTCAACGCAGATGCACTGAGATTAAGCACCTACTTTCATAAGCCCCGCTCAGGCAAAGTTGAGTTTGGACCCATTTGGGATTTCGATCGCTCGATGGATTCAACCGATGGTCGAGATGACAATCCACGAAGCTGGTCTGGGGGAACGAACTACTTTACTTATGCCTGGTGGAATCAGCTCTTTGGGAATGAGGAGTTTTGGCAACTCTACATTGACCGGTATTTCGAACTTCGAAAGGACATTTGGACCGATGAAAATATTCAAAAGATCATCAATGACTATGCGGCCGAACTCAATCAGGCACAGGTCAGGAATTTTCGACGCTTCTCCGGGCAGCCACGTTTCGGTGGATACTCAGGCGAAGTCGAGCATCTTAGAGACTGGTTGACTACCCGACTTAACTGGATGGATGGACAATTTGTTCCTGAACCCACTGCTAATCTTAATGGAGGAACTTTTCCTGCTGGGACTACGCTTTCCCTTTCGGGAAATCTAAGCAATGGCCGTAGTATCTGGTATACGCTTAACGGGACCGATCCGCGCTTCACGAGTAATACAACCATCCTAAATACCAAGACTCTGGTTGATATTAC
>ERZ802830.5171-NODE-5171-length-10135-cov-7.6371_pt1 | contig 10135 bp, 8 predicted proteins | sample MGYA00345654_ERZ802830 | MGnify/ENA primary metagenome ERZ802830 (study PRJEB30503, sample SAMEA104212375) | marine metagenome | biome: Westerlies Biome; feature: [SRF] surface water layer (ENVO:00010504) within the epipelagic zone...; material: water...
AAGGCACCGGCTCCGCCCGGAGGTTCGTAGGTGTTGTTAGCCCGCAGGGCATGAAACTGGGGATGGGTGATTTCGTACACCTTGTAGTCAATGGCCTGGTAGTGATAAGTTCCCTTGACCGTATACCCATTACCGGTGAACCAGCCGTCCACCTGATTGCTCGAGTGGCTGCCGGGGAAGGTGGTGACATTCAAGTCGGTTTCCCACGCTCCACCTCCAGTTTCCGCTACATAAACGGTACTGCTGCCCGAACTTCCTCCATTTACAGGATGAAGATTCTGGGATTGCAGGTAGGTGTCCACATCCTGCATTGATTGGATGTTTTGGTTACTGTTATAAAATTGATTTTGACCTAAAAACTGCCAATTACCTTGCGATAAAACCATGGGACGGATTCGAATTTCGAGGTTGTTCGTCGCATTCATCTCTCGAACAACCGAGTAATTTCCTTCCACAACAAATCCTTGGGTTGAAGTTAGGGCATGTAAATGAGTGGTGTTTAAATCGTATACGGGTAAAAAATTTGTATTATTTTGGCCAACAGAGTTGGCTTCGATTAAAGTAAATGTCCTTACCATTGAAGCGTGAACCGTGCAAAAGTAAGCTAATGTACCATTGGAGTCAGAAGGAAGAGTTACTGTAATACTTTGATTATTGTTAGCCGAGTTTTGATCAAGAGGTCCACCAGTCGAGTATGGGGAAGATACATTATAAGATGCACCAATGTTAAAAGGATGGGAGGCTGAAATACTACCAGATTTGAAAATATAAGTATTTCCTTTTCGTAAAGGATAGGATTCGAAATCGACGACTGATCCATTCGCTTCAAAGGTCAGGGTGTAATAAGGGGAGTTTAGGTCACCACCTGCAACGATAAAGGCTGTATTATTTGCATCTCCAAAAGTTGGGAGGGTAAGAATAGCGACTAAGACTGAATTTAATAATGGAAGGCAAAGGGATCTAGTTAATACAAATCTTAGGATTTTATCTATAAATTTTATCATGAGAAGTATAACTTAATAAGATCAAATTTTATGCACTCTAAAGAGTTTACATTTTTTTTCCAAGCTAACACAACATAAATGTTTGCTAAATAAGAACTTAATGAATATAAATAGATGATATATGCGAACAATTATTTTGCTAAATAAGTCATTAATATTTACCCTATCAATATGTAACATATTGCATGCCGACCCTCTGAAGTTGTGGATAAGTTCCTTTCAGGATCAAGTCTACTACGAAAAGATGGCAGATTTGTATGTTGAAAAGAAAAAAAATTTTAAGCTAGAGGTCACAGCTTACGGTTTTAGGGAAATGCCAGACAAGCTCGGTGTTGCTCTGCGAACGAAGCAGGGAATTCCAGATATGGTGCAATTGGATGAAACTTTTTTTGGGGTTTTTCTCAATGGACCAAGCCCATTTTTGGATCTTACCAACAATGCAAAAAAATCAAAACTCGATCAATTATTGCATCCAAGGCGTTTAGAGGTCTTTACCTACAAGGATCAACTTTTGGGGTTACCCCAATCCTTGAGTGCGATGATGCTTTACTACAGGAAAGATCTTTTTGAAGAAAACAACATAAAACCGGATGAACTCAAGACTTGGGAAGATGTAACCAGAATTGGAAAAGAATTACAGGCTTCTCAGGGGCAAAGATTTTTAGCGTTGGATGGTACATTATTTGATGTGTTGCTCAGGCAGAAAGGAACTGATCTTTTTGACAGTAAAGGTAATTTTCTTCCCGATGAAAAGGTTGCCTTGGAAGTGCTTCAAGAATTTGCAGAGATGTCACAGGCACAGGTTGCAGTTATGCCCGATCGAGGATCTATTTTTGATCCAGTGTTCTTCAGTGGTGATCTTGAGACTGGAGAAGTTCTATGTGTTGCAGGAGCCGATTGGTATGGTCTTGATCTTTTTCAGCAATTCGCACCGGGAATGGAAGGGTTATGGGGGATGATGCCTCTTCCCACATGGCGGGATAAAAAAGGAAAGTTAGGACCACGAACGGCAACTTTTGCCGGGCAGGGACTGATGATTTGTAAAGCTACTAAACAAAAGCAATTGGCTTGGGACTTTCTTGAATTCGTAATGAAGGATAAAGAAGCAAATGCAGAAAGATTTTTACAGGGTAACAGTTTCCCTGCCTACCTTCCCTCGTGGAAAGATAAGAATCTTTTGGGTGAGCATCCTTATTTTAAGCAATCAATGGGCAAACTATTGGTTGAACTTGCAGATGAAATACCACCTGTGGTGGTGGATCCGCGGCGCCCACAGGCAATTTTCTTGATGCAGGAAAATTACTTTGGCTCCGTTATGTTTGGAGCACTTTCTCCCAAGGAAGCGCTTTCGCAGTACCGGGAAGCAATGAAGCAGTCCTGGGGAAACCGCTGATTTCATTATAAATTATCCGATGCACGGCATGCCTCAAGAACGCATCCGTTTGCTATACCCATTACTCGGTCCATTTGTACTTCTATGGATATTGTTTTGGCTCGTTCCATTGGGTTGGGGTTTCGAGCTGTCCTTACAGGATTCTAGCCATGGATTTTCGAATTCCGTGGAGCATCAGGTCCAATATGTAGGATTTGATAATTTTGAAAGAACACTAAATGACCCCAAGTTTCAAAAAGCACTCATAAACTCTTTAAAATATGTAGTTGGCTCTGTAATATGTATAGTCCCCCTTGGTTTTTTACTGGCAGTTGCACTTTTTGATATTCCAAGATTTGCCCGGGGTGTTATCACTTTTATGTTGCTCATTCCTGGACTGGCATTGCCTGGTGCCATGTCTAAGCTTTTCTACCTTTTTTTTCATGGCAGAGAAGGTGCTCTCAATCAATACTTGGTGATTCCGCTTGGTCTTGACCCGATTAATTGGATGATGGATCCTGATTTCATTATGCCCTCTTTGGTGATGCAGGCGGTCTGGAGATGGACGGGAGTGGTGAGCTTGTTTTTTTTGTGTGGACTGGAAGCCATTCCCCGTTGGCAGTTTGAACTCGCCAAATTGGAAGGATTCAAAAATGGGGCCAAATTTCGAATGATTCTTATTACCGGCGTACGCAAGCTTGCAATCTTTGTTTCGGTTTTTCTTATAGTTGACGGGGTGGCCGCCTTTTCCGGAGCATATACTCTCCTTGGAGGATCAGGAGGTATGTTGGATGCCGGTCTTCTTTTGGTCACTTATGTTTACCAGGTAGCCTTTCCCGGTGGTTCAGGCAGGTTTGATTTGCCCGGGGCTGCTGCAATGAGCCTCTTAGTGGCTCCTCTCGTCGCCGGTTTGCTGTTTCTGATGCTTAAGAGTCGATCCCTTTTCTTACAATCATGAATCGCTTTTTTTCTTTGGTTCTGGTTTTGGGTTTTGCACTTCTCAGTGCGTATCCGTTTGGGTGGATGTTTTTTTCTTCCTTCAAAACCAATAAGGAAATTTATCAACCCAAACAGTTGTTACCAGAAGAATTCGACGGGCAAGCCTACAGCCTTTTATTGGAGGGTAAATATCTGGATTTTGAAGGCAGTCTATGGCAGTCTTTTTTCATCGCGACAAGTCAGTCTTTCTTGGCAACAGGAGTATCTGCCTTGGCGGGCTTTGCTCTAGCAAAATATTCGTTTCGGGGAAAATCTCTTCTGCTCGGACTTGCCGTATTGATCATCCTTATTCCTCGGCAGGCTCTGGTTGTTCCAGTTTTTGAATGGTTTAACTGGTTGGGGTGGACTGGCAGCTCCTTCTCTTTAATTTTATGTGGAATTGCGAGTGGGCTGGGGGTGGTCTTTTTTACTCAAAGCTTTAAGAATTTACCCAATGAGTTGATGGAAGTTTCTCAAATAGAAGGGCTGAGACCGTTTCGATTATTCATTCTTGTATTTCCCCTCTTTGGCCCCGGTCTAATTACCTATTTTTTACTGCATTTTGCATTGTGTTGGCAGGAGCACTTACTTGCTTTGCTCTTACTTGATGATTCCCATTTAACACTTCCCTTGGCCCTTGCTAAACTAAGTGACTCGAGTCACCGGGCTCCGGAATCGGTCGGTATGGCGGCCGCCACTCTTTCATTTATCCCAATTCTTTGTTTATTTGCTCTGTTTTTCAACAAAATGAGAACGGCTCTTTCTCAGTTATCGCTCAATTGAATGCGGGTATGACTTTGGCGGTTGAACCAAAGAGCGGTTTCCCAATCAACAGCAAGACCTGTTTTCTGCCCAACTTTCAAATTACAAACCTTTTGCTTACTGGTTAAAGTAATCTCTCTTGAGCAAAGGTGGATGATTTGGCAATCTCCAAGATATTCAATTCTTTGTATTTTGAAATCCTGATTTGAAGAGTCTGGATCTGGCTTGATGTTCTCCGGTCTTAGCCCAAGTACTAAATCTTTTTGATTTTTCTTAACATCAAATGGGAGATTCAATTCTTGAGATGAATCTTGCAAGGTAAAGATGTATTTATTCTTTGTTTTCGAATAATGGGTCGATCCAGCAAGCAGGTTTATGGAGGGAATACCAAAAAAATTAGCCACAAACAAGTTCTGGGGATTAAGGTATAGCTCTTGGGGTGTTCCTATCTGTTCAATCTTTCCAAGATTAAGCAGGCATATACGTTCGCCCAAAGTCATCGCTTCAATCTGATCATGGGTGACAAAGATTGTAGTTTTTTGGTGTTCGAGATGAAGGCTGGCAATTTCCTCACGCATTTTCATGCGCAGGTTTGCATCCAAATTGCTAAGGGGTTCATCCAGTAAATGAATGGAAGGGTTGCGCACAAGTAACCTCGCGAGGGCAACCCTTTGTCTTTGTCCGCCGGACAATTCTGCAGGTTTTCGATCAAGAAGGCCGGTCAGGCCAATTTTTTGGGCCACTTGTTGGACAGATTGTTTTTTTTCTTCTTTGGAAAGAGAACTGTTTTCAAGTCCAAGCAAGATATTTCGTAGAATCGATAAATGTGGAAATAAAGCATAGTTTTGGAAAACCATACCTAAGTCCCGCTGATTGGGAGGAAGATTGGAAACCTTACTATCATTAAAAAAAAGATCGCCCCGGGTGGCTGATTCTAACCCAGAAATGATTCTGAGCAATGTGGTTTTACCGCAACCGGATGGTCCAACCAATGCCAATAATTCACCATCTTTGACTTCCAAGCTCACGGAATCCAAAGCTTGGGTGCCATCCGGAAAAGTTTTGCTGATCGATTCTGTCCGTATTTCGGGCATATTATTTATGATGCAACAGTCTATGACTTGCGTAAAGAATAGATGTATTGATTATATTCGCTTGTACGAAGATTAGCAGGCATTAGAATGAAAAAGATGTTTCTTTCACGATGCATATGTATGCTTTTCATTTTCTGGGGATTCCAGGTAATGGGTTGTTTCAATCGTGAGGTTAAAAAAGATGAGACTTCCCAAGCGGAGCAACCTGTTCTGTTGGAGTCACAAATGATGGCAATGGTCAGCGAGTGCCTGGTTTGTCATGGAACAAAGGAAGCCCAACGGGGTCCAATTTTGGATGGCATGGAGTACTGGTATCTTTATGAACAGTTGCAAAAGTTTCATGCTGGAGTCCGTGGTCAGCGTCCTGATAATCGTTCTGAATATTTGATGGGAGTGGGAATTCGCAAAGTAAAGAACCAAGTTGAGATGGCATACCTGGCTAATTGGTTCGCGAACCAAGTTCCGCAACCAGCCATTCGAACAATCCAAGGCGATTTTGCAGAGGGCAAAAAGCTTTACGAACAAAGATGCGTTCAGTGTCATGGTGAGCGAGCAGAGGGTAACCAGAAGCTCCAATCACCTGCTTTAAATAAATTGGAAGGTTGGTATTTTATTGAGCAGATGCGAAAATTCAGATCCGGAGATCGGGGATATCATCCAAAGGATGAGTGGGGGAAAGTAATGGCTGTTACATCTAAAGACCTTTCAGATTGGGACCTAAAGAATGTAATCGCTTTTGTGATCAATGAACATGGCTTGCCGGAGGCTCAACCTGTTAAAGGTTCCGCTCCAAAACATTCAAAAAAACCGTTTTGATTTACTGACCATGTAAACCACGAAGTGCTGACAGTCTTTCGGGCGTGCCTACATCATCCCATTCCCCATGCATCATTTTTCCCGCCACCCGATCTTGATTAATGGCCTTTTTCAACCGGGGAACAATCGAAAATTTTTCTACTTTGGCACCATCCAGAATGGTGGGGTGGTAAAGAGCTATTCCAGAATATAAAAGGGTAGGGTTCTGCGAGTCACGAACTCGAGTGTTCTCAAGTGTAAAGTCACCTCTTGTTCGCCACCCTGGTTGCTTGACCAAAAAAAGCATTGCTTGGTCATTTTGTTCTAGTGTCTTTGGAATAGAAGAGAAATCAAAATCGCACCAAACATCTCCATTTATCAGCATGAAAGTATCTTGTCCAAGTAGGGGTAGGGCTTTGGCCATTCCCCCGCCTGTTTCCAAAGGATCCGGTCCCTCATCGGAGTACTCAATGGACAGACCCCACTGGGAGCCATTACCAAGAGCATCGGGGATTTTCGAACCGAGATGGCCGAGATTGATAACCACATCCCGGATGCCAGTACCGGCAATTTTTTCGAGATGATAAACAACCAGGGGCTTTCCTCCGATGGGGACAAGTGGTTTGGGTGTATGATCGGTCAAGGGACGTAATCTTTTTCCGTAACCGGCAGCTAATATCATCGCTTTCATAAAATTATTTCAAGAGGGTTGCTTGTTCGACCAGTTGCTTAATGGTTTCCAGCTCGGAGTGCCGTTCAAGCACTTGATGGATATATCCGAGAATACGTGGCACATCATTCATATACTCTGGTTTGCCATCGCGAATTTTTAGGCGATGAAAAATGCCCACACATTTGAGGTGTCTTTGCAAGCCAGCAAAGTCAAACCAGCGAAGGAACTCATCAGGCTCGACCTGAGCGTAAGGTAAACCCACAGATTGAAGATTTTGCTGAAAACTTCGGACTGATTGTACAATCCACTGCTTATCATTATCCACATAGCAGTCGCGTAACAAAGAAACCAGGTCATAGGTAACGGGGCCATGCATGGCTCCCTGAAAATCAATCACACCTAATTCATCATCTTGACAGAGAAGTATATTCCTGCAGTGAAAATCCCGGTGCATGAATGCTTTTGGGATTTTGTCTATCGCATCTACCAGTACGGAGGTGATTTCCCTGTATTCTGTATCCTGTAGATCAGGCAGGCACCATTCCCGAAAGATATCCAGTTCCCTGGTCTGCCATTGTGGATTAAAGGAGGGGAGGTTTGCCTCCGAGTTTAGGAGGGAGGACTGGAAACATACAATTTCTTTGGTTGCTCGTTTATAAAGGGATTCACGATCTTTATTTTCGAGGGCATCCTGAAAATGGAAGTCACCAAAATCAGAAAGGACCATAAAGCCAAGATCGAGATCATGGTGATAAATTGTCGGAACATTGATTCCGGATTTTTTCATCCATTCTCCAATTTGGACGAAGGGGAGGGAGGCTTCCAAGTCCGGCGGTGCATCCATTATAATGTAGGATTGACTGTTGTGATTAAGGCGGAAATACCTACGGAAACTGGCATCTGCCAAGGCAGCACTGAGCTCCCCATCCTGAAAAGATGTTTCTTTTTGCAACCAATCTATAAGCAATGCCCGCCTGTTATCCACCACCGAAATCACAGGGATAATTTGTGGGCATCCTTGACCTCGGGGTCAAAGAAAAAACGGTTTGTATATAGGATCGGTGTGGAAGGAATGTTCTAAGCGAGCAGATCGGGAATGATTTTGGGGTGTTCCACGCCGGTGAGTCTTTGGTCAAGGCCGAGATATTTGTAAGTGAACCGTTCATGGTCGATTCCCAAAGCCCGTAATACTGTGGCGTTAAGGTCGTTCACATGAACCGGATTTTCCACTATGTTATAAGCATAATCATCCGTCTTGCCGTATTCAAAACCAGCCTTGAATCCTCCTCCTGCCATCCACATGGAGAAGCAACGACCGTGGTGGTCGCGACCATGGTTGTCCTTGGTTAATTTTCCCTGAGAATAAATGGTTCGTCCAAATTCGCCTCCGCAAATGACGACGGTGTCCTTGAGTAAACCCCGTTGCTTTAAATCCTTGACCAAGGCAGCGGCGGCTTGGTCGATATCCTGAGTTTGCCCGCGAATCTGTTTGGGCAAATTCCCATGCTGGTCCCATCCGCGGTGAAAAAGTTGAACAAAGGGTACGCCGCGTTCGGAAAGTCTGCGGGCGATTAGGCAGTTGTGGGCAAAAGTACCTTTCCTCAACGCATCTTTACCGTACATGTCGAGCACATGTTTGGGCTCGTTTTTGAGATCTACCAATTCGGGTACACTGGTTTGCATACGGTAGGCCATTTCATACTGGGCAATACGGGCATCGATTTCCAGATCACCCGATTCCATTTTTTTGGCCTGATTAATCTTAGCGATTCCATCGAGCATATTGCGTCGCATGTCCCGGGATATGCCATTGGGGTTCGAGAGATAAAGAACAGGATCCCCCGCTGAGCGGAACTTAACCCCCTGATGTTTAGAGGGGAGGAAGCCACTTCCCCAGAGGCGGTCGTAGAGAGCCTGTGCATTTCCTTTGCCCTTTGAAATCATTACCACATATCCGGGTAGGTTTTGGTTGGGACTTCCCATCCCCCAATCTAACCATGCACCCATGGAGGGTTTACCTGGTTGCTGGGAGCCAGTGTTAATGGCAGTAATGGCTGGGTCGTGGTTAATCGCTTCTGTGTGAACCGATTTAACTAAGGTGATGTCATCTGCTAAGGAAGCGATGTTGGGAATAATTTCACTGAACAAGGAACCATTTTGTCCGTGCCGTGAAAATTCAAACATGGGAGCAACGCAAGGAAAGGACTTTTGCCCGGATGTCATGCCCGTGATTCGCTGCCCGTTACGACTGCTGTCTGGAAGTTCAGTTCCATGGCTCTCACGCATCTTTGGATGATAATCATACATATCGATATGAGATGGCCCTCCCGAAAGAAACAAATAGATCACCCTTTTGGCCGTAGGTTTGAAGTGGGGCTCAGCAAGTGTGCCCGAAAATCCGTCGTTCGTTTGGCTGGTGGCAGCTTGTAGAAGAGATGGGTTTAGCAGGCTTGCTACTCCGAGGGCTCCGAGTCCACGAGCTCCAAGCCCAATCATTTGCCTGCGTGTCTGTGCCTGATACAAGTCGAATGGATTCATCGTATTTATTCTCTGTTCAAGGTTTCATCTAAATTGAGGATCATCGAAGCGAGAACAGTCCAGGATGCATGTTCGTTGGCATCGATGCTGGCATCTCTGGGTGCTTCTCCAATCTTAAGTAATTCTTCCGCACGGTTGGGTTCGGCCGCAAATTTTTCTTTCTGGTATTTGTAGGCATCTTCGAGAACTTCTTTTCGCAAGTTGTCGGCAGGATGACCTGTGGCCAGTTCAAAAGCCCAGTTCACGCGATCGTGGAAAGTTTTGGCCGAGCTTTTCAGGATTCGTTGGGCAAAGGCGCGGGATGCCTCGACGAATTGTTCGTCATTAAGCGTGACAAGAGCCTGCATGGGAGTATTGGTTCGTTGTCTTTGCAAAGTACAGGTTTCACGGGTCGGGGTGTCAAAAGCCATCAGACCGGGGTGGGGAGCGGACCGTTTCCAGTAGGTATACAAGCTTCTGCGATATAATTGCTCCCCCTTATCGCGTACAAACCTGCGGTTGCCACTCAGTGAAACTTCCACCCAGAGGCCTGCGGGTTGGTAGGGTTTAACGCCTGGTCCTCCAAATTCACGGTTCAGTAAGCCGCTTACAGCCAAGGCATTGTCGCGCACAAACTCACCCATTAGACGGAATCTGGGGGCACGGGCATGATAGAGATTAGTGGGGTCTTTTTGTAGATGCTCAGGTCGGGTGGTTGATTCTTGTCGATAAGTTGAACTCATGACCATTTGTTTAATCGTCCGCTTAACATTCCATCCATAGTCGACAAAATCTTTGGCCAACCAGGATAACAGGTCAGGATGGGTGGGCCAACTGCCCTGGGATCCAAAGTCCCCGGGCGTGGCAACCAAAGGACGACCAAAAATCGTTTGCCAATACCTATTTACGGTAACCCTTGCGGTCAGAGGATGTTCCGTGT
>ERZ802830.5172-NODE-5172-length-10135-cov-6.54335_pt1 | contig 10135 bp, 14 predicted proteins | sample MGYA00345654_ERZ802830 | MGnify/ENA primary metagenome ERZ802830 (study PRJEB30503, sample SAMEA104212375) | marine metagenome | biome: Westerlies Biome; feature: [SRF] surface water layer (ENVO:00010504) within the epipelagic zone...; material: water...
AATTTTAAAAAAAACTCTAGTCATTAAAAAAAGTTCTAAGCCTTTTAAAATAATTATGATTTTTGTTTTTATATCGTAATTAATTTATTTTTGAAAATTATTATGGTAAAGGATATAGTAAAATACAGTTTAATATCATCTGTAACCGCACTATTTTGTTGTGTAGCCCCTTCCGTATTTTTTATTCTTGGAATTGGATCTGCCACCTTTGCTTTTAGTTTTGCTGATTCATTTTATAATGTTGATACTGACGGGTCACCCAATATTTTTTCATGGATAATAAGGATTATAGGACTTTTTATTTTATTCTATGGAATATATAATTTCAATACTAAGGAGTCATGTAGTTTGAATTCTCCAAAACAAAAAAAGATAAATAAATTGATTTTTGGAACTTCTTTAATTTTTATTTCTTTTAGCCTTTATGCAGTATGGTATTTTGGAACAACATGGATTTTTGATAATTTTATTGGACCAGCCAGAGAGGAAGAATTTAAATTATTGAGCTTTCTCATAAATTGAATCTTAAGTGGAGATGATGGGAGTCGAACCCACGACCTTTTGACTGCCAGTCAAATGTTCTAGCCAACTGAACTACATCCCCAGTTTATTGTTTCTATGTTTCAAATTATATATAAATTTAAGTTATTATCTTTATTATTATGTCAGAAAATATATTTGGAGTCTTAATATTTCTATTTTTAGTTGTAATTATTATCTTTTTTTATTTTAAAAATAAAAAAGAGGGTAAAGATAATTATTCAGATATGCATGACGGATCTGGAAACATTAATTAATTTTATTAAATAAGATGGAATTAATAAATAAAAAAGTATATGTTAAATAAAATCTTCCAGTACATAATTTATATTGCCCTTTTAATTGGATTTATCATTTTCCTTCTTCAATAGATTTAAGTTACTCGAGATTTTAAATAAAACAGAACCTCTGATTACTATTTACATAAAACTATATTAGTTAAATGCTTTTTACTTCACCAGAGGTAATAACGAAAAATTCAATAAATATTTTTTAAAACAAAATAAAAAATTAAAATACATACTCCTACTCTAATCAAATCAAAATGAATAAATCCATTTATAAAATCAATACTTTCCATTTTTGAAAATAACCAATTAGTTTTATTTTTTTGATGGGAATTTATCCTTTAAAATTTTGATACTAATGCCACAAAAATATAGTGTAAAAAAGAAAAAAATAGTGACAATAATGTTATCATAAAAAGTGTTTATAAATAAAGTCTCTTCATTGGCCGTTTTATAAATCACATATGAATAGAAAACTATAATTGAATAAAAAAATATTCTTCCAGCATAAGAGTTGTCTCTTAAAAATTTTTCAAATTTTTTCATAAACCAAATTTAAGGAAATCATTAAAAACCGAAAACTTATAACTTCTTTAATTTTTTTAAATAATAATTTTATATAATATAAATAAAATAAAAAACCCCACTATAAAAATAGTAGGGGTGAATCTTAAAGATAAATGATTTACTTATTCAGATAATTTAACATTAATAGCGCTTAAACCTTTAGGTGTTTCTTCAACGTCATAATTTACTTTATCTCCTTCAGTTATTTGATCAGTTAGATTGTTTGCATGTACAAAAACGTCTTTACCACTATCATTAGTAATAAAACCAAACCCTTTTGCATTATTAAAGAACTTTACAGTTCCAGTATTAGTACTCATAAAAATATTATTTATTAATTAATATGCAAATGTAATCTATTATTTTTCTAAACAAATAGATTTTAAAAAAAGATTCTTTTAAAATTTAAAATATTATATGCAGTATAATAATAGTATTGATATTTAATTGTTTATGTTTTTAATTAAGGTTTTTTTATTAAATTAGTTTTTCTAATTTTTATAATGTTTAGAAGTATTCACGATATTGAATTTCCTGAGGGGATTAAATCTGTTTATGTTAATGGAAAGCATTATTCAAGGAAAGAATTTGCTGTTGCTCAGAAAAGGTCGAGGTTTAGAGACAGAAAAGGTAGATTTATTAAGCATGTTCATTCAGTTTAATTCAACAAAAAGCAATTTTTATTTGCGTACAGTGTTACAATTATTAATCTTTTACCAATTATCATAAATTATTTTTTTTGTACAGAAATAGATTTTTTTTTGTAATTTGATATTTCTTATATTGGATTTATATAAAAAATAATAGATTTTAAGGTATATCAAAACCATTATAAGTTCTAAACTTAAAGTTAAAATGAAAGAAATTTTATACACATTAATTTTCACAGCGGTTTTACTTGCGGGAGTTTATATGTATGCAGTTTATGCTACTTCTAAAGGTATAACCGAGGATGAGAATCAAAATTATATTCCTGATAGTTGGGAAAAAAACTTTAAATGGCTTTTTAGTGGTAAAGTCATTATAATGTTTATTTTAGGATTAGCAATTGGATATTTATTAGGTACCGTATAATTATTTATGCATTTGCTATTTTTTTAATGGCATAAATTAATTTATCTAATTCTAAGGTACTTGTAAACAAATTTGGAGTTACTCTGCATCCATTCAATCCATTTTCTTCGATAGCCACAGTATATATTTTATATTCTTTTAATAATATATCTGCAAGTTTCGTAGGTTTTATTTTCTTTACTCCAAAATTTCCAATTCCACATGATCTTCCTTTATCAAAAGGTGTATTAATTATTACATTTTTAAATCTCTTAACTTTATTAATCCAATAATTTTTTAAAAATCTTAATCTTTTTTCTTTCTTTTTAATGCCTATCCAATTTTGGTATTCGATTGCACTTATAATAGCTAATTTCGAATGAACGGGGTGAGTTCCTTTATGGTTGAGTTTTTTTATATTGTCTAATTTTTTTGTTCCGTGTGCAAATAATGGCCATATTTTTGATATGTTTTTTTTCTTAATATATAATAATCCAGTTCCTAAAGGAGCAGCTAACCACTTATGCAGGCTTGATCCATAATAATCACAATTCAAATCTCTAATAGATAAATTAAATTGACCTATTGCGTGAGCTCCATCTACCATTACTTCAACACCGTAATTTGCAGCCATTTCACAAATTTTTTTTACAGGTAAAATTTGACCCGTTATATTTATCATGTGACAAACCATTATTAGCTTTGTTTTGGAATTTATCTGTTTTTCATATAATTCTACAATTTGGTCATCAGATTTTGGGTGGATTGGAATAGAAATAATTTTATTTTTTATTCCATATCTTTTTGAAACTTGAATGAACATTTCTTTCATTGATCCATAATCATGATCTGCAAAAATAGCTTCATCGTTTTTTTTCCATGGATATCCTGAAATTATTAAATCTAATGATTCTGTGGTATTTCTAGTTATAATTAATTCTTCAGGATTACAGTCTACTAATTCTGAAAGATTTTGTGTGATTTTAGACTCGTCAATTTCTAATTTATTTCTCATGTAGAATGATCCTTCATAATTAATTTTACTAATTAGTTTTTTATATTTAATCATAGTAGGTTTAGGGACTATATTGTAATATCCACTTTCAAGATTAATAAATTCATCGTTAAGGTCATAGTGAGATCTAATTCTTTTCCAAAATTCATCTTCCGAAGAGGGTTTTTCAACGTCTGTCTCCTCAAGGGGATTATTAAAAATTTTATTTGGAATAAATCCCAAAAGGCTAATTGAACTTAATTTTTTTAAGAAAGATCTTTTTTTCATAATTAAAGTGATTTTATTTTAAAGGTATTAAATCTAATTTTTTTTAAGCACTAATTTTAAATAGTAAAATTTATGATTAACCTTTTTTATAATTATCTTGTTATAAAATTTATGTCAGATGAAAAAACTCCTTTTAGTTTTATTATTAATTTTTTCATGTAAAAATTTTGATACACAAAACATTCCAAAAATTGCAATTATAGGACTGGGTATTGAATCTAGTACTTTTTCACCTGCTAAAACAGTTGAAGATGATTTTATTGTAAAAACTGGCAATGACCTTTTTTCTTGGTATCAAATTTCCATTGATTCAATTAATAGGCAAAGGGCTAATTGGATCCCAACTTTGGTTGGATATGCACTGCCTGGAGGTATTGTCACTAAAGAGACGTACAATTCATTAGTTGATAAATCTCTTTCTTTATTAAAAGAAAACCTGCCTTACGATGGAATTTTATTTGATATTCACGGAGCTATGAGTGTAGAAGGAATCGATGACCCTGAGGGAGATTATATTGAAAAGGTTAGAGAAATTATTGGTAAAGAACCAATTATTTCAACTACTATGGATCTTCACGGGAATGTTTCTTGGAGATTAGCCAAAAATTCAGACTTAATTACATGTTATAGAATGGCTCCGCATGAAGATGCAAAAGAATCTGATAAAAGGGCAATAGATAATCTATTAGAAAGATTAGAATCTGGAAAAGGGAAACCAAAATATAAAGCCTGGATTCCAGTACCAATTTTGTTGCCCGGAGAGAAAACTAGCACTAGAATTGAGCCAGGTAAAAGTTTATATGCTAAGGTTAATCCTCTCACATTAGATGAAGGGGTAATTGATGCAGCTATTTGGGTAGGATATCCATGGGCTGATGAACCAAGAAATCATGGGGTTGTAATGGTAACTGGTGACCAAAAAGAAGCTGTTAAATCAAGTGCGGAGTATTTAGCTAAAAGTTTTTGGGATGTCAGAGACGAGTTTGTTTTTGTAGCTCCTACTGCTACACTCGAAAAGAGTTTAAGCTTAGCTTTAAAAAGTAAGGTAAAACCGTATATTATTAGTGATATGGGAGATAACCCTACAGCTGGAGGAGCTGGAGATGTTACATGGACCTTAAATAAAATTTTAAATAAAAAAGAATTCAAAAATGTAAACGGCCCATCTTTAATTTATGCCTCTATTCCTGGCCCTAAATTAATTGAAAAAGCCATTAAATCCGGAGTTGGCTCAAGAGTTGAGGGTTATGTTGGAGCAGAGGTTGATTCAAGGTATTCCCCCCCAATCCTCTTGTCTGGAATAGTTAAATCAATTAAGTATGGAGACATTCATGCTAAAACTGAAGTAGTAGTTCAATCAGGAAGTGTTAATGTAATTGTTACCAAAAAAAGAAAACCTTATCATTATGAAAAAGATTTTACGGATCTTAACTTAGATCCCAGAGAATCAGACATTGTTGTAGTAAAAATAGGTTATTTAGTCCCTGAACTATACAATATAAGAGCCGATTGGATTATGGCTTTAACGCCGGGTGGGGTTGATCAAAATTTAGAAAGATTAGATTATAAAAGAATAAAAAGACCAATGTATCCAAAAGATATAGATATGGAAACTCCAGATCTCTCTGCTAGGTTTGTTCCACTATCTGATTCAGATGATTAAAAAGATTACGATTTATATTATGTCTTTTGCTTACGTATGGATTGGTGTAAGACATTTTACAAATCCAGATTTTTTTCTTAATATAATGCCCCCATATTTAAGTTGGCATCTTGAATTAGTATATCTTTCTGGAGCATTTGAAATTGTTTTTGGGTTTGGATTATTGACAAAATTAAGAAAATATGCAGCTAGAGGAATAATTTTACTTTTGATATTTGTCTTTCCTGCTAATATATATTTAATTTCAAGTCAAGAAGCTCAAATTGCATTAGATATTTCAAGGAATATGGCAATAGTTAGAGCTCCATTTCAATTGGTTTTTATAGCTATAGCATATTGGCACTCTCTCGATTAAATATTATTTTGAGCCAGATAGTTTAAATTTTGTTTTTGAAGCAAAAACACCTTTTAAAGTGACTTCCATTTCGATTTCATTAGAATTAAATTGCAAATCTAAATTAGCTTTAGCTGTATTTTCAAGATATAGAATTTTTATTGAAAAAGTTTCCTTATCCTTCCAGTATCCATTTATAGCTACTGGAGTTGGATTAATTTTTTCATTTTTAAAATAGCTTAAGCCTTCACTAGAATAATTATCAATGAAATTGAAATTTGAAAGAGAATTCCTGTAGTACTTATTATCGCTTATAATTATTTCTTCTTTTCCAGAATTTGAATATATAATTAGTCTGTAATTGTGATCAACTTTTTCAAACTTTACAGATTTAATTTCAAGTTCATTCTGATTCATAAAGTAATTCCCATCTAATATAATTTTAGATTTGAATTTATTTTCTTTAGTATTATGTGGCTTAATTTTTAAAGAAATAAGCTTTTCATTTAATTTTTCTTGAAAGTTAGCATTATCAATTTTAACTTCATTAGAATTTAGATTAGAATAAATTTCTTCCCAAAAAACATCAAGTACTCTTTGCATGTTTTGGACACTTCCAGTTATAGCTATAACCATTTTGTGATCAGGAATTACGATACAATACTGACCAAATCCGCCATCTCCTCTATAGCTATTGTACCTATTTTTCCAAAATTGAAATCCGTAGCCTTGTTTCCAGTCAATGTTATATTGATTGTATTTGTTTTCCACTTGTTTTGAGGTAGCCATCTTTATCCAATCTTCAGAGATAATTTGATTCCCATTCCATTTGCCATTTTGTAATAAAAGTTGACCAAACTTTGCTATGTCTTGGGTTTTAAGTTTTAATCCCCATCCACCATAACTTATTCCTCTGGGACATTTTCCCCATGAGGGCTTTTCAATGCCAAGAGGAATAAATAGTCTAGGATTTAAATAATCCTCCAAATTTTGATTGGTTATTTTTTTAATTATGCATGACAACATATAAGTTGCATAACTATTATACTTATAATAGGTCCCAGGCAAAAAATCGAGTTTTGCATTTATAAATAATTTAGCCCAATCTTTATCTTTAGTTATAAATGGAGAAATCTCCTTTTTTTCTCCAGTTGTCATAGTTAACAGATCTCTAACTCTCATTTCCTTAAATTTTGGATCAATATTTTCAGTTTCATATTCTGGGAAAAAAGAAATTACTCGATCATTTAAGTTTAATTTTCCTTCTTCAATTGCTAAACCTATCGCAGTAGATGTAAAACTTTTACTCAATGAATGCAAAATATGAGGAAACTCACTAGAATATGGGGCCCACCATCCACTAGCTATTTTTTTTCCATCTTTTAAAATTATTAAACTATGAAGTTCATTTATTTTCTCTTCAATTGAGTTAATAAAGTTTAAAATTGATTCCGATTCTACTCCAACGGATTCCGGATAAACATCTTCAAAGTAATTTGAATATTCATTCTTTTGAATTATTTTTTGAGACACAACACTTGTGTATAAAAACAAAAAAAATAAACCGGGCAGCAATTTATTAAGGTATATTTTAACTTTCATAGCAATTATTTGATTCTTTTGATAAAAATATGTATTAATTTTGAATCTAAATGGATTTGTATAATGATTAAAGGCTTTTTATTTGATTTAGATGGAGTTTTTTACATTGATAATAGTTTAATTAAAGGGGCTAATGATGTAATTAATTGGTTTAGAGATAAGAAAATAATATTCAGATTCTTAACAAATAATACTACTCTATCTCGAAAGGATTTAGTTATTAAATTAAATTTAATAGGACTTAAAATTAATGAGGATGAAATAATAAGCGCTAATTATGCTGGGGTATTATTACTTAAAAAATTAAATATAAAGAGCTGTAGACTAGTTTTGTCAGAAAAAGCGAAAGAGGATTATAAAATTTTTAAAATAGAAAAAGATAAACCAGAAGCCATAATTATTGGTGATATTGGAGATTTGTGGAATTACAATCTGATGAATGAGTTAATGAACCAGATTTTAAATGGTTCAAAATTAATTGCACTTCACAAAGGGCGATATTTTCAAAAGGGTCTTGGATTAACAATTGATAGTGGACCTTTTGTATCTGGACTTGAATATGCAACCCAAACAAATGCTATTGTAGTTGGAAAACCAGAAGCCACTTTTTTTAAACTCGCTTCAGAAAAATTTAATTTGAAATCAAATGAAATTGGAATGGTTGGAGATGATCTAAATAATGATATTTTAGGAGGGTTAAAAATGGGATATAAAACATTTTTGGTTAGAACTGGAAAGTTCAGAAAAAATATTTTTGAAAAATCAAATATTAATCCTGACTATTGTATTAATTCAATTTCTGATTTGCCTCGAATGTTAGAATTAAAAAAATTAATTTAGTTATAAATGAATTATTCTTTAGGGGATCAAGTAAATTTATTAATATTAAGACAAACCGACCTTGGCTTTGTTGTCAAAATTGATCAAAGTCATGAGGGCCTTTTATTTAATAATGAAATCCATCAAGTTTTATATAAAAATCAAGAATTAAAAGGATTTATAAAAAATATCAGAGAGGATGGTAAAATAGATGTCACTTTGAGACCTCAGGGATATAGATATTCAATAGAGTATGATTGTGATAGAATTATTGAAAAATTAAAAATTAAAAGTATTTTATTATTGTCAGATAATAGTTCCCCTGAGGAGATAAAATCTCAGCTTGGAATGAGTAAAAAAGCTTTTAAAAAAGCTTTAGGGTTTTTATACAAAAGAAAAATTATTGAAATAAAAAAAGGTCAAATTGAACTAATTTAAAAACCAGTTTATATTGAAATTATTTTCTCCCAATCTACTTTGTCGTTGTGAGAGTGAGTAAATCCAATAGATCTCTCCTTTTTTATAGTTTCGGAATCTCTAAATGCAATTATATAAGTTTTACGCCATTTATCAGAATTATTTCCGCCTGAGCCATGAACTATTCTTTCATCATGGATAGTTATATCACCTCTTTTAACAGGTAAATAAACTAATTTATCATTTGGATTTGATTCGATAACAAGGGTATGAGAGTCGTCACGTTTTTCGTTTGATTTTTTTTCACTTTCAGAGTAAGATTTAGGCTTATGTTCTCTTAAATTTTTTTCATTGTTTGATCCAGGAATAACATGTAAACATCCGTTTACAATATCCGCATCAGAAAGTGCTAAAGAGAAAGTTGCAGTCCAAGTATTTTTTGTTTTTGGCCAATAACCTAGATCTTGATGCATTGAAAATTCTGCCTCTTTTTTTGTAGGTTTTTTTGCCAAAAATTGTTCATAGTCCATATCTGGAATTCCAGATGGATAGAGTTGTTTTGAAATATTTTGAGCTACTTTAAAAAATATATTTTCTTTAAATGATGGCATGTATTTTCCTGGTAACATAGCATTAACTAATTGAAATTTTTCAAAAGGAGTACCATAGGGCTGCGACATATCACAAAAATCTTTCTTCATTCTTTTTTGTTCCTTACCAGAAATAAAATGATCAAAGACAGGATCAATGTTTAACATTTCTTTTTCTGTTAAAACATTTTTTAATACTAAATATCCTTGATTATTAAATTGACTGATTTCTTTTTTAGTTAAAGAAAAATTGTAGCCATGTCTTTTTTTATTGTTTGATTTCATAAATTGAGAATTTATAATAATTTACCAAAGTTTTTTTGGATATATATTATTTTTTTTAAAATTTTCAATAGCAGTTTGAACATTTTTTTTGTCTTCTTTATATGTCACGCCATACCATTTAGCGGGTGACATGAGTATTTTTATTTTTGAATTAGTATTTTTTATTAAATAATCGACAACTGTAGGGATATAAAATTCAGATTTTGTATTCAAATGATTAGATGCTAAAAAAACTTCAAATAATTTTTCACAATATTTGAAAAAAATTGGAGTAAATCCAAAGAAATTCATGGATACAATAGTGTTTTTATCCATTTCAAAATCTGATCCGTTAGATTCTCTTCTTATAATTCTTCTTCCTATTTTTTCAATATGAGTACGTTCAATTATACTTGTTAAATCACCCTTATCGTTTGCTTCGCATTCTCCTCTTGAAACAAATCCATTTTCTGAAATTGTATTTTGAAGTTTATATCCAATCATATTAAAATTTAAGCTTTTAGGTTGAATTTTTTTTAAAGATCCAGCCATTAATTCGAATGCGTCATACCCGTAAAAATCATCTGCATTAATTACTGCAAAATTCTCTTTAATTAAGTGTTTAGCCATCAAGATGGCGTGTCCTGTTCCCCAGGGTTTTGTCCTTTTTTTTGTTTTATATTTATTAGGGATATAGTCTATTTCTTGATAAACATA
>ERZ802830.5173-NODE-5173-length-10135-cov-5.22768_pt1 | contig 10135 bp, 11 predicted proteins | sample MGYA00345654_ERZ802830 | MGnify/ENA primary metagenome ERZ802830 (study PRJEB30503, sample SAMEA104212375) | marine metagenome | biome: Westerlies Biome; feature: [SRF] surface water layer (ENVO:00010504) within the epipelagic zone...; material: water...
GGATGCCTCACATCGACCCCACACACCGGTCCCAGCCGCGTCACGAGGTGGCAGCCTGGCAGTTTGCGGTGCGCCGTGACCCTCGGCCCCGAGTTGCGCCAGCCGATGGGGCAGTGGTCGCAGAAACCCAGGCCGGGTTTGAGATTGCCTGTGGAGAGAGCACGTGGTTTATCGACGCCGGCACCGGACTGTTGACGAGTTGGGTCAAGGCCGGCCAGGACATGCTCCATGAGGCCTTGGCAGACAACTTCGTCAGGGCACCACTGGACAACGATATAGGGATCAGCGAAGCGGGGCGGCTGGATCCTCGGTCCTGGCTAGCACGCTGGCAGCATTCAGGATTGTTTGATCTGCAGTCGCGATGTCTGAACATTCGGGCTGAACACGACCAAGGCATCGTAGTCGTCGAGCAGGGTCATTTTTTTGATGGGACATTACTGATTGGAAGCGTCTGGACGCATCAGTTTCGTGGCGACGGCCAGATGGATGTTCGAGTGCAGGTCGATGTGTCTGGTGACCTGCCACCGCTGGCCCGTGTTGGTGCCCGTGTGAGTCTCAATACGGCGGCAGAGACCGTCAGTTGGTTTGGACGCGGGCCTCACGAAAACTATCCCGACCGCCTCGTCAGTGCGGATTACGGTTCGTGGCAGCAAGGCGTTTCCGACATGCATACGGACTACATTTTTCCGTCCGAGAATGGCTTACGATGCGATGTCAGTCAGCTACAGATCGGTGCGATCAACGTCTCAGGCGCGTTTCATTTCGGCGTCAGTCGCTTTGGCTTTGAGCAGCTGTCCGCTGCGACGCATTATCACCAGTTGGTACCTGAAGCAGGCCTGGAACTCTGTTTAGATGGCTATCATATGGGCGTGGGCGGCGACGATTCTTGGACACCGAGTACCAAGGACGCTTATTTGCTGAATGCGGCACATTATCTGTGGGCGTTTTCGCTGAGTTAAATTCAAAATCTGGAGCGGTGGTATGGCTGAATTATTTGGGGTGTGTGACGAGAGGTTTAGTAGCGTGCGGGAGTTGCTGTCGGCAAGCATTGATCGCGGCGATGATGTGGGTGCTTCCTTCGCCCTGACCATCGAAGGCGAAATGGTCATAGACCTGTGGGGTGGTCACTTAGATGAAGCCCGCACTCAACCTTGGCAGCAAGACACCATCGTCAACGTCTACAGCTCGACCAAGACCATGTCTTTTCTGTGTGCCCTGTTGTTGGCCGACCGCGGCCAGCTGGACTTTGATCGTCATGTCTGTGATTACTGGCCTGAGTTTGCACAAAATGGAAAGCAACAGGTCAAGGTCTGGCACTTTATGAATCACGCGGCAGGGCTGTCCGGTATGGATGAGCATATGACGCCTCAGGACATGTACGACTGGGACAAGATGGTGAGCACCTTAGCGGCCCAAGCACCTTGGTGGGAACCCGGTTCTGTTTCTGGTTACCACGCTCTCACCCAGGGTTACTTGATTGGTGAGTTGGTACGACGCATTACCGGCAAAAGTCTTGGTACCTATTTTCAAGAAGAGATCGCCGCGCCGTTGAATGCGGATTTCCACATTGGCGTGCCGGAGAGTGAGTTTCCTCGAATCGGGTTGCTGATTCCTGCCGGTGATGGCAGTTCGCCAAGTGCTGACGAAGACTCCATTGCCGGGCGTACCTTTGCCAGCCCGTTTGCGCCGGCAAGCGAGTCGTGGACGGATGAGTGGCGCCGCGCGGAAATTCCTGCTGCGAACGGTCATTCTAATGCGCGAGCAATCGCCCGGCTGCAAGCGCCGCTGGCCTGCAAGGGTTCGGCCTTTGGGGTCGACTTGTTTTCCAAAGAAACCGCCGAATCTGTCATGCAGCCTCGAATCTCCGGCACGGATTTGGTGCTGGGCGTGCCCATTGCTTTCGGTTTAGGCTTTGGTCTGAATTCGGAGGTCATGCCGCTATCGCCAAATCAGAATACCTGCTTCTGGGGCGGCTGGGGTGGATCCAGTGTGGTGGTGGATCAAGACGCCAGCCTGAGTGCATCCTTCGTAATGAACAAAATGTTCCCCGGGCTCATGGGTGATACACGGTCCTTCGGTCTATTGCAGGCCGTGTACCAGAGTCTATAAGGCGCTCAGGCGGCTAACGCGAGCAAACAACACAGGAAACAAACATGAAAGATTTTATGTCAAAAGTTGCGGTCATTACCGGGGCCGGATCCGGGATGGGGCGCTACTTGGCGGTACTGTTGGCGAAGTCTGGTTGCGACGTCGTGATTTGCGATGTCAACGAGGATACCTTGGCGGGTACCGCAGCCATGTTAAAGAATTACAACGTGGCGGTTTCCAGTCATAGGTTGGATGTGGGTGATGAAGAAGCGATTAAAGCGTTGCCCGAAAAGGTGATTGCCCAGCACGGCAAGGTCGACTTGGTGTTCAATAATGCGGGTATTACCATCGATTCGGATTTTGCCAACATGCCAGAGCCGGATTGGGACAATGTCATGGACGTGAATTTGCACGGCGTCGTCAACATGACGCGAGCGTTCTTGCCCTATTTAAAGGAGCGCCCTTAAGCCGCCGTGTTCAACACCTCATCAATTTTCGGCATGATTGCGGTACCGCGCCAGAGTGTTTACCACGCCACGAAATTTGCGGTGCGGGGCTTTACCGAGAGTCTTGCGAAAGAAATGAAGGGCACATCCGTACAGGTGCACTGTGTGCATCCGGGGCACATCGGCACAAATATTCTAGCCGCGGCGAAGGTGAATGCATCGGAAGACAAGGATGAGAAGAAGGGGATGTTCGCCCGGCCTGATGCCACCCACGAAGAGCAAGGCGAGGCGTTTCGACAAAATGGTATGCATGCCAGTAAGGCAGCCCAAGTCATTCTCAACGGCGTGCGTAAGCGCCGTAGCCGAATTTTCGTGGGTATGGATGCCAAGCTCATTGATCTGGCCCAGCGCCTAACCCCCATGCATTACGACAAGCTGTTGCCGTTTATTTTCTTGCCCTTGGCGCTTTTCCGGAATAAAAAAGGACTCAAAGAACTGCCAGTTGAGCCATGAGCCCAGGCGATTAAAGGAGAGGTGCTGATGACGGAGTTTGTACGAACGGCTGAAGAGAATTTCGCTGACTTACCGGGCTTTGCCTTCACGCCGAACTACCACGGATGGCAAGACCTGCGGATGCATTATCTGGACGAAGGCCCCAAGGATGGGCCCGTGATGTTGCTCATGCATGGTATGCCCACCTGGTCGTACCTGTACCGCGATGTGATTCCCGTGCTGGTGGCCGCGGGATATCGGTGTATTGCGCCGGATCATATGGGGTTCGGTCGTTCGGACAAGCCAACGGATATTCATTGGTACACCATCGCCCGACATACCGAGATATTGACGTCTCTGATTGTCGAGCTGGATTTGCAGAACATTACCTTGGTGTGTCAGGACTGGGGCGGCCCAACTGGCCTGGCTCAGGCGGCCATGATGCCCGAACGATTTTCCGATTTAGTGATCATGAATACCTGGCTGCATCATGCGGCGTACGAATACTCCGCTGGCATACGTCGCTGGAACGCGGGTTGGCACGCTGGTGGGACCTACGCGCGTGAAGAACCCGATATCGGTCTTTTGTTGGTGCTGAGTTCTGGGCTGATGGACGTAGGGGCGTTTATGTCCGCGTTTGTTGAAGGTAAAGATCACGGCTTGAGCGGTGCCGCCGCGGACATGTATCAAGGTTTTTCAGCACCCTACAAAGGCCTGCCGGATGAGGGCTATAACGGCTTTCGCCGCTTTCCCCTCTCCATTCCATTGGACAACTACCACAATGGCAATGCCGCAGCGCAATCTCTGCATTACCGAACTCTGTTGAACTGGTCTGCCGGCGGCAAGGGCTGCCACTTTATCTGGGGCTGTGCCGATGACGTGTTTACCGAAAGCTGGGGTCGCCAGTGGGCGGAACAGATGAATGCCCGATTTGATGCCCTGCCGGATGCCGGTCATTTTCCGCAAAACACCCACGGTGCCCAGCTTGCGGCGCTGATACTCGAGGGGAAGGGCTAAGACCTAAACCTAAACCTAAACCTAAGAGAAAGGCCCTAGCCGCAATCAGGACAGGTTCTTGGGGCTACGGACTGACTTCAATTGCGCCTACAGCGTGGGTTACCACTCGTCGACATGCATAACCGTTTCCACCGGGGGACGGTAGGCGGCTTTGAATTCCGTACCCTTTGTATAGGCGATGGGGATCAGGGCAACTTGGGTATAGGACTCGTATGGAATACCCAGCAGTTCGGCTACGGCTTTCTCATGAGCTAGGTGCAGGGTTGTCCATGCGGTACCGATCCCTCGTGCCCGGGCGGCCAGCATAAAGCTCCACGCAGCAGGAATGATGGAACCCATGGTGCCTGCCTGTGCGCTTGCGTTGGCACCATCGGCATTGTCGATGCGCCCTTCGATGCAGGGAATCATCAACACCGGCGCCTTAGCCATGTTGTCTGCTAAGTAGTCGGCCGAGGATGCGCTACGTTCCTGACTGTTCGACAGCGTCGCGTCCGCACTGTCAGCGTTTAACTTATGAATGGCAAAGGGCATATCGCGATAGAGGCTGAATGCCTGGCGATAGTACTCGCCAATTTTTGCGCGCTTTGCTGGGTCCGTGACGAACATGAACTGCCAGCCCTGAGCATTGGACCCCGACGGTGCCTGTACCGCTAACTCCATGCATTCTTTGATGGCCGACATGGGCACGTCGCGGTCGAAGTCCAACCGTTTGCGGACAGCGCGCGTGGTGCTCAGTAGCGCGTCGTTGCTCAGTTCCAGTTGCGGTTCTGACATAGCTCTCTCCCTGAATGTATGACCATACATTGAGGCCTAAACCGGCACCAGACGCAAGACGCAGACCGGCCGTTCAGTTGGCGGATTTTGATCTGCCGCGGGGTGGGGTTGGCGTATTCAAAAAGGTAAAAAACCAATGGGCCAAAATGACCAGGGTCAGATTGTCATAGCTTGCGAGCATGTGGCTAAAACCCATGCCCCCCGCGAAAACGAACAGGCAGTTCCACCAGTGCCATCGCAGGGTGACGGAGTGGCTTCCGGCAAAAACCAGATTGCTGACCACGATAGCGCCCATAAGGTGGATCGACTCGCCCAACCAAAGAGGAAACAACAGCCGGAATGCCAGTTCTTCAACGATACTGATGTAGAGCAGATAGCCGAGCCATAGGGTATTGCGCAGGTTTGGCGGATGGTCTTTGCGTGCTTGGAAGAATGCCAGGAAAATCCCCAGCGCTCCGGTTGCCGCGACATAGAAAAGTGGCGAGGCAATGGCGCTCAAGGTCGTGGCTTGGATACGATCGAATGCTTCAGGCAGCAAGAGACCGGCAAGAGCGCATAAGCCCATGGTGGCGCCGTGTCTGCGGAACACCTGACGAAAGGCGCTGATATGGGTGCCGTCGTTTGCAGCAGGACGTTGCAGGCGGCCGGTAGATGCGGGAGGGTCGAATTTCTGCGGGGGCTCTGGTGACTCGTTTAAGGAACTCAAGCTGGGTGCCAGTAGGTGAGGTATTCCGCGTAGACCGCAAAACCTGCCAAACCGTCCACCTCAATGTCGTGGCGCGTTTTCAGTAGCATGTCTCCAGCGGTTTTGGGCTGGGCGTCCAGCAGGCTGATATGGGATCGTAGCCTGACTCCATCACCGATGACGATGGGCTGTAAAATACGTACTTTGTCCAGACCGTAGTTCAGTGGATCACGACCGTCGTCGGGCCACAGCTCGCTGCTTTTATAAAAATGGGTGATCAAACTGATGGCATGGAATCCGTGCATCAAGGTGCCGCCGTAGGGTGTGGTTTTTCCATGCTCCACATCGCAGTGGCCGGGTGTTCGCCAGCGGGTGACTTCGCCGAATACGTTCACCTGTACCTGATCAATTAAGACCCAGGGGCTGATGCCAATTTGCTCGCCAATGCGCTGGCGGGCAGTGGCCAGTAAAAATGGGGTAGTCGTGGTCAAAACGCGCCTTAATGGCTACAGCTGAAAGAGAGCAGGGTAAAGCAACTCAGGCGGATTGACAGCAAACTCCGTTCTGGGCAGGCTCTTGCTCCTATTGAATTACCGTGCTAAGTCGAGGACATAATGAGTGAACAAGCGGTCAGTGCCGAAGAAACATTGGGTGACGACGTACCGGAGGCTCGTATGCCCGGCGCCGCTGGTGCCAGCTTCAAAGGGCCGATGCCGGCGGCTGCGGATGTTGCGCTGGAAGATATTTTGCCTGTGCATCCCCGACTGTTCAGTGAAAACCGCTGGCACGAGTACTTTGCGCGCTTGCGTGAAGAAGATCCTGTGCACTTTAACGAGACAGAAACTGCCGGACGTTTTTGGTCTCTCAGTCGCTATGCTGACATCAAAAAAGTAGATACGGATTGGAAGAATTTCAGTTCGGCTAACGGTATTACCCTGGGTTTTCCGATTGGCGCAGAGCTACCGGAAGGCATGCTTCAGATGACGACGTTTATCGCCATGGATCCGCCAGTTCACGACGCTCAACGCAAAGCCGTGGCCGGATCCGTCGCCCCAACGAACCTCCATAACATGGAGGCGTTGATCCGCGAGCGAACCTGTGCGGTGCTAGATGGTCTTCCTGAAGGCGAAACCTTTGACTGGGTCGAGACGGTTTCCATTGAGCTAACCACCATGATGTTGGCGACTCTGTTCGACTTCCCGTTTGAAGACCGCAGCAAGCTGACTCGTTGGTCCGACGTCACCTTTGCCATTCCCCAGCCAGGGGGCATCATCGAAACTGTAGAGCAGCGGCGGGAAGAACTGCTGGAATGCTTACAGTACTTTCAGCGACTGAAAGAAGAGCGTTTGCAGAATCCCGGTCATGACTTAGTTTCCTTGATGGCCCATGGCGAGGACACGAAAGATCTGTCTCCCATGGAGTATCTGGGGAATCTGCTGCTGCTGATTGTTGGCGGTAACGATACGACGAGAAATACCATGTCGGGCAGTGTCTACAGCCTGAATAAATTCCCGGATCAGTTCACCAAGCTGGCAGCGAATCCCAAGCTGATTCCGCAAATGGTAGCGGAAGTCATACGCTGGCAAACGCCGTTGGCCTACATGCGGCGCACGGCGAATCACGATATCGAGCTGGGCGGCAAACAAATCAAGCAGGGTGACCAAATCCTCATGTGGTACGCCTCAGGCAATCGCGACGACGCTGTGTTTGAGGATCCAAACAGTCTGGACATTGAGCGGCCAAACGCGCGCCAGCATCTGTCCTTTGGCTTTGGTGTGCATCGCTGTATGGGTAACCGTTTGGCGGAACTGCAGTTGCGCATTTTGTGGGAAGAACTGCTGCAGCGGTTTGAAAAAATCGAAGTCCAGGCGGAACCCGAGCGCACCTTTTCGTCATTCGTGAACGGCTATACCCACTTACCTGTTCGGGTAACGCGCAAGGCGTAACCCGTTCTCAGATGCCGGACGCTGTCCGATCGGGACAGGGCTCTGGTGATTTCCCGATCCAGATCCCTTATGTCCGCTCGTCGGGTTATCGCTACCGCTCATCGTCGCGAAATGTATCCCTTACGGCTGTGAAGTCTAAATGCACGGTTTACCGCATTGCCGACAGGGGACCGCATCGTGACATTCTATTTGAGATTTCAACTCGCGTTGGTCGTTCTTCTGCTCGCCGCTGCGCCGGGGTTTGGAGCGACTGCCAAAGCATCGAATGCGGGCTCAGATTCTGACGGAAATCTCCCCACCCTCAGCAGCTTGATACAAAAGGCCATCACAACCCACCCACTCGTTGAACAAGCGAAGGCGGATCTGAGGGCGGGGGATCAGGCCGTGAAAACTGCAAAATGGCAGTATTATCCGACGCCGAGCGTGTCCTATGAGAAGGCCTTTGTGGATGACGATGGTTATACAACGGTACTGAGTTTAGACCAGCCTTTGTGGAGCGGAGGCCGATTGAGTTCCTCATTGGATGCAGCCCAGGCAAATATCAAAGTACTAAACGCTTCCCTTGCTGAGAACCAGCGAGAGTTGGCCTTACGCGTGGTTGGCGTGTATGCCCAGTGGGTATCGGCATCGCTGCAACGTGAGGCGCTCGAGGCCAGTGAGTCCCGTCATCAGGGTTTGCTGGAAAAGATGCAACGACGGTTCAGTGGCGGCGTCTCAACCGGCAGCGATTTGGAGTTGACCAGAGGCCGGCTGCAGTCAGTGAAAGCGCAAGCCGCTGCCACCGCTGCGAGTGAAATCAGTGCCGTGACGACCCTTGCCGTCTTGACGGGTCAGGAGCTGGACAGCGCTATGCTGGCTGCCACCCCCCGCCAATCTCCCCCGGAGCTGGATCGCTGGGACCAAGGCTTGCTGATCGGCGCGTTGGCCCACTCACCAAGTCTCAAGCGAGCCGATGCAAACGTAAAGGTAGCTCGGGCGGGGGTGAAGGAACGACGTTCGGCAACGCGACCGGAAGTGTACTTGCAGTTCCAACGGCAGTTCGATGACCGTAGACCGGACAGCCGAGTGCAGGTCGGCATTAGGTCGCAGTTTGGTGCGGGCTTATCAAGTTTTTCTGGTATTGCTCAAGCCCGTGAGGCGGTGAGCTCGGCATTGGCGCTTCGTCGCAGTGAAGAGTTGGCCATTCGTGAACAGGTGCGTTCCGATCTGGCTTTGCTGGACTCTTTCGCGGCGCGGCGACCTGCATTGGAAGAGGCGCTGCGCACGGCTGAGCAGGTATATGCGTCTTACGAGCGCCAGTTTCTCACCGGCAGCAAGAGCTGGCTTGACGTGATGAATTCCGCGAGAGACCTGCAGGGTGCCCAACTACAGGTTGCCGAAGTAATCGCTGGCCAACTGTCGGTGGAGTGGCGTCTCTATGTACTATCGAACCCGCTGTCGGTGGACGGTCAGGCGTAACGCGCCGGCCACGAGCTCGGGCCTCAGTGGCAGGCCTTGCCAAGCGCCTTGAGACGCCAGTAGTTGTATGGCAGTGGTGCGAGGAAGCCGGCCAAAAGCATCAGCGGGATGACTTCCAGTGTTAGCACGGCCCCGCCGGTGACGGCCACATCGACGAGGTTCATCGCAAGCTCCATACCAATCATGGAGATAAGTGACATGCCGATTGCGGTTTTGAATGCCAAGCCTAGAGGCATCTGACGCAGCAAAATAGCGGTTTCGAGCATGATCGATGTTATCAAGCCATTGCAGATCGCCAAGGTCATGATGGCCCACACCGGCCAAGGGGTGCCTGTGTACTGAAAATACGCGATGGTACCAAGATCGCCAATGGCGCAGCCGAGCAAGCACCACAGCGTGTTCGACGACGCTTGTCGCCAAGTATGTTTGCAGCGCCAGTGGAAATTTACCGGGGCGTTTTCGGCAGCAGTATTCGTGTCTTCCATGGCGCCATCTAACCTGTTTGGCCGCCTAAAGGTCAAGTTGTCACGTGTTTTGCGCATGCAATGTCGAGCGTGAATGATATTATCAGGCGAAATTGATGTAAGGAGGTCACTCGTGTTGACAAGGTTTACCGCTCTGCGTCTTGGGATACCTGTGTTTGTGGCATTGTTGGCCGGCTGTGCGTCTTTTGCGCCCAGTGCGTATTTGAACAGCAGTGCGCTCAGCGAAATTGATACCAGTCGCGGCTTTTGTGTGCATGAGCCAAGCCTAGATCCAAAGCGAATAAACGGCAGCAAAACCATTCAACGGATGTTTGGCGACGCCGGATTTGATGCCTCCTGCGGCGATCAGGCCTATGTGATCGAATGGTGGTTCGAATCCACAGATCAGCGGATCGATCATGCCCACATGCCGACATTCTGCTCTGGATACGGTTACTGGCGCACCTGTACCGGCGGTCAAGGTGCCACCCTTATCACCTACCAACGAACATTCCAGTTGGTGGTTCGTGAAGATATTACGGCCCAAGACATGGATGCCGATGCGGCTGAGCGCGATGCTGGCATGGTAGATCCCCGGGAGGGAGCCGTCTGGTCAGCGCGCCTGGACAGCAGAGGCTCCAAGACTGACTATCTGTCCCTCATCCCCAATCTGATGCTGCCAATCTTAGCCAATCTTGGACAAGATCGTGAAAACGAGATGCTGCGATTGGTGGCCCCCGAGGACGCGGTGGCCGAATAGCATTC
>ERZ802830.5175-NODE-5175-length-10134-cov-18.6535_pt1 | contig 10134 bp, 10 predicted proteins | sample MGYA00345654_ERZ802830 | MGnify/ENA primary metagenome ERZ802830 (study PRJEB30503, sample SAMEA104212375) | marine metagenome | biome: Westerlies Biome; feature: [SRF] surface water layer (ENVO:00010504) within the epipelagic zone...; material: water...
CCTTGCGCATGCAAAAGCATGTGGCCAATGCCATGGAAGTTGCCAAATATTTGGAACAGCAGGAGTTGGTTGCCTCGGTCTCTTACCCGGGCTTGCCGAGCCATCCGGATTACGAACTTGCCCAAACCATGTTGCCCAAGGGCTGTGGCGCGGTATTCAGCTTCGAGCTTAAAGACGGCCGCGAGGCAGGCCGCGTCTTTATTGAAAGTCTCAACGTTTTTTCCCATCTAGCGAATGTGGGGGATGCAAAGTCATTGGTGATTCATCCTGCCAGCACGACCCACCATCGCGTGGATGAGGCCAGTCTAAAAGCGTCGGGTATCGGTCCGGGTCTGGTGCGCCTAAGCGTTGGGCTTGAAGACGCTAAGGACCTAATCAACGATTTGAAAGGCGGGCTGCGGGCGGTTGAAAAGTTCAACAAACAACGCGCAAGCCAAGCGGCTAAACCGCTGGAGGCAGTCTCTTGAAGGTTGAAATTCACGGTAAAAGCGTCGCCTACAGCAGCGGCAGTGGGCACCCAGAACACAATGCGCCGGCCATTTACTTTCTCCACGGCGCTGGCATGGACCATACGGTGTGGGTTATGCAGGCACGCTACTTCGCCCGCCACGGTTATCGCGTGATGGCGCTGGATTTGCCCGGTCACGGCAAGTCTGATGGGCCGGCATTGGATAACGTGGATGCTCTTGCCGATTGGTTTTATGGGGTAATTGGAGCGACCAGAAGTGGCGCCGACAGTGTCACCTTGGTCGGCCACAGCATGGGCACCTTGGTTTGCCTCAGCCTCGCGGCCCGCTACCCCGACCTTGCGGATAAACTGGTGCTGCTTGGCACCTCTGCCCCCATGCCCGTGGCCGATGTGCTGCTCAACGCGGCACAAGATAACGACCATGCGGCCATCGACATGGCCAATACTTGGAGCCACGGCCAGCGCAGTTTGCTTGGTGCCAGTGATAACCCCGGCACGTCGAATTTGCACATGGGTGAGCGGCTACTGGAAAGGATGGGTGACGACGTCTATTTCAAGGACTTCTCGGCCTGTAATGGCTTTAGCACCGAGCACTACGATGCCATTCATACGCCGACGCTGATCATTACCGGCGATCAAGACAAGATGACGCCGCCGAGAGCAGGCACGGCTGTGGCTGACATGCTCATGAACAGTCGCCTCATGCACCTGCAAGGCTGCGGTCACCTGATGATGAGCGAGCAGCCGAACCAGGTGCTCGACGCCATGTCGGCATTTGTTCTGACTTAAACGCAGCTAAGCGATCATTGAGGCGACGGCGTCGGCCAAACCCTCGGTTTGGCCGGAGAAGAAGTGATCGCCGCCTGCCAATTCAGTGACGCTGATACGAGTATCCTTGGTGAAGCGCGCCGAATTCACGAAGTCATCGCCCTGACACCACACCGCATGAATGGCGGTATCTAGCTCATTCTCCCGCGCAGCAAAATCCATGGCCGCGGAAGGTGGGGCGATGAGCATGGCTTTATGGCCACTCAGCAGCGCCAAGGCATGCCAAAGCACATGTGCACCGAAGGAGTAACCGACACAAAGTGGCGTGGCTGTTGCGTACTGTGACCGGGCCCAGCGTGCTACCGCGATGAGATCACCCACCTCTGGTGGTGCGTAGGCCTGTTGAGATTTTTCATCCGGTGTCGCTCGCCCGCTGATGCCTTGGCTACGACCGACACCGCGAAAATTGAAACGCACCACGGCAATATTGTGCTCAAGCAGGGCTGATGCGGCGATCTGCAGCACACCGTCGTGCATACTGCCGCCATAGAGTGGATGCGGATGACACAGCACCGCGACGTTTCTCATCTCGCCGCTGGGCTCGCTGACCAGCGCTTCAAGAGTGCCCGCTGGGCCGGTGATAGTGGTGGAGGCGGTTGGTGTCATGACGACTCAAGCGACTGTTGCCAAGCACCAGTGTGCGTTAATTTGCCAGCCTCGTCGCGTACGCGTTGACCCAGAGAAGGACACCCTATGATCGATTTGTATACCTGGCCCACCCCAAATGGCCGCAAGGTCTCTATCGCACTGGAAGAGATGGGGCTTGAGTATCGTTGTCATGGGGTGAATTTGCAGGAACAAGAGCAGTTCAAGCCTGAGTTTCTGGCGATCTCGCCAAACAATAAAATTCCCGCCCTAGTCGATCACCACACCGGCCAGTCGCTGATGGAGTCTGGTGCCATACTCATTTACTTAGCAGACAAATGCGGCGAGTTTTGGGGTGATGAACGCTACACCACCTTGCAGTGGTTGATGTGGCAGATGGGTGGGCTTGGGCCGATGCTCGGACAGGTGCATTACTTTAAGAAGTACAATGCGGGTAAGTCGGTTTATGCCGAAGAGCGTTTCTTCAACGAAGCGACGCGCCTTTATGGCGTGCTGGATCAACGACTAGCGGCTCACGAATACCTGTCTGGCAGCTACTCCATTGCGGATATGGCCGTCTGGCCCTGGGTATCTCGATTCGAATGGCAGGGCATCGACCTTGAAGAATTTGCCAATGTCTGTCGATGGTATAAGGCCATTGCCACGCGTGACGCGGTGGGGCGAGGCTATGACAAACCTATGTACGTAAACGACATTCCTCGGCCCTGATCCGCGGCTAGCCTGCCGTCAGCCGAGCAACTGCTCCTGCAGGGTTGCAATCAATATCCGCTGTTCTTCCTTGTTGTACGGCACCGCCTCGCCAACGCCCCAAACAGGTCCGGGCCAAGCATGATCATCATGCCGACGAGCAATAATATGGATATGCAGCTGGGGCACTTGGTTGCCCAAGGCGGCAACATTCATTTTCGGAGCCTCGGTCAAGGCCTGCAGTTTCTCGCTAATCTGCCTAATCCCATGCGTCACCTCGACATAGGATGCTTCAGTGAGTTCATGCAACTCGCGCAGATCATCATGCTCCGGTACCAAGATCAGCCACGGGTAGCGGGCATCGTTCATGAGCAGCAGTTGGCTGCCTGCGATACGGCCAATGAATACCGTGTCCTTTGCCAGCTGCGGGTGCAGTACGAATGAATTCATGGGGCGTCCTTGCTTAAACGGGCACCGAACCGGCAACCGTCGTGCGGTGCATAACGCGACGATAACCCGAATAGCCACCCTGTGCGCTGTGCATGACCGTGCGGTTATCCCAGAGTATCAGCATGTTCTCTGCCCAGCGGTGTTGGTAAACAAAATCGGGGTGCAGCATATGTGCAAAGAGCGCTTGCAGCAGTTGACTGCTGGCATCCGAATCCATGCCCTTGATGCCCAGTGTATATACGGGATTGAGAAACAGAGATTGCCGCCCGGATTCAGGATGCGTGCGGATGATCGGATGGTCTTGGGTCTGCCAAGCGTCTTCGTTTGGCGTGATCTTCATGCTGGTGCGTTTGCCACCGGCTCGATACCCCTCATGGCTATATGGCCGCCGCGCGCTGTGAATGGCCTGCTTGCCTTCAATGGCTTGTCGAAGTGTCTTTGGCAAGGTTTCTAAAGCTCTGATGCCATCGGCAAAGTGCGTTCCTCCACCAATCGGCGGCACCACCTTGGCATGCAGCAAGGTAGCGTTTGGCGGTGCTGCTTGGAATGACCAGTCGGAATGCCAGCTGCTACCAAAGGGTACCGCAGCTTCATCGGGATCATGCCGCACTTCCAAAATATTGGGGTGTCCTGGCACCGGGGTGATGTAGGGGTCGTGACCGAAGGGCCCCAATGACTCAGTGAAGCGCTCAAGCTGAGTATGAGTCATGGGCTGATCTGGAAAATACAGAACTTGGTAGCGCAGCCACTGCGCGCGCAGCTCGTCCGCTTGCTCAGCGCTCAGGGGTTGCGTCAGGTCAATGCCGGTAATGCACGCTGCGAAGTTATTCGCATGGGCTGAAATACACAGATCTGGCATAGATAGGACGAGTGAGGATTGAAAAAAGAAGCTATGACCAAAATAACACCATGGCAAGCAGCCCGGCAGCGACACAACCTATACACACGGCCAGCAATACGCGGCGGGTATTGGTTGGCGATGCTTGCAATGGGCGATTGAAGAGTAGGGTTGTCGCCGCTAACCCAAGCAGCACCAGCGCGACAGAAATGAACAGCTTTAACACGGCAGTGAGTCCAATCTTCGATGAAAAGACCGCACAATCTTGGTCGTGAAATGGTCAAAAAGTCCAGCGATTTGCCCCGCTCAAAGCTCGTGCATCTGTGCGGAAGTTACCGCACAATCCACGCCTTTCAAGACTAACTTCGCGCCAAGCAGGGCAAAGATCAGGCACGAGCCGCGACACAGAAAAGCCATGGAGGCATAGCGACAATGAAGTTGGATACAACGACAGCGTCTGAGCGAGACAAGCCGATCTACAATAGTTTTAACGAGTTGAAGGCAGATGGCTTCACTCTATCGCCAGGGATATGTGTATTTATTACTAGCGTTCACACTGCTGCACTCGTTTTAGGGGTGTGGCTGTATGCGGCCGCGCCGGCGCAGTGGATGTGGGCAGGTACAGCTTGGTTAATCGCCCACTTTGTGCTGGGTTCCTTGTCAACGACCCTGTATAGCCACAGGCTAATCACCCATAACGCGGTGAAGCATGTCAGCCTGCCAGTGCACCTGTTTTTCAACCTGTTTGGTCAAATATTCAGCGTACAGGGTAGCGTCCGTCGCTGGTCTGCTAACCACTCGCTGCATCATGGTGTTGATCGCCACGGCAAGAAAGAGTTAGACCCCTACAGCGCTACTTGGTTTCCAGACAGCCTGCGCAATTTCTTGTGGTCACATACCCTCACACATCTTTATAACCACCCAGAAACAGAAGAATATCAGCGCTCCCACAACGCTAAGCGGCATGCAGTGATCATGTGGCAGGACAAGTGGTATGGGTTGCTCACGACCTTCTGGATATTCTTTTTCCCCATGGGCCTCGGCTTTGCCCTCGGCGGTTTTACCGGCTTATTCGCCCTCGCAGCAGGCTCAATGTTGGGTACCGTTGCCGTGCAGCACAACACGTGGACGGTCAACAGCGTCACGCATATGTGGGGTTTGACACCGGGCATCCGAAGCTCTGCATCCAACAACTACGTCTGGCTTGGGCCACTGGGTGAAGGCAATCACCATGGCGACCACCACGACTATCCTCGGGATTACAGAAACGGCTTCGGCATCAGCGGGTGGCTGCTGGACCCTACGCGCTACGCGATTTTGACCTTACGCGCCTTGGGTTTGGTCCGCGGTTTGAACCGAGCGTCTAAGCACGAAGAAGCTGAGATCATTGCCCAGCGTAAGCTCGAAGAGCTAGGCATGTTCCAGCCCATTACCCGTGAAGCCGCAGCGTTACGGGAGCAGCTAGAAAAAACCGCAGTGGTACTCAAGCAAGAGTGGGTAGAAGCCCTTGCTCATGTTGAGAAGCTGAAAAAGCAGTCCAAGCTGCTGCAGCGCGCAGAAGCAGGTCGCCAAGAAATCTTGCGCGAACTGGAACTGGCGCAGCAGGCGGTGGCCAAACGTAAAGAGGCGTTTTATCGCGCGGTAGAACAGCTGCGTCACCACGCCGAGGTCTACGCCTGATCACACTTGGGCCCGGCGAGGCGGCGTGGATGCGTCGCCCTGCGTAACCCATGACCCTTTGGCTGGTTGAACACTATCTAGCAGTCCTCCTGCTAGTCCTCTACACCGGGGCGTTGATGGCCAACGCCTATGCTGGACTTCGCGCCAGCAGGTCTCTCGGCGGCTATTACGTCGGTAATCGCAACATGTCTGGCCCGCTCATCGGGCTTTCCTTCTTCGCCACCTTCGCCTCAACAAACAGCTACATCGGCCACGCTGGCAAGGGCTACGAATACGGCCTAGCGTGGATGACCATGCCGGTTATGCTCATTCTCTTCACCTTTCTGTCTTGGCGGTGGATCGGGCCAAGAACCCGAGTGCTCGCGCGCAACTTCGACGCTCTAACCCTGCCAGATTTTTTGGCAGCGCGGTTTTTGTCGGTTGGCGATCAGGCGCGACACCCTTTGCGTATTGCCGCCGCTGGGGTGGTCATGATGTGCAGTCTTCTTTATCTCGTCGCCGTGTTTAAGGGCGCGGGTCATTTATTTGGGCAGTTCTTCAATCTGCCCTATGACATCGCCATTGGCCTCGCACTGATCGTCGTCATGCTCTACACGTCGATTGGTGGTTTCGTCTCTGTGGTCAGAACCGATGCGTTACAGGGTGTGCTGATGATCATTGGCGCGATGATGATTTTTTATTTCGTCACCGCGGCAGCAGGAGGCGTCGCAGCGCTGGGTAGTTTGGCGCAGGCACCTCAGACGGCCTTTGTTTTTGAACTAAATGGCGGCATTCCGTTCGTTGTTTTGCTGGGCATTAGCCTATCGGGTTCCCTGAAGCTGATCGTTGATCCAAGACAAACGTCGCGCTTTTTTGCCCTCAAGGATCAGGATGCGCTGCGCAAGGGCATGTGGGTGGCTATCGGTGGTTTGGCCCTGGTGCAGCTCTGTTTGTACCCCATCGGTGTCTATGCCCACCTGCTTTTGGATAACGTGCAGGACACCGATTTGATCGTGCCGCTGTTGGTCAGTGATGTATCGATATTCCCGCTCTGGGCGGGAGATTTTCTATTTGTTGCCATCGTTGCAGCGGCGATGTCATCCATGGACAGCGTACTGCTGGTTGCCGCCTCGACGGGGTATAAGAATCTGCTACAGCCGTTCTATCACAACGATGAGACAGCAGTGACAGGCCAACTGCGATGGACGCGGGGCATGGTCGTGGTGCTGGCGATTTTGGCCGCAGGCATCGCCCTGGACCCACCGGGAGACATATTACAGCTCACCATATTCTCGGGGAGTTTGTATGCGGTGTGTTTTCTGCCCGCCGTGGTGCTGGGGCTGTATTGGTCCAAGGGCAGTGCAGGGGCGGTGCTGGCATCGATGGCCGCCGGTATCTTGACCCTGCTGGTATGGCTTGCGCTGGGTTATAACGTGGTGATTCACGAAGTATTCCCAGCGCTGGGAGTTTCGACCTTGGTCTACGTGCTGCTCGCCAAGGTTAGCGAACAGCGTGTCGATCTCGCGCGGCTGGTCGGCAGCCCCTAATCGCGTCGAGAAGAATTAGCCTGTGCAAGTGCACAGCGCTCATCACTAGGTCTCAATGAAAAGGCTTACTAGGCAGCGGCCTCTTCAGTTACTCGCTTGATGCTTGGGCGGTCAGCAATACGTGCAAGCAATTCTGTTATCTGCGGATAGTCCGCAAGTAGATCTTTATTGGCGATCTGCGCACCAAAGGCCTGTGTCAGTCCAAAACCATAATTGACGTACATGTCGGCAATGGTAAATGTTTCACCAGCGGCGTAGGGACTGCATACCAGCAGTTGGCCAACAGCCTGCAGGCCACGAACTAAGTCTTTTTCTGTGGCTGCTTTGACCTCGTCAGACACCGGAATGTTAAAAACAAGTTCTGAAATACAGCGCCTAGCAACCAGTTCAACGTCTAGTTTTATGTGATAGGCCAGTTCTAGCGCTTTGGCTGCTTCGAGTGGGTCTTCTGGAAGCAATGCTGGCTCGGGTTGTATACGCTCTAGGTAGTTCACAATGGCAAAAGACTCAGACAAGTAGTGTCCATCAACGCCAATGGAAGGCATTTTGCCCATTGGGGTTCGGGCCAAGTTGTCTTCTTTTTGCGTGGGCGGTGCTTTCACCTCTTCAAATTCCAGCCCTTTCTCGATCATTACAGCCTTTACTAAGCTGTAATAGTTACTCATGCGAAGTCCGTATAGTTTGATCATGGTGTCCCCTTTTTCTGCTTTGCGGTTAGCTTCAGTGTAGCGAACACTGTTGCTAAATACGCTATTGTGCAGGGCTTGCGCGGCAAACAGGATTTTGATGCATACCCAAGATATTGGCTCTCTTGACGAGGCATTAGAGCGCCTGCAGCGGTTTATTTTCATGCGAAAAAAACTGCTGGTGATTACCGGGGCGGGTATTAGCACCGACTCGGGTATAGGCGACTACCGCGATCAAGCCGGCCAGTGGAAACGCCCGCAACCGGTCACGCATCAAGATTTTATGAGCCAGTTGTCTTGGCGACAGCGCTACTGGGCTCGTAGCCAACTTGGATACCCCTCGTTTTTGCGAGCAAAACCCAATCGAGCGCATCGGGCACTTGCCAGACTAGAGGGACAGGGCAAGTTATGCGGTCTGGTCACGCAAAATGTCGACCGACTGCACCAACAGGCGGGCCATCGAGCGGTGGTGGATCTGCATGGTCGATTGGATCAGGTGATTTGTATGGACTGCAGCGCGATTGTGCCCCGGCAGGACATACAAGCGTGGTTAGAGAACAAAAACCCGCAGCTGCACGAACAGTCATTTCAACCAGCTCCAGACGGTGACGCAGATATGGAAATGGATTTCTCAAGCATCCAGGTGCCACACTGCGATGCCTGCGGCGGTATTTTGAAACCCCATGTGGTGTTCTTTGGCGACAGCGTTGAACGACGCATCGTCGATCACATAAGCGCCAAGGTCGAGAGTGCAGATGGCGTGCTTGTCGTGGGTTCTTCGTTAATGGTGTTTTCAAGTTTTCGCTTCATCCGCCATGCGCACGCCAACAACGTGCCGGTTGCTGCACTCAATCAGGGAGTAACCCGCGCTGACGACCTGTTTACATTCAAAGTTGCCGAACCCGCAGACCAATTGGATACCATCATTGCGCGCTAGCCCTAGGGAAAAACCAGCGTTAGGATCGGGTCATCCCAACAGGAGGAACGCATGATGCTAACGACAGATTTCACCAAACGGTCTTATCTCTTGCGGTCGATTATTGGCCCCGGCTTATTGGCTGGCGGGCTTGCCCTTTCTTTTGCCGCCAATACGCTTGCCGATACACCCAATGCTCAGGTTACCGAAGCCTCCATGGCAGCGGCGCCGGTATTAGCGGAACAACAAGCGGCCGAGCAGCGGGTGGAAGCGATATTTGCTGACGGGGCTGACGTGGCTGCACTGGGTAGTGACCGTTGTTTGCCGTCACGGCGCATTCGTGGTGTGGATGTGCTCGACAATCAAACTGTGGTTTTTGACATGGGCCGCAAAGACAATTACGTGGTCAGATTTAAGCGCCAATGCTTCGGTTTACGGCGTGACTCGGCAATCAGTTACGAAATACACGGTGGCAGGCTCTGTCGGTTGGATGGCATCCGATCGCTTGAGCACTGGGGTATAAATCGACTTGTTCCTGGCCCTCGCTGCTCGATTCCTGCCTTTATCAAGGTGAGTGAAGCCGAGCTTGAGTTGGTCGAGGCTAAGGTGGATGCCGCAAGGGCCGCGCGAATTGCCCAGCGCGATGCGCAGAAAGCCGCGCGCCGGGCGGCCAAGGAAGCCCGAGAGCAATCAAAAGAGCAAGCTTCCTCACAAACAGAGGACTCGCTAGTTGGCGGTTAGCGTGTCTGACTCAGCAGCACGCGCGGGTTCTATCGATCCAGCACCAGTTCCGCCAGTGTCTCTAGCTCAGCCGGGCTTCTGGCGGATACATTCAACGAGGTAACCGGCGTCTCGTCCCAAGCCTGTAAGCGGTCGCGAATTTTGTCGAGGGAGCCGACTAAGGATATCTCGTCCGCCAACTTGTCCGGCACCGCCATGGCGGCCTCGTCTTTTTTGCCCGCCAAATACAGCTCCTGAATCACCGCGGCCTCGGCTTCAAAACCAAACCGGCTGATAAGCTCTTTGTGGAAGTTGCGATCCTTGGCACCCATACCACCGATGTACAGGGCCAGCATATGCTTCACGGGAATCAGGCCTTTTTCTTCATCGTCGGTAATGTTGACGACGATGCCCTGGGTGACTTCAAAGTCTGCCTTGGCGTTCGATAGTGAAGCGGAATATACCTCTTGGCGAAACGGCGAGTAGTACAGGGGCAGCCAGCCATCGGCGATCTCTGCCGCTAGGGCCACATTTTTCGGCCCTTCCGCACCCATCATAATGGGCAGGTCAGCGCGCAGCGGGTGCACGATGGAACGCAGAGGTTTACCGAGTCCCCAAGCACCCTCGCCGGTATAGGGCAGTGGGTAGTGTTCACCGTCATTCGCCACAGGCTCTTCTCTGGCGAGTACCTGTTTGATGATCGATATGTACTCGCGGGTGCGCGACAA
>ERZ802830.5178-NODE-5178-length-10130-cov-6.35881_pt1 | contig 10130 bp, 5 predicted proteins | sample MGYA00345654_ERZ802830 | MGnify/ENA primary metagenome ERZ802830 (study PRJEB30503, sample SAMEA104212375) | marine metagenome | biome: Westerlies Biome; feature: [SRF] surface water layer (ENVO:00010504) within the epipelagic zone...; material: water...
TTTCACTGTTAAATAATTCTAATTGATCATTTGAAACCGTCACCACTACTCTTCCCTGAGATTCACCAAATAAAAAAGCGTCTTTTCTGATATCACTTTTAAAGTTGATTTCACATCCTAAATTTGAGTTCATAGCCATTTCTACAATGGAAACAAATAACCCTCCATCAGCACAATCGTGAGCAGCATTGATCAATTTTTTACTTATTAAATTTTTAATACACTGATGTAATTCATATTCTTCATCTATATCAAAATATGGTGCTGGAGATTCTTTAATATTATGATACTTTACTAAATATTCTGAAGAAGAAATATCGTTAACAATCTTACCAATTAAAAAAATATGGTCTTTAGCTGCTTTGAAATTTAAACTCATTATTTCTCTTACATCATCTAACAATCCAATCATTCCAATAGTGGGTGTTGGAAAAACAGGAACTTCTTTTCCAGCAACAATTGATTGATTATAAAAACTGACATTACCACCTGTAACGGGTGTTGAGAATTTTTCACATGCTTTTGACATTCCTTTAATAGCTCCAACAAACTGCCAATAAGACTCTGGATGATAAGGATTCCCAAAGTTCAAACAATTAGTAATAGCAGAGGGATTTCCTCCAGAAACAACAATATTTCTTGCTGCTTCTGAAACAGCTATAGCAGTTCCTATTTCAGGATCTGCATGCACATATCTTGAGTTACAATCAACGGACATTGCAATCCCTTTCAGTGTTCCCTTGACTAATGCAACTCCTGCATCTGAAGGATGATTTGTTGAAACATTATTAGTTCCAACCATACTATCATACTGTTCATAAACCCACTTTTTTGAAGCAATATTTGGCTGACTAAAAAGAAAATGTCCAACTTTTACTAAATTAGTAGGTACAGAAATTTTATCAATTTTAAATTCCTTATACTTTTTGAAATATGCAGGTTCTGTATATTTTCTTTCATAAACTGGAGCACCTCCTCCTAAAACAAGGGATGATGGTGGAACACTGGCTACACAAAGCCCATTTTGAAAAAATTCTAACGTATCTCCATGAGTTACTTCTCCAATTAATTCACAATTTAAATCCCATTTGTCAAATATTTCTTTGACAACATATTCTTTTCCTTTTTCAACAACTACCAACATTCTTTCTTGAGATTCAGAAAGTAAAATTTCCCAATCCTTCATATTAGACTGTCGAGTTGGAACTTTATCTAAATCTATTTTCATTCCAACATTGCCTGCCGCACTCATTTCAGAGCTAGAACAAGTAATTCCAGCAGCACCCATATCTTGCATACCCACAACTGCATCAGTTTTGGCTAACTCCAAAGAAGCCTCTAATAATAATTTTTCCTGAAAAGGATCTCCAACCTGAACGGCCGGTAAATCGTTCATTGAATCTTCTGTGATATCTTTTGATGCAAAAGCTGCACCATGTATTCCATCTTTTCCTGTTGAAGACCCAACAATAAAGACTGGATTACCAGGACCTGAAGCAGTTGCAGAAATTAAATCATCTACACTCATTATTCCTGCAGAAAAAGCATTTACAAGTGGGTTTTGATCATAACTTTCATCAAAAAAAACTTCTCCAGAAAGTACAGGAATACCAAATGAATTGCCATAATTTCCAATTCCTTTAACAACTCCTTTTAATAACCACTTAGTTCTAGGCTTATCGAACTCACCAAATCTTAAAGAATTCATTTGAGCTATGGGTCTTGCACCCATAGTAAATATGTCTCTATTTATACCACCAACACCAGTTGCGGCCCCTTGATAAGGTTCCAAAGCGCTTGGGTGATTGTGAGACTCTATTTTAAATGCACATGCTAAACCGTCTCCAATATCAACTAGACCAGCATTTTCTTCACCTGCTTTTACCAACATATGAGGTCCATCTTTTGGAAGTTTTTTAAGCCAGTGAATAGAATTTTTATAGGAACAATGTTCTGACCACATAACAGAATAGATACTCAACTCGGTAAAATTCGGAGTTCTTCCTAAAACATCACATATTTGATGAAATTCTTCTTTCTTTAGTCCAAGTTCAATTGCTTGTTCAATATTGGATGTTTTTGGAGAGATGTTTTTTGACATATTTAAAAATATCCAACAAAAATAATTAAAGATGTAAAGCATGTAATTAAAATTTTACTGATTTACTAACATTATATGAATGTTTTAAATTATTTTACTTAGAATTAAAAAAAGTTAGGTTCATTTGATTTCTATATTGTATATCGTATTGATTTTAATTTTATTGAACAAAAATTCATTTTTCAATATCAAAGGGATTAATAAATTTGAGATTATTACTGCACTATTTATACACTTAATTGCAGGTGCAGCACTATACTTTATCTATACCAAATACTATTCCGAGAGATATACTGCAGATATTTTTAAATACTATGATGATAGCTTGGTTTTATACGATTCATTTTTTTCAAACCCTTTAGATTTTTTTAGAATTATTCTAGGTCTTGACTTTGATAAACAGTACTTTTTAAATAACTATTTTATAGAGATGAATCATTGGGATACCAGTTATAATAACTCCTTAATGAATGGGTCTAGAATGGTAATTAAAATAAATGCCATCCTTAATATAATTGGTTTAAAGAGCTATATATTTAATATGTTGACATTTATATTTATCTCTTTTCTTGGTAAATTTTTAATTATAAAAAGTATAATTCAAAAATTCAATTTAAAGTATCCAAAATTATTTTTCTGGTCTATTACATTAATTCCAACCATAGCACTTTGGAGTTCGGGTATTTTAAAAGAACCTTTAATCATTTTGTCCTTCGGGATAATTCTTCATACAATGATCGGCAAAAAAATAGCAAATTGGTTGAATCTATCTTTATTAATTCTAGGTCTAGGAATTATTTTTAAAGTAAAATTTTATGTTTTTATTTGCTTTTTTCCAGCACTGATTTCATTTGTTATTTCCAATAATTTTAAATTTAAACCCATTAAGGTTATCCCTTTAGTATGCTTAATTCTATTTATATCTATTGGATTATTAACAAATATTGAAGATTCTTACAACCCATTATACATACTAGCTAATAAACAAAATGATTTTATAAGACTCGCTGAAATTTTTGATGCTGGTAGTAGTTTTAAGATGATACCTATTCAACCTAATTTAATTTCTTTAATCAAATCGATACCAAATGGGCTTATTAATGGGTTTCTCAGACCATTTCCAACGGATATTCATAAATTAATTCATCTTTTCCCATTAATAGAAAACCTGGTTATTTATGGAATAATTACTATTTTGATTTATAAATTAAATATTTTAAAGGTGAAGCTTGAAATAGAAATGCAAAACATTATTTTCAATTCCATTTTCTTTGTTACCATTCTGTTTGTAATTACCGGAATCAGTACTCCTGTAATTGGAGCTCTTGTAAGATACAAAGTTCCTGGTTTAATTTTCATAATTATCACCATTAACCTTCTCTATGATGTTCTTAAAAAAAATTCAACCCAATAAGATAATTTTATTTTTTTTAATTTTTTGTTTTATTTCTTGCAACAATAAAATTGAAGTTGATTTAATCTCACACAATGGAATAATCTATTCCCTAGACGATAACAATAATGTATACGAAGCAACTGCAATCAAAAATGGTAAAATTGTTGGAATTGGAAAGACTCATCAAATTTTAAATAAATATCAATCAAAAAATAAAATCGATTTAAAAGGTAAAACTGCATACCCTGGTTTTATCGATGCTCATTGTCATTTTTTATATCATGGATTACAACAAGCTATGATAGATTTATCTTCAGCAAATTCCTTTGAAGATATTATTAAAATTTTAAAAAAAAATAATGATAAAAATGATGGTGATTGGCTTATTGGATATGGTTGGGATCAAAACCAATGGGAAGATAAAAATTGGCCTAATAATGAACTGCTCAATAAAAATTTTAAAAATATAAATGTAGTTTTAAATAGAATAGATGGCCATGCCATTATGGTCAATGAAACTGCTATTACAACTGCAAAAGTCCCTCTAGACACATTAGTTAGTGGTGGATATATAGAAAAAATAAATGGTGAAATTACAGGATTATTTATGGATAATGCCATGGAATTAATACTTGAAAAAATTCCAGAAGCCAATGAAGAGTCCAAGAAAAAAGCATTGTTAAAAGCTCAGCAAGATTGTATTTCTCTTGGACTGACTACTGTTGATATTGCAGGTTTAAATAAGCAGGATATTGAATTAATAAATAATTTACAACTTACTGGTGAACTTAAAATCAAAGTATATGCCATGCTTTCAGACAATGAAGAGAACTTCCATTATTTTATTGACAGTATTGGAAAACCTTTAAAAACTTCAAAACTAAATGTTCGATCATTTAAATTCTTTGCAGATGGTTCTCTAGGGTCTAGAGGTGCTTGTTTATTAAAACCTTATTCAGACGAAAAAACAACTAATGGAATGCTTTTACAACAACAAGAATTATATGAAAAAAAGTTAAAAAAAATAAAAGATTTTGGATTCCAAGCCTGCACCCATGCAATTGGGGATTCAACAAATAGAACCATTTTAAAATCATATGGGAAAATTTTAAAAACTTCTAATGATTTTAGATGGAGAGTGGAGCATGTTCAGTGCATAAGCCCTGAAGACATTCATCTTTTAAAAAAATACAACATTATTCCATCTGTTCAACCAACTCACGCAACATCCGATTTTAGCTGGGCTCTGCTAAGATTAGGAAAAAATCGATTACATAATTGTTACAGATATCAAACTCTTTTTGAAGAAAATCGAATTATTGCATTAGGAACAGATTTTCCAGTAGAAGAAATCAATCCAATTCATACTTTTTATGCTGCAGTATTTCGAAAAAATAAAGATGGATTACCTTTAAATGGTTTTCAAAAAAATGAATCTTTAAATAGACTTGATGCTTTAAAGGGTATGACAATATGGCCTGCATTAGCAAACTTTGAAGAAAATGAAAAAGGAAGTTTAGAAATTAATAAAGCAGCAGATATGATAGTTCTTGATAAAGATATTTTAGATGAGAATCAGAAAGAAATATTGAAAACCAAAGTTATTTACACCATTATTGATGGAGAAATTGTCTATCAAAATTAATTTTTCATTAACTATCATAAATGTTAAAGAAGTATTAAATAGTCTTACAACTCTCATCTTATAGAAGTATTTTTTTAAATTTGCAAAACTTTCATTTGATGTATGTTGAATTATAAAGAAAAATTTTTAGGGGAAGGTCTTACTTATGATGATGTTCTTTTGGTTCCATCCTATTCCGAACATTTGCCTAATGAAGTCGATTTAAGCTCGAAATTTACCAGAAATATTACTATTAACTCTCCTATTATTTCAGCAGCTATGGATACAGTTACTGAACATGAATTAGCTATTTCGATTGCTCAACAAGGCGGCATTGGAGTCATTCACAAAAACATGTCTATAGATAGACAATCAAACGAAGTTAGAAAAGTTAAAAGATCAGAAAGTGGAATGATTTTAGACCCAATAACTCTAAATGAAAATGCTTTAATCGGAGATGCTCTAAGATTAATGGCTGAAAATAAAATTGGTGGAATACCTGTTGTTAATAAGTCCAAAGAATTAAGAGGAATTGTAACCAACAGGGACTTGAGATTTGAAAAAGAACTTAATAAAAAGATTTCAAAAGTAATGACTACTGAAAATTTAGTTACTGCTAATGAGAATGTTGACCTTACAAAAGCTGAAAACATACTGCAAAATCACAAAATTGAAAAGCTTCCTGTTATTGACCAAAATAATATTCTGGTGGGCCTAATAACTTTTAAAGACATCATCAAAGTAAAACAACACCCAAATAGCTGTAAAGACCAATTTGGTAGGCTAAGGGTTGCTGCTGCAGTTGGAGTTTCCAATGACACATTTGAAAGAATTAAAGCTTTAGTTAATTGCAGTGTTGATGCTATTGTAATTGATACTGCACATGGACATTCAAAAGGTGTCATTAATTTATTAAAAAAAGTGAAAAAACAATTTCCCGATTTGGATACTGTTGTTGGAAATATAGCTACAGGTGAAGCTGCTTTAGACTTAGTCAGAGCTGGTGCAGACGCTGTTAAAGTTGGAATTGGGCCAGGATCTATTTGTACAACAAGAGTAATTGCAGGAGTAGGTTATCCTCAGTTAACAGCCATAATGAATGTTTACCAAGCAATTAAAGATTCTAAAGTTCCAATAATTGCTGATGGAGGCATAAGGTTTACAGGAGATATTTCAAAAGCATTGGCCGCTGGAGCATCAAGTGTAATGATGGGTTCTATGTTTGCTGGAACTCAAGAATCACCCGGTGAAACAATTATTTTTGAAGGAAGAAAATTTAAATCATACAGAGGAATGGGGTCCATTGAAGCCATGCAGCAAGGTTCAAAAGACAGATATTTTCAAGAAGACGAAAGCGATATTAAAAAATTAGTTCCTGAAGGTATTTCTGCTAGAGTTCCTTTTAAAGGAACATTGAAAGAAGTTATGCACCAATTAATTGGAGGACTTAGAGCTGGAATGGGCTATTGTGGTGCTAAAAATATTAATAGCCTTAAAGATGCAAAGTTTATTAAAATTACGCATTCAGGTATGATAGAAAGTCATCCCCATGATGTAACAATTACAAGAGAATCACCCAATTATAATTTAAGATAATTCAAATTTTATTTATGAAACAATTTTCACTTTTTATATTCCTAATTTCTTTTCATATTTATTTTGGTCAAGAAAAAGCAATACTATCCATAGGTAATGAGCAAGTTCTCAAATCAGAATTTGAACAGATATACTGGAAGAATAAAAAAGAAAAAATAGCTACTAAAGAAGACTTAGATGAATATATTCAACTTTTTGTAAACTTTAAATTAAAAGTAAAAGCTGCAGAAGAATTTGGTTTAGATACAACTAAAAAATTCAAAGACGAATTAATAGGATATAGAGTTCAATTAGAGAAACCTTATTTAATTGATACTTCAATTAATGAAGAATTAATTAACGAAGCCTATTTTAGAACCATAAATGAAGTAAACGCAAGTCATATCATGATCAAGCTTGGACCTAATCCTTCTGCAAAAGATACGATGTCTGCCTATAAAAAAATTGAAGATTTAAGAGCTAAAATAAATGCTGGTTCCGCAAGTTTTGAGGAATTAGCAGAGGAAGTTTCGGAAGACCCATCTGCTAAATTTAATAAAGGAAATCTTGGTTTTTTCAACGCATTTAAAATGCTTTATTCCTTTGAATGTGCAGCATATGAAACCCCTATTGGTAAAGTATCAAAACCAGTCAGAACAAGATATGGTTATCATTTAGTAAAGCCTAATTCAATAAGAAAAGCAAGAGGTAAAATGCGAACCAGTCACATTATGATTACCATAAACCCAAAGGCAAAAGATAATGAAGCTTCTGAAACAAAAATAAATTCCATTTACGATGAGCTTGAATTAAAAAATAAAACATTCGAAGAATTAGCAGTTGAGTATTCTGAGGATAGGAAATCTGCTAAAAAAGGTGGGGAAATTGGATGGATTAGTTCTGCTGGAAACGTATATCCTGAATTTGAGAAAACAGTTTTTTCTTTAAATCAAGATGGAGAATATTCTAAACCCTTTAAAACTCCTAATGGATGGCATATTGTAAAGAGATTAGAGTTTGAAGAAATTGGCAGTTTAAGTGATCTTAAATATGAACTAAAAAATAAAATTCAGAAAGATTCAAGAGCTCAAAAAACCAAGTCGTCTTTTATTACCCAACTTAAAGTTGAATATGGTCTCAAAGAAAATTTTAATCCAAAATCCTTACAAACAGTTATCAATAAGAATAACATTAAGAATGACAACATAATTGATTTTCAAAAAATGAAAGAAATGGAAAATAATATTGTAAGTTTTTCTAAAATCAGTTATTCAAATTGGGATTTTTTAAGTTATTTGTCAGGTACTAAAATGCTTGATAAATGTAAAAATGACATTGATCTTTTAAATGATATGTATCAAAGATTTATAGATAATAAATTAATTGAATATGAAAAAACTCAACTTGAAAGAAAACATCCTGATTTTAAAGCATTAATGAAAGAATATAGAGATGGTATATTACTTTTTGAAATATCAGATCAAAAAATATGGACTAAGGCTATTAAAGATACATCAGGTTTAAAAGAATTTTACAATGCCAACAGAAAAACTTGGGAATTTCCTAACAGAGTAAATGCTACTATTTTTTCATCTACTTCGAAAAAAACAATCAAAAAAGCTTATTCAATTAAGAAAAAAGGGAACATAAGTAATGATTCTATATCAACTGTTTTAAACATTGATAACCCTTTGAATCTTTCTATTGAAAATAAGTTATTAGAGAACTTCAAAGCATATAAATCATCATACGAAGACTTGAAAAAAGGAATTAATAATCCAATATTAACTAACAATAAATGGTTGTTTATATACGTCAAAGAAAAACTAGAAACAAGACCTAAAGAGTTAAAGGAAGCTGAAGGTATCATTGTTTCAGCTTACCAAAATTATTTGGAAGAATCTTGGATAAAAGATTTAAAGAAAAAATATTCCATAAAAATTGATTATGATACATTATATAGTATCAAAGAAAAACCTTAGTACTTGAGTATTTCAACTTTTAGATCTATTTACTATATTCTATTTATCCTTACGCTTTCAATCAGTTGTAAGAATGAAAATAAGGAAGTAAAACTAGCTAGGTTTAACGATGTTTTTTTGTATCAATCAGAACTTATTAATGAAATTCCAATAACATTAAATGAAAATGACAGTGCTATATTTGCTAATAATTATATTCACAAATGGCTTGTTGATCAAATGATAATGGAAAAATCAGAAGAGATGATTCCATTAAAATTTAATAGTGTTGAAAAAAAAATAAATAAATATAAACGCTCATTAATAACATATGAATTTGAACAATTTTATATTAATAAAAGGCTAGACACATCAATAAGTTACCTAGAAATCAATGATTATTATACTAGTCATTTAGATGACTTTGTATTAAACGATTATGTGGTTAAATGCATGTACATAAAAGTCCCAAAAAAATCAAAAATCATAAAAGACGTCAAAAAAAACTATCATATCATTAATGAAAAAATGGTGGACCAAATGGTGAAACTTGGTCAGAAGGAAAATGTTAAATTTTATTACAACCCTGAAGAATGGATATTTTTTGATGATTTGCTTAAAGAATTGCCCATTTTAGAAAACTATTCTAAGGTGGAATTCATAAAGAAAAAAAAGAAAACCATAATTGAGTATAATGATTATGTATATTTTATAAACATATTTGATTTTATTATTAAAAATGGAACTTCTCCTTTGAGTTTTGAAACAAACAAAATAAAGAGTATTATTTTAAATCGTCGATCTAGAGACTTAAGAAAAAAATTAAGGTTGGATTTATATGATGATGGAATGAGGAATAATTACATTGAAAAATACAGATTATGAAAAAAATAGTTTTATTATTTTTATTAAACATGGTAGTTTTTATTGGACTTTGTCAGGAAATTATTGATCAAGTAGTTGCCATTGTTGGTGAAAACCCTATTCTATATTCTGAGATTCAAGGACAAAAATTGCAATTAATGCAACAAGGAATAGAACTTGAAGAAGATATAGATTGTTATTTATTAGATGAGTTTATGACCCAACAACTTTTAATTCATCAAGCAGAAATTGACAGTATTGAAGTAACTGAAGACATGGTGAAGGTAGAATTGGATCAAAGAATTCAATATTTTTCTGCACAGGTTGGTGGAACTGAAGCATTGGAAGAGTTTTACGGAAAGTCAATTGAGGAAATTAAAGAAGAATTTTTTGAGCAAATTGAAGATAAAATGAAAGCTCAAAAGATGCAACAAGAAGTTACTGGTGGAGTTACCGCTTCTCCAAAAGAGGTGAGAAATTTTTTTTATAAAATTCCTTATGACAGTATTCCTTTTATTAATAGTAAGGTTAAAATTTCTCAAATGGTTATTGCACCTGAAATTAGCTATAACCAAAAAGAAATTAGTAAAAATAAACTTCAAAAAATAA
>ERZ802830.5179-NODE-5179-length-10129-cov-8.59698_pt1 | contig 10129 bp, 11 predicted proteins | sample MGYA00345654_ERZ802830 | MGnify/ENA primary metagenome ERZ802830 (study PRJEB30503, sample SAMEA104212375) | marine metagenome | biome: Westerlies Biome; feature: [SRF] surface water layer (ENVO:00010504) within the epipelagic zone...; material: water...
AAATTGGTTTTGGAAGGGCAATATTAGCTAAGTCTTTCTTTGAAAACCACTCGCCCTTCATGCCTGTTGGTAGGTTTGCTATTTGTTTAAAACGAAAATGGATATGTCTGTGAGAAAGAACATGCTTGTTAGCCGCATTAAACTTATTAACTATTTTTACAGGGGGCATCCATAGCTTTTTCCAGAAACCTAAAGCCTCTGTTTGTGCAAGAAAATATCTTGGACCATCTTTGTATAAAGAAAACTCGAGATATACATCTTTCTTGATGGGTTTTTTTGAACTAGGCAACTGAAAATCATTTTCTTTGAAAGCAAGACAGTTTTTGTTAAGTGGGCACTCAGGACATAGTGGTGCTTTTGGCGTGCATAAAGTTGCCCCAATATCCATTATTCCTTGTTGATAAGAATATGGGTCGTCCTCATCTAAGCATTGGGCAGATAAGTTCCAAAATAAGCCTTCCTTAAACTCCTGTTGTAAAAAAAGCCGTGCTATTACCCTTTTAACATTAGCATCAAGTATGGGGAAGGGTTTTTGATATGCAATTGATAATATAGCTCCGGCAGTCGAGCGTCCTATGCCTGGTAATGTTATAAGCTCATCATATGTGGCTGGAAACCTGCCATTGAAATCTAAAAATATCTTTTCTTTTGCTTGGTATATGAAGGAAGCCCTTCTGTAATAACCAAGGCCACTCCATAAACTCAATATGTCATCTTCAGTTGCCATTTTCATTGATGAAAGGCTCGGATATTTCCTTAAAAATTTATTGTAATAGCTTTTAGCAGTTACAACTTGTGTTTGTTGCAACATCATTTCAGAGATCCAAACCTTATATGGTGTAACAGATTTTCGCCATGGCAAATTTTGTCTGCCATTTTTTTTGTACCACTGTGTTACTAAGGCACCTAGATTATGCTCTTGTGAATCGTCCATCTATAAATTTATAAATGATGGGCTCACCAGTTGCAATTTCTAGTTTCAAAATGTCAGTTTCGTTTAAGTCTTCAATGAATTTAACTAAAGATCTCAAAGAGTTACCATGAGCAGCAATTAAAACATTTTTGCTGTCATTAATTTCTGGCATTATGTCGGATTCAAAATAAGGAACAACTCGATCATAAGTATCTTTAAGGCTCTCACCGCCTGGTGGGGGGACATCATATGACCTTCTCCAAACATGTACTTGTTCCTCGCCAAATTCAGCACGAGCTTCGTCTTTATTCATGCCAGTGAGGTCACCATAGTCCCTTTCATTAAGATTAACTGACTTAATTATTGTGAGATTTGGTTCATTTAGCTTCTCAAGGATTATCTCACCTGTGTTTTGAGCTCGTTTTAATTCAGAAGTGAACATGACATCAAAATTAAAACCTTGCTCTTTAAGTTTCTCACCGGTATTCTCAGCTTCGGAGACTCCTTGATCAGTTAAACCTGGATTCTTCCACCCAGTGAATAAATTTTTTCTATTCCAATCGCTTTGTCCGTGTCGTACAAGTACTAGATAATTAACTTTCATTTGTCCTTTAAAATAAATTCTATATTGTATAAGCTAACAACAAAATTGATATATGAATTTCTTCGATTTCTTAACAAATAATTGGTACGCCTCGCTACCACTTTTGATAATTCTTATTTCTTGGTATGTCTATGAGAGCAATAAGGGTGGCAAAAAGATTGACCCTTCAGCTGCAGTGGCTATGGTAAATGCCGATCAAGCAATGTTTGTTGATATTAGGGATAAAGATTCATTTGAAACAGGCCATATTCATGGCTCTATTAATATTCAAAAAGACAGTTTTGAAAAACAAGAACATTTGCTTAAAAAAGGCAAAACAGTGATTGTGGTTTCTGAGAATGGTCTCGATGCTGGCTCAGCAGGCGTTGAATTAAAAAGAATTGGTGTCGAGGAGGTCTTTTTGTTAAGAAATGGGTTAATTTCTTGGTATGAAGAAAGCCTTCCACTAATCAAGTAGAAGGCTCAAAAAAAATTATTATTTGGTAAGTGTTCCCACGATGTGAGCAATAATTTTGTATGGATCTGCATTTGAAGCAGGTCTTCTGTCTTCAAGGTATCCATTTTTCCAATTATTCTCCACATTGGCGATAGGAATTCTGATGCTTGCACCTCTATCACTTATGCCATATGAGAATTTCTCAATGCTTTGTGTTTCATGTAAACCAGTTAGTCTTTGGTCATTGTCTGAACCATACGCAGCAATTCCCTCTGCGTGGACTTCACCAAGCTTGTCACACATTGCTGAGAAAAGCTCTTCTGAACCGTTTGTTCTCATTTCTTCATTTGAGAAGTTTGTGTGCATTCCAGAACCGTTCCAGTCTCCAGATTTTGGTTTTGGATGGATGTTAACACCAACGCCAAACTCTTCTGCAATTTTATAAAGGAGGTAACGACTTACCCATAAGTCATCGGCAGCTTTGATGCCTTTTCCAAAACACTGATATTCCCATTGGCCCAAAGCTACTTCAGCATTGGTTCCTGTTAGATGAATACCAGCAGCTAAACATGCATCAAGATGTGCTTCAGAGATTTCTCTACCAGAAACGTTGTCTGCACCAACACCACAGTAATAGTCTCCTTGTGGTCTAGGCTCTCCTTTTTCCCAACCTAATGGTGAGCCATCAGGGTTAGTAAAGAAGTATTCTTGCTCAAATCCAAACCACCACTCATCTGTAACTACATCTGCAGCAGCAGCTCTTGTATTTGATGGATGTGTTGTATGATCAGCTGACTGAACCTCACACATAACTAGATAGTCAGAATATACAGGGCTCTCATAAGTTTGCACTGGAAGTAAAAGACAATCAGAGCTTCCACCCTCTGCTTGCTGTGTTGACGACCCATCAAAAGACCAACCAGGTGCTGACTCTTCATCAGTAACCTTGATTTTGCTTCTCATGGAAGGCTCTGGTTGATAACCATCTAACCAGATGTATTCATATTTATTCAAATCACCCATTATGGCTCCTTAATAAAAGTTAATAAAAATTTTATGCATTCTGTTCTGCAGGATTTTTTGAAGTTAAACTCGATCGTGTTTAACGCACGCGTTCCTTCGGCTTTCGCTTACTTCCGTCTTCTAGTAGAAGATGAACGATTTTAACTTTATTACCCAATAGGGCCCCTTTTTAACCATGGAGTATGGTGCAAATTATAAATGCTAGTTAATTTTAAATTGTCTTTGCAACTTAAAGCAAGTTTTATGAGAAATGCTTAAGGATAATTGGAATTTTTGACTCGAGATTATCAAAACTGTGAGAGCCCCCTTCATCAATTTTAATGTTGGCACCCTCAAAATATTTTGCTCCATAACGATAATCTAATGTTTCATCGCCAGTTTGAAGAAGAACAAGATATTTTGCTGGATCGGGTTTTTGAATAAATATATCTTCAAGACTATCTACCCATTCTTGATCAATGAAATATGTTTCATTTGTGTTTGGATTTATGTTTTCACCTCTATCATTTTCAAAGATTTTGTAAGCCCATACCGCTGGGTTGATCATTGCAGCTTTAATATTGTGTTTTTCTGCGAGAAAGCATGAAAAGTAGCCACCCAGTGAGCTGCCCATTAAATGAACACTTCGTTCTTGTAATTCTTCATCAATAATTTGGCTTAGTTGCTCTATAGCTTCTCTTGGATGAGATTTTAAAGTCACAGATAATACCTCATAGTCATTATTATCTTTTAATTCACTAATTAGCAGCTCTGCCTTTCGAGCTTTCGCATGTGAATTCCACCCGTGCACATAAATAATGAGGTTAGGTTTTTTCATAGAAGTCATTAGTGAGAATCATATCAAGAACTTCAGTAAAAAACCGATTCTGTTGCGATTTTTCATCGACTGATTTTGGAAATTTTTCAAACTCGAAAGGAAATTGATTTGGTGAATAGCCATTGAATCGTGACACTTCACATAACTCAACATCATGATAAACATTGGCTTCAAAAATTAATGAATTTAGAAGAGTAGTGTCAAGATTAGAAAACCTTAGCATCATATTTCCAGTATGTTTCGATAGCGCGATATACTCAAATTCTGCATTGAAGCTTGTTTGTTTGCTGGTAGATTTGAGCACTAGTTGAGAATTCTTAAACTCACGGATAATTTTTTTTACCCGAACATAATTTGCAGAACTAACTGCTAATTGGTGATTATTTTTTTTATATTCATCCATGTTTATAGGGTAAATATTTTTTTGAATCCTCAAAATATGATTGAATATGTTGGGATTCTTTGGCACAAAAATCACCTATTGCATCTCTAAAGGCTTTTTCTGCGATCCAATGATACGACGTATTAATAACTGGCTCAAAACCCCTTTTTAATTTATGGTGACCTTGGATTCCAGGATCAAAAGTAAGGCACTCTCTCTTTATAGCAAGCTCAATTCCTTGGTAATAGCAGGCTTCAAAGTGAAGGAAATTAATATTTTCTCGTGCACCCCAATATCTGCCATACAACTTAGTATTTTTCTGAAAAAAAAGGGCAGCTGCAATTCTTTGACCGCCTTTATGAGCAAACAGGATAATCGGTTTTAGGCTTTTTAGGTCTTTGAAAAAGGCACTTGTAAGGTAAGGTCTTTGCCCCCTAACTGCATAAGTGATTGAATAGAACAAATAGAAGTCATTCCAGTCCTCATTTGTAATATTCTCAATCACTTGAAACTCAATATTTAGTTTTTTGATATAGTCACGTTCTTTTTTAATATTTTTTCTGTGCCTAGATGTAAGGGAATTAAGAAAATCATCAAAAGAAAGGTAATTTTTATTCTGCCAAACAAAGTTACAATCAAGTCTCTCAATAAAATCTAATTCTTTGAAAATATTTCTTTGCTCTTGTCCAACAAAAAGCGCATGCAAAGAAGAGTAATTATTTTCATCAGAAAATTTTCTTAAATCCTGAAGTGCCTCTATCGCTTTATCATCGTCATCGGCATAAATTCTATTGCCTTCAACAGGCGTGAAAGGAATGCTCATAACTAGTTTTGGATAATAATGGCGGCCATGATTGTGGAAAGCATTGGCCCATGAATAATCAAAAATAAACTCCCCTTGGCTATTATTTTTTTCATAAAAAGGAATAAATGAATTATTTTTATGGTGAAAATAATTAGCTGACCAACCAGAATCTTCATCAAGGCAATTATTTTTTTCTAAAGAATTGAGAAATTCATAAGAAAAGAATGGATCAGATTGATCCTTTATGAATAAATCCGATAAGTTTTTGGAATTTTTCTCAATTGTATAGCCCACTTTGATTCTCTAAAAACAATATAACAGCAATAACTAATCCGACATGACTGTTTGATTTAAATGCGTCTAAATTTTTCCCTTCCTTCGATAGTTTATTTTGAAAATATGCTTGGTATATCAAAAACAACACACCTATAGACATCATTTTAAGGTTATTAACCTTTGCAAAACAGATTATCAAAAGAATGAAACAGGTAAATAATAAAACGATTACTTTCCTTGTATCGTCTCCAAAAAATATGGGCAAAGAGTTAAGTTCCAATTTACGATCATCATCAATATCGCACAAAGCATAGTAGCTGTCATACGCTACTATCCAAAAGACACAAGCCAAATAAAGCAACCATGCATCCATAGATATGGTTTCATTTACAATTGCAAAAGATATTGGCAGTGACAGTCCAAATGTCAGTCCTAGGAACAATTGAGGGATTCCAAGAAATCTTTTCATTAGCGGATACAGAAGAATCATTGGAATCGCGATGATTGCAACAAAACAAATAACAAAAACATTGGTTAATGACAAAAGATAAAGGCAACCTATGCCCAATAAGGCTGCAAAGAATATCCCCTCAGCAAGTGACAACTCGCCATTAGCCAATGGCCTGTCTTTAGTCCTATCAACCTCTCGATCATACTTATGGTCAAGAAGATCATTAATTGCACAGCCGAGTGATCTCGTTAGAAATGAGCCTAAAACTACAATTGTAAAGTGATCAATCTCAAAACTATTCGTTATAAATAGCCCCCAAAGCCCAGGCCACAGCAGAAGCCAAAAACCAATTGGATTATAGAACCTGATTAATGATAGGTAGGAGTTAACCTTATTCATTGAATAAGAATACTTCAATTACCGAGAATTTTTGATCGTTGTAACTATAAATACACTTACGCCCCAAGAAGGCTTGGTCATCGAGCTCATAATCTGCTATGTAAGTTTCATGTTTTTTGATGTTGCTATCTGAAAAGAGATATTTACCAAGAGGCTCTTCTTCTAAGCGCCCAAATTTTGCAAATTCCTTGATAACATCCTTACTAAAAAAACTTTCTGCAAAAACAAGATTATGGTCTGACTTCAAAAGAATTTTTCTGAGATTTCCAACCACAAACTCTGCTGACATTTGCTCATCATGATGTTTGCAGATTTGCTCATCAAGCACTACGAGATCAATTTTTGTCTCAAGCGATCGCAGCCTGTTCATTAATGAGTTATTTTCTTCTACCCAGGATTTCATATTTGGATATGAAATCTCCAGATTTTGAGTGTAAAGTTGCCAATTTGTTTTTATTTTTGGTGTCATAATTAAGTCAGGTGATTATAATACTACCCTTACTAAAAACACATAAATTATGGAATTTAAAAAATGGGAATGCATCGTATGTGGATGGATTTACGATGAAGAAAAAGGCCACCCTGAAGAAGGGATAGAGCCTGGCACACGCTGGGAAGATGTCCCACAAGATTGGGTTTGCCCTGAATGTGGCGTTGGGAAAGAAGATTTTGATATGATTGAGATATGAGTATCCTTTCAGCACCCAAGAATTTAACAAGAAATGTACTAATTGGAATGGGTCTTGGTGTGCTCATTGCGGCAATTTTTCATTATCAGCAAGCTGCAATACCGGCTATGCTTTTTGACTTTGTTGAAAAGTATATTTTTAACCTAGGCGGCCAGATATTTAAAAACTTACTTATGCTGGTGGTAGTGCCATTAGTTTTCTTCTCATTAGTATCGGGGATTTCATCGCTTTCAAACATGGTGAAACTAGGTTCAATTGCAACTAAAACAGTTGGCTTATATCTGTTCACAACAGGTTTAGCAGTTTCAACAGCATTAATCTTTGGATGGGTATTTAATCTATCAGGTTATGAGGGCAAGGTTGCCAGTTTTGCCCCTGTTGCCGGCGAGGCAAGTTTGTATGACACAGTCCTTAGAATATTTCCAAATAACATGTTCGGTGCTTTTGTTGAGAATAATATGCTTGGCATCGTATTTATAAGTATTTTATTTGGAATAGCTTTAAATCTAACTGACGAGCTAACTGACGGTCTATCGAAATCATTTGAACGCTTTAATACGGTGTTTTTGAAAATAGTTTTACTAATTATGAGTTTTGCTCCTGTTGGAGTTTTTTGCTTGATGGGAAGCTATGTGATGGCTAAAGGCCTAAATATTTTTGGTGATTTAGCACAGTACGTAATCTTATTAATCTTCGTGCTGCTTTTTCATCTTAGTGTGACCTACTCTTTGTTACTCAAGCTTTTCGCAAATTTAAACCCACTAATATTCTTTAGAAAAATGAGAAACGTAGCTCTATTTGCTTTCTCAACATCTTCATCTGCAGCAACAATCCCAGTCACATTGAAAACAGTTACCGATGATTTGGGAGTGAAAAAAGATGTTTCATCTTTTGTTGTGCCAGTTGGAGCTACTATCAATATGGATGGAACAGCGATCATGCAAGGCTTAGCAACCATGTTTATAGCATCTACAGTGGGGGTAGATCTGACTTTTGCACAATATGCACAGATTGTGTTTCTTGCAATTATCACTTCAATAGGGACAGCGGCCGTTCCATCTGCTGGAACAGTTACCTTGGCGTTAATTTTAGGTTCTGTGGGATTACCTCTTGATGCAATCGGGCTAATACTCGCTGTAGATAGGATTTTAGATATGGTAAGAACTTCAGTAAATGTTTGCGGAGATGCTGCAGTTTCTTGTATAGTAGCTAAATCCGAAAACGAATTAGACGAACAAACATTTAATAATAGGTTGGGATAAAAATTATGGAGAACTTTATTATTGGTCCAATGACCCCGTGGGGTCCTTTTGTAACAGGCTTTGTTGGCCTGTTTTTTGCCTTTGTCCTGTATGGGTTAATTATGAAATACCCTGCAGGTAAAGATTCTGTTGTAAAAATTGGTGATCAAATACATTTAGGGGCAAAAGTCTTTATGCTCACTGAGTATAAGATCCTTGCTCCAGTAGTTGTGGCACTTGTCGTGGCTTGTGGCTTTTCACCTCTTGGGTGGTATACAGCTGCTGCAATAGCAGTAGGAGCATTATCTTCAGCAATTGCTGGTTTTATAGGCATGTATGCAGCAACTCAAGCTAACGTTAGAACAGCTACAGCCGCAGAGGAATCAGGACAGGCACAAGCACTATCAGTTTCGTTTTTTGGCGGCTCAATTATGGGTCTGTGTGTTGCTTCAATGGGATTAGTTGGGCTAGGTGGCTTGTATTTCTACTTCACAGGCGCTATGGATGATCCAGATAAGATTGCAAAATCTCTTGAGGGTTTTGGAGTGGGCGCATCCGCAGTTGCTTTATTCTCAAGAGTGGGCGGCGGTATATTCACAAAGAGTGCTGACGTAGGTGCAGACTTAGTAGGAAAAATTGAAGCAGGGATACCAGAAGATGACCCAAGAAACCCAGGTGTTATTGCTGATAACGTTGGAGACAATGTAGGTGATATTGCTGGGATGGGCTCAGATATTTTTGAGTCATATTGTGGCGCAATGATTGCTTCAATAGCTATTGCAGCAACAGTTGGTAACTATGAACTTATGTTCTTGCCTTTATGGTTGGCAGCATCAGGCTTGTTTTGCTCTCTATTGGGCATTCTTATTGTTAGAACACAAGTATCACAATCTCCTGCTGTTGCATTAAGATTTGGAACATTTTTCTCACCGATTATATTTTTAATTTTTGCTGGGGTAAGTATTTATTATTCCCCTAGCATTGAGATGTCAGTCTTCTATTCAGTGTTAACAGGCGCTATTGGTGGAATACTAATTGGCTTAATCACTGAGTATTACACAGGTGGAGAAACAGAAGATTCTCCAGTAGGCAAAATTGCTAAATCTGGTGAAACAGGGCCAGCTACTGTGATGATTACCGGATTGAGTGTTGGTATGCAATCAGTCGTATTACCGTTATTTGTGATTGCAGGAATCATCGGTATTTCAACTTACTTCTCAGGTCTATACGGTGTCGGTATAGCAGCGGTGGGCATGTTAGCTACTGTTGGCATTACTATGGCAATTGATGCTTATGGTCCAGTTGCTGATAATGCTGGTGGTATTGCAGAAATGAGTGGCATGAAACCAGAAGTTAGAGAGATTACAGATTCATTAGACGAGCTGGGCAATACAACAGCTGCAATTGGCAAAGGTTTTGCAATTGGTGCTGCAGCTCTAGCAGCTTTGGCAATTATTGCTGCTTACATGTTGGCAACAGGCATTGAGAACCTTTCGTTGAATGATCCAAGAGTTTTGATGGGCATGTTCATTGGCGGCTCAATACCGTTCCTAGTTTCATCCATTACTATGACAGCAGTAGGTGATGCAGCTTTTGAAATGATTGAAGAGATTAGAAGACAATTTAGAGAGATCCCAGGGTTATTAGAAGGCAAAGCTGAGCCTGATACAGCTAAATGTGTTGATATCGCAACTAATGCAGCTCTCAAGAAAATGCTTCTTCCTGGAGCAATAGCTATTGGTTCACCAGTAGCAGTTGGTTTTATCTTAGGCCCGGTTCATTTAGGAGGCATGCTAGCAGGAGCGTTGCTAGGGTGTGTGTTAATGGCATTAATGATGGCTAATGCTGGTGGAGCATGGGATAACGCTAAGAAATTTGTTGAGAAAGGTAATTTTGGAGGTAAAGGTACAGAAGCACACGCAGCAACTGTTGTAGGTGATACTGTCGGCGATCCATTCAAAGATACTTCAGGACCAGCAATGAATATTTTGATCAATGTGATGGCTATCGTTAGTTTGGTAATAGCCCCACTTTTATAAAAGAAAATAAATTAGTTTAAGGGCTACTGTAAAAGGTGGCCCTTTTTTTATATA
>ERZ802830.5180-NODE-5180-length-10128-cov-8.59873_pt1 | contig 10128 bp, 8 predicted proteins | sample MGYA00345654_ERZ802830 | MGnify/ENA primary metagenome ERZ802830 (study PRJEB30503, sample SAMEA104212375) | marine metagenome | biome: Westerlies Biome; feature: [SRF] surface water layer (ENVO:00010504) within the epipelagic zone...; material: water...
CCGTGACTGAATCAAACCTAAAAAACCAGGACTTTATTGTGGCAGATTTATCGTTAGCTGATTTTGGACGTAAAGAAATTTCAATCGCAGAAATTGAAATGCCGGGCTTAATGGCAATTAGGGACGAATATGCAAAAACTAAACCACTTAAAGGAGCTTTGATTACCGGCTCTCTTCATATGACTATTCAAACAGCCGTTTTAATAGAGACACTTATTGAGTTGGGTGCTGAAGTTAGATGGGCCTCATGTAATATTTATTCAACACAAGATCATGCTGCGGCAGCCATTGCAAAGGGAGGAACTCCAGTTTTCGCCTTTAAGGGAGAATCATTGGATGAATATTGGGAATTTACCCATAGAATATTTGAATGGGAGGATGGTAAATTTTCTAATATGATCTTAGATGATGGTGGTGATGCAACCCTATTACTTCATATTGGCATCAAGGCTGAAAAAGATATTAAAGTATTGGATAATCCGGCTACTGAAGAGGAAGTAGCTTTATTTGCAGCTATTAAGAATAAGTTATCAACTCATAAGTCATGGTACTCCGATCGCATTAAGCATATAAAAGGGGTTACAGAGGAAACCACTACAGGTGTACATCGTCTTTATCAAATGCATCGGGATGGTGAATTAGTTTTTCCTGCTATAAACGTAAACGATTCAGTAACCAAATCAAAATTTGATAATCTATATGGTTGTAGAGAATCACTGGTCGATGCCATTAAGCGTGCAACCGATGTTATGGTTGCTGGTAAAGTAGCAGTTGTTGCAGGCTACGGTGATGTTGGTAAAGGTTCAGCACAAGCTTTGAGAGCTTTGTCAGCGCAAGTGTGGGTGACTGAAGTTGATCCTATTTGTGCGCTTCAAGCAGCAATGGAAGGTTATAGAGTGGTCACAATGGATTATGCATGTGAACATGCAGATGTTTTTGTTACGGCTACTGGAAACTTGAATGTCATAAATTATAAACACATGAGCAAAATGAAAAATGAAGCTATTGTTTGTAATATAGGACATTTTGATAATGAGATTGATGTAGCATCTTTATCAGAATGTATTTGGGATGAAATAAAGCCACAAGTTGATCATGTAACATTTCCTGATGGTAAGAAAATTATTTTGTTAGCAAAAGGCAGATTAGTTAACTTAGGATGTGCAACTGGTCACCCCAGTTATGTTATGAGTTCATCTTTTGCAAATCAGGTTATTGCCCAAATTGAATTATTTAAAAATACTGGCGATTATTCATTAGGGGTTTATACATTGCCCAAACACTTGGATGAGAAAGTAGCCCGCCTTCAGTTGAAGACCTTAAATGCTGATCTTACTCAACTTACAAATGAACAAGCCGATTACATAGGCGTTGATGCGGCAGGGCCATTTAAGCCAGAGAAATATAGGTATTAAATTAATGCCCCAAATTCCACCATTTAGCTTTGAATTTTTTCCTCCAAGAACGGAGGAAGGCTCTCAAAATCTTTTGCAGACTGTTGATAAGTTAAATGTATTTGATCCTGAATTTTATTCAGTGACATTTGGTGCAGGTGGGTCTACAAAAGAAAAAACAATTGAAACTGTCGTCGATATTATGGGTACTGGTGCAGCAGCTGTACCTCATGTTTCTTGTATTTCTTCTACTAAAGAAGAAATTAAAGTTTTGCTTAATGATTATCAATCAAAAGATATTAAAAGAATAGTGGCTTTACGGGGTGATAATCCATCAGGTGTTGTAAGTTATGGTGATTTTAAATATGCAAATGAATTAGTAGAATTTATTCGTAAAGAGACAGGTGATTTTTTTCAAATTGAAGTCGCAGCCTATCCGGAGTTCCATCCTGAATCATTATCGGTAAAAAATGATATTGATAGCTTACAAAGAAAGATAAACGCAGGGGCTAACGGTGCAATAACTCAATTCTTTTTTAACGTTGATGCTTATTTTAAGTTTGTAGAAGATTGTCAAAAGAAATCTATTAATGTACCAATAGTTCCAGGCGTTATGCCTATATATAATATTAAACAACTATCAAGGTTTGCTGGGAACTGTGGCGCTGAAATTCCTCGGTGGCTTAAGATGCGACTAGAAGATTATGATGATGATATCGAATCATTAAGGAGTTATGGAGTAGATATAATTTCTGAATTATGTGAAACACTCATTCAATACAAGGTTCCAGGCATTCATTTTTACACATTAAATAAATCAGCAATAATCTCAAAAATTATTAATAATCTTCAAAATTAGTGAATTACTAAACTATCCTTAGCATATAACGCATCTTCAACAAATAAATAGTCATTTTCTTTTCCGTTATTCCATAGAGCCATCATTACCACCCATCTGATTTCATCGATTGTAATAATATTTTGATTTAAGGCCATAGCGCGATCAATTATAATTTCCCGTTCTGAAGGAGTTAAAACTTTCGCTTGCTCAAGGAAAAGGACGAAACCAAGTCCATCTGCTGCTATTTTTTTATATTCTTTGTCAGTAAAAATTCTTAGATTTTCATTTTGAAATGATCTCTTTTCAGATGGATTTTTATCAGACATTGCTTTTAATTGGGAGAACCAATCAAATGCATCTTCTATATCTTCGTTATCAAATCCAGCAGCTTTTAACTCTAATGAAATATTGTTGTAATCGATATAATTCTTAGAGCTAAGATAATTTTCAAACATGTAAATTAATAATTCAAACATAGGACCCCTTGTCAGATATTGATAAATAAAATTTAATAAAAAGAAGCATGGTAAATGAGGAGAAATAATGCCTTGAGGCAGTATAATTAGAAATTAATGTGAATTGTTCTTTTATAATCAATATAAAATTAATTTATCAGCTTACTAACAATTAATCAACATTAAATAATGACCATTTTAAAAATACTTACATACCCTAATCCAAGACTCTATAAGATTGCTAAACCAGTTGATGAAATAAATAAGTGTCATCAAGACTTAATTAAAAATATGACTCATACAATGTATTTATTTAATGGCATAGGACTGGCTGCTACACAAGTAGATTTTCATGAAAGAATCATAGTAATTGATATTTCGGAGGAAAAAAATAATCTGATGGTATTGATCAATCCAGATATTCTTGAAAGAACAGGGAGTCAAGAATATCAAGAAGGGTGCTTATCTGTTCCTCAAATATTTGAAAAAGTAGAAAGATTTGAAAAGATAAAAGTTCGGGCTTTAGATCAATATGGAAAATATTTTGAGTTTGAAGCAGATGGGTTATTGTCAGTTTGTATTCAACATGAGATAGACCATTTAGATGGAAAAGTTTTTGTTGATTATTTATCTACTCTTAAAAGGAATAGAATCAAATCTAAATTAATCAAAGTACAAAAAAAGAAATTAATAAATAATGAATAAAAAACTTAAAATTATTTTTGCTGGAACTCCACAATTTGCGGTACCAACTCTTGAAAGAATCAGTAATGTATCATTTGAAATTGTTTGTGTTTTAACGCAGCCAGATAGAAAGGCTGGCAGAGGGATGAAGACAATACCTAGTCACGTAAAAAATACCGCTAATAAATTAGGGTTACTAATTATGCAACCCCAATCATTAAAAAATCCTGAAGTATTCAATGCTATAAAAGATCTAAAAGCAGATATCTTAGTTGTAGCAGCATATGGATTAATAATCCCTGAAAAAATATTAAATTTATTTGATAAGGGATGCTTTAATGTACATGCCTCTTTACTCCCAAGATGGCGAGGAGCAGCTCCAATTCATAGAGCTATTGAAAATGGGGATAATCAAATTGGCGTAACTATCATGAAAGTTGTTAGCAAGCTTGACGCTGGACCCATGATAAGAAAAATTAGTGAAGATCTATCAACACAATCTACTACAGGAGAAATGACAGGTCTTATGGCATTAAAAGGTGCAGAACTCATGTTGGAAGTATTGGAAGATATAGCTAAAGGCAATGAAATTACACCTACTATTCAAGATGAAACTAAAGTAACTTACGCTAATAAAATAAATAAAACAGAAGGAAAATTAAATCTTGATGATAGCCCTGATAAGTTGGTTCGAAAGATAAAGGCATTTAACCCTTACCCCGGAATAACATATATATTTAGAAGAAAAATTTTTAAAATATGGGATGCTATTTCAATACATTTATCGTCTATAAAAAATTATTCCCCTGGAGATTTGATATCAATTGATAAAAAATTAATTCTAGTTTTAAATCATGGTGCTTTAGAGCTTTTTGAAGTTCAACTTGAAGGAGCAAATAAAATTAGTGGTAAAGAGTTTATTAAAAGATACAGCTTAGATAATGGAGATACTTGAAAGTGATGCATGAGTCCCAAAGATATGCTGCTATTATTATTGATAAGATATTAGGAGGGACTAATTTAGATATAGCATTCGAAAATGTTTTTAGAAATGTAAAGGGACTTGAACATAAATCGCAAACTAAAGCCATAACTTATGGAGCCCTCAGATATATGGGGCAATCAAAATATTTAATTAAAAGTTTAGTTAGAAAAAAAATAGAAAATAGATTAGTCGAGTCGCTCATTCATGTAGCTTTATTTCAGTTATCGCACGAGTCACATAATGATTTCACGATTGTAGACCAAGCGGTTAAAGCGACAAAAAAAATTGATTTAAGAAAAAGCAATTTTGTTAATGCTGTCCTTAGAAATTTTTTAAGAAATAAAGATGCTTTAACAAAAGGATTTTTGAACCAAGAGGAAGGGCAATTTAATTATCCAATTTGGTGGATACAAAAGGTAAAAAAACAATACAAGAGTGATTGGGAGAATATTTTAAATATTGGAAACGGCCATCCCCCAATGACAATTAGGGTAAATAAACGAAAAATTATTACGAAAGAATATAAAAAGCTTCTGAAAGAAAATAAAATACCTTTTATTGCACTTGCTAATGAAGGGTTAATTTTAAAGGATGCTAAAAATATCAAAGATATACCAGGCTTTGATGATGGATTATTTTCTATTCAAGATTTCGGTGCTCAATTAGCATCAACCCTATTAGATTTAAAAAATAACTATTTAGTATTAGATGCTTGTGCTGCACCTGGTGGAAAAACAACAAGTATGCTTGAAAATTCGAATATTAATTTGATTGCTCTGGAAAAAAGCACTCAAAGAGCAAAGCAAATCGTAGAAAATTTAAAAAGATTAAAATTAGAAGCGACAGTTATTATGGAACCACTTGATAATAAAAATAAATGGTGGGATAAAAAGCAATTTGATCGTATTCTTCTTGATGTGCCTTGTTCAGCGTCAGGTATTGTGAGAAGACATATTGATATGAAGTGGTTAAGAAGACTCAGTGACATAGAAAAATTTGCAGATATGCAGTTAGATTTGCTCAACAATGCTTGGCCATTATTAAAATCTCAAGGTAAACTTTTGTATGTAACTTGTTCTATTTTTAAAGAGGAAAATGAGGAAGTTATATCAAAGTTCTGTAATATTAAGCAGGATGTAAAAAGGGGGGAAATAAAATTTCCAAAAAATATCCAACATGTAAAAAATCAACTAGTTCCTTCAAAAGATCATGATGGGCTATATTATGCAATTCTTGAAAAAAAATAGCATAGTAATTATTTTTTTAGCAGGCAATATCTTTTATTCTTTGTCTTTAGCTGCAACAGTAAAAAATATTATAGTGAATGATTTATCCATAGTGCAGGATAACAAAGATATATTTGTTGATTTTGATCAGGAGATTTATTTAACATCTAAAATGATAAATGGGCTAAAAAATGGAATCATACTGGTATTTGATATTAATTTTATTCTCACAAAAGATATCCCTTATTGGTTTGATGACATAATCTTAGTAAAAAAAAGCCAGTATAAAATTAAATATAGAAATTTGCTTGAAAAATTTGAGGTTGTTGATATAAATGGAGAGAAATTATTTTTTAAAGATCTTCCTGCAGCTTTGAAATACCTTAAAATCGTAAAAAAATGGTATGTGGGAACTTTGAATGAAAAAGAAAAAAAATTATTGGCTAGTTTAAGGATACAATTAAATAAAAATCATCTCCCAAAACCATTACAAATCAATATCAAAGATAAAATATGGGACTTTCAATCAGAAGAAATAACAAAGTATATTGAGGTGAATAATTGAGATACTTAATCCCAATAATATCTCTAATAGGAATCACCCTTCTAATATTACTTGCAAAATCTTTAGGTAATACAGACTTATTATCAACAGAAACATTCAGGTTACTATTTATTTTTAATATTCTTTTTATCGCCGCTTTAGTTCTATTAATTGCTATTCAGATTTTTAGGTTATTGAATAGTATAAAAAAGGAAATTGTCGGAAGTAAATTAACACTTAGATTAGTAATTTCCTTTGCTTTAATGGTAATAATTCCAGTATCAATTGTTTATTTAGTTTCAGTTAATTTTTTAACAAAATCTATTAATTCATGGTTTGATGTAAAAGTAGAGTCAGCCTTGGAGGGTGGCTTAAGCTTAGGACAAAAAACATTAAATATCTTAATGAGAGATATTGAATTAAAAGGTAGAAGTATTGCATACACAATTGGAAATACATCAATCGATGAACAAGGGATGGTTTTAAGGGATATGCGTGAGAAGTTTAATCTTGAAGAAGTTGTAATCTATGATAATCAACTTAATATACTTGCTTTATCAAGCGCAAATGATTCCCAAATTCCAGTGATACCAAAATATGAGGATATTGAAAGATCAACAAACGAATTTTATGGTGTTATTGAGGAGGTAAATGAAAGGATTCTATTAAGAGCATATTTGCCTATTATCTCAAATCAAGATATTGAATTAAGAAATGCTTTTTTGGAAATAAAGCAATTAATCCCGAGCGAGATTACTAATCTTGCGCTCTCTGTAGAATCTGTTTATGACGATTACAAAAGATTAGCTTATAGTAGGAAATCACTAAATATTATTTATACCTTAACTTTAACTTTGGTATTAATGTTAGCTATATTATCTGCAGTAGCCATTTCTTTTGTAATAAGTAGAAGATTTTCAGAGCCTCTTTCCCAATTAGCTGCTGCTACAAAAGAAATATCTAAGGGTAATTTCAAAAAAACAATTCCAGAACAAGGAAAAAAAGATGAGCTAGGTCTTTTGGTAACATCCTTCAACAGCATGACAAAGCAATTAGATTCTGCAACTCAAAATGCAGAAAATAATCAACATAGACTTGAGCTATCTAGAATGTTTTTGGATACAATTCTTACGAATCTATCTTCGGGAGTTATTGTAATTGATCAAGGTATGAGAATTAGGCTTCACAATCCTGCTGGTCTTAAAACCCTTCAATTAGGAAGAGCTAAAGTTGTAAATAAAATTCTAAGTGAGATATTGTTAAAAAATAATAAGATGTACAAACCAATCGTTGATTATATTTATTCTCATGTGAAGGGGAAGACTACATTAAAGGGATTCAGTCAGGAATTTAAAATTAAAACTAACGATAAAGAAAAAATAATTAGAGTACAAATGAATTCTATAAAACAAGACGGAGATTTAAACTATATATTGTTATTTGACGATATTACTGAGGTTACAGAAGGTCAAAGGCATCAGGCATGGTCTGAAGTGGCAAGAAGACTTGCTCATGAAATCAAAAATCCTTTGACCCCCATTCAATTATCAGCTGAAAGGGTTGAACACAAACTAAAAAATAAATTAAATAAAGTGGATAAAAATATTTTATCTAAAGCAACTCATACAATAATAAATCAAGTTAACGCCTTAAAGATTATGGTAAATGAATTCTCAGATTATGCCCGGCCAGCAAAAATTGAAAAAACTCTTATAAATATAGATTTATTAATAAATGATGTAAAAGATCTATATGAAGCTGTGGATATTGAAATAAATTATGAGCAACCCCAAAAAAATCTATTTGTTCATGGGGATGAAAATAAGCTTAGGCAAGTTCTGGTAAATTTAATAGATAATGCAAAAGATGCTATGAATAACATCAAGAATCCACTAATTAATTTAAGAATAGAAGAACATAAAAATGAATTATATTTAATAGTGAAAGATAATGGCACAGGTGTTTCTAAAGATGTTATTTCTAATATCTTTGAACCTTATGTAACATCTAAATCTCATGGCACTGGTCTTGGTTTAGCTATTGTATTAAAAATAATTGATGAACATAATGGCACTATTTCTATTAAAAATAATAAAGGTATGGGTACAACAGTTCTTATAAAATTACCATTGATTAAAAATGAAAAAAGCTAAGATCTTAATTGTTGATGATGAGGCTGATATTAGAGAGTCATTAAATGAAATATTAGTTGATGAAGGCTATAAAGTTTTTATTGCTAAAAACTCAGAAGAAGCAAATAAAATCCAAAAGAGTGAAAGTTTAGACTTAATTTTATTAGATATTTGGATGCCAGATTGCGATGGTATTTCGTTACTAAAAGATTGGAAAAAATCAAATAATTTAAAGTGTCCTGTTGTAATGATGTCTGGCCATGGAACTATAGATACTGCGATTGAAGCTACAAAAATTGGGGCACTTGATTTTCTTGAAAAACCTATAGCACTTCAAAAATTATTAAAAACAATAAGTAATAGTTTGAAGTCCTCAATAAATATTTCTAAATTAAATAGGGACTTTATTGAGCTAAGTGAGCAAGCTTGTGTAAAAAGCTTAAGAGGTGAGTTAAAGTCAATAAAACAAGAAAATTTAATTTGTATCGAAGGGTCACAAGGTAATTTTTTAAATATTGTTTTGGAATATCTTTTTGAAAATGATTTATTTAAATTAGAGGCAGATAGTGAATTTGACATAACTTTAATAAAAAAAATACAAGCGAAAGGAATGAATAACTTACTCATAAATCATTATGAAAGGCTATCTAATTTCAGTGAAGATGAATTAATAAATATTATTGATGTTTTTAGTGAACATAAAATAAAAGTCATAATTGTCGATAAAAGATTAAATATTTTTAAATCATTTCTGACGGGAGCAAAACCTTTTAATAAACATTTTATATCGTTACCAGTTTCCAAAAATACTGACTTAATTCCAGACTATGCAAAAGCTTTTTTAGATTTTTATATATCTCAAAATTTAAATATGTCTTATAAGTATTTTGATATTTCAGCATTAAATTTGTTAAGGTTAAATTCCTATTTCCTTAATATTGATTTTTTAGATCAATGTGTATCACTTCTTTTAAGTCAAACGACTGGAGAAACTATAAATGCTGAAGATATAAATCAATTCTTAAGAAGTGTGGAAAATAAAAAACAAGAAAATACTAAAAATATACAAAATAATGATATTTATCGGAAAACTCTAAGAGAGGCTAGAGAAGAATTTGAAAGGGAGTATTTTAGTTTTTATATCAAGCAAGGTACCTCAACTTCAGAGATTGCGAAAATATCTGGAATTGAAAGAACTCACCTATATAGAAAATTAAAACAGCTTGGACTGAATAATAAATAATTACTTAAATTCAGTTATGACAGGGGTATGATCTGAAGGTCTCTCAAGTTTTCTTGGTCCTTCATCAATGTAAGATTTAAATAAATTCTTGCTGAGGGAGTTGCTTGAAAGTATATGATCGATTCTCATTCCTAAATTTCTTCTATAACCTGCCATTCGATAGTCCCACCATGAATATAATTGATCATCTGGATTTAAATTCCTAAAACTATCAATAAAACCATTGTTAATTATTTTGTTAAAATAATCCCTCTCTTTTGGAGAAACCAATACCTTACCAATCCATTCATCCGGGTTATGACAGTCCTTATCACTAGGTGCAATATTAAAATCCCCAGTTAGGATTACATGGTTGTTGTTACTAAGTAAATTTGTAGACCATTCACAAAAAGAATCTAACCATTGCATTTTGTAGTCAAATTTATCTGAATCTAATGATTGTCCATTTGGGATGTAAGCACTTACAACTTGTACTAAACCAAGTTTTTCTGATGGATATTGGCCAGTAATTATTCTTTTTTGGGGATCACTAAAATTAGGTAGATCATGAGTGACTTTTTGTAAAGGCGTATTACTAATAATAGCTACACCATTATAAGTTTTTTGCCCGTTATGATATGACTC
>ERZ802830.5181-NODE-5181-length-10127-cov-27.4986_pt1 | contig 10127 bp, 9 predicted proteins | sample MGYA00345654_ERZ802830 | MGnify/ENA primary metagenome ERZ802830 (study PRJEB30503, sample SAMEA104212375) | marine metagenome | biome: Westerlies Biome; feature: [SRF] surface water layer (ENVO:00010504) within the epipelagic zone...; material: water...
AACGCGTTCTGCTTCTTTTTTCTTCTTGTCCTCAATTAATTGGGCAATATCTGCAGCTGTCAAATTATTGTAATCGTATTTTTTTGAAACATTGATAAACCAGCCATTCCACTTGATAAAAGGTCCAAATCGTCCAACGCCTTTGGTGACCGGGAGTTCTTCGTAAGTGGCGATGGGGGCATCGGCAATGCGCTTTTCCTTAATGTAATCAATGGCTTCGTCAAGCGTGGTTGTCAATGGGTTTTTTCCTTTTGGCAGTGAGATAAATATTTTTCCGTGACGCACATAAGGACCGTAACGCCCATTGTTAACCTCAACAGCTTCGGCATCAAATTCACCCAAATGCAAGGGGAGTTTAAATAAGTCCAACGCCTCCTCAAAAGTGATTTTTGTCAATTGCTGATCGGGGTGCAAACTGGCAAACAGGGGTTTTTCCTCCTCTTCAGCAGTTCCTATTTGAGCCATGGCTCCAAACTTACCTAAACGAACACTAAGCTGGCGTCCCGTTTTTGGGTCAACGCCTAGTATACGTTCGCCTATTTCGCGCTGTGCATTTTCCTTAACATCTTCAACAACAGGATGGAAATCTTTATAAAATGATTTCATCATACTTTTCCAATCTTCATTGCCAAGTGCAATGGAGTCAAAGCCTTGCTCCACTTCAGCAGTAAAATTATAATCAACAACACGGGGGAAGTTCTTTACCAAAAAGTCATTGACCAGCATCCCAACGTCAGTAGGAACCAATTTACCCTTCTCCGAACCAACACGTTCGCTGTGTATTTCTTTTTTAATTTCATTTTGCGTCAAAACCAGTTGGGTGTAGTTTCTTTCATTGCCCTCAACAGTTCCTTTTTCAATGTATTTACGATTGATAATCGTTGTTATTGTCGGCGCATAGGTCGAAGGACGACCGATACCCAATTCCTCCAAACGCTTTACAAGAGAAGCCTCTGTGTAACGAGCCGGAGGTCTGGTAAATCTTTCTGTCGCCGTAATGGTTTTGGCGCCTAACTGCTCGCCTTGCGTTACTTTTGGCAACAAGCCTTCTTGTGCATCTTCCTCTTCGTCTTTCCCTTCAAAATACACCTTTAAAAACCCTTCAAAAGTAACCACTTCGCCACGAGCGGTAAATTTCTTATCGTGCTTGTCGGCACTAATTTGAATAACGCTGCGTTCCAATTTGGCATCGCTCATTTGGGAAGCTACGGTTCTTTTCCATATCAACTCATACAGTCGCTGTTCGTCTGGAGCGGCATCAACACGCATGCTAGCTAGTTTGGTTGGGCGTATGGCCTCGTGCGCCTCTTGCGCCCCCTTATTTTTTGTTTTAAACACACGTGTTTGTGCATACTCGGGCCCGTACGCATTAGTGATAACCTCACGAGCCTCATTTAGGGCTTGCTTTGAAAGGTTTACACTGTCTGTTCGCATATAGGTGATGTGCCCTGCCTCGTACAAACGCTGTGCATTTGACATGGTTCTACTTACCGAAAAACCAAGTTTTCGAGAAGCTTCCTGTTGCAAGGTCGAGGTCGTAAAAGGTGCCGTTGGCGATTTACTCGCTGGCTTTTTTTCCAAATTTGACACTGCAAAAGCAGCCCCGATGTTTTGTGATAAAAAGGCATTTGCCTCCTCCGCAGTTTCGTAAGTAGCAGCAGAAGATGCTTTGATGGCTTTGCCTGAATTTGTAAGAAAAACAGCCTGAATTTTAAACGATGCTTTAGGACTGAAGGCTTCTATTTCGCGTTCGCGTTCCACAATGATCCGAACCGAAACCGATTGAACACGACCTGCAGAAAGCCCTCCTTTTACCTTGCGCCAAAGTATGGGCGAAAGTTCGTAACCCACCAATCGGTCCAAGACACGACGCGCTTGTTGTGCGTCTACCAAATGCTGATTGATAGGCCTTGGGTGTTGGATGGCATGCTGTATGGCATCCTTTGTGATCTCGTGAAAAACAATGCGTTTGGTACGCTGCTGATTTAAGTCGAGTTGTTGTGCCAAGTGCCAGGCAATGGCTTCTCCCTCACGGTCTTCATCACTAGCCAACCAAATGATTTCAGATTTTTTAGCCAAAGTGCGTAGCTCACGCACTACCTTCTTCTTGTCGTCGTTTACAATATAGTTTGGACTAAAGTCCCCCGTAACATCTACCCCCAACTCCTTGGCAGGAAGATCTGAGATATGTCCATAGCTCGACACAACTTTAAATTTATCCCCCAAAAACTTTTCAATTGTTTTAGCTTTTGCAGGTGACTCAACGATGACTAAATTTTCTGACATAGGTGAATATTGAGGACAAAAGTAGAAGAATTTATGATTTATAAGTTAGCCTTGTTGCATGATTACGTTAAAAAAAATGCATTTCAACAGGTTTAAAAACGGCTGAAAAAAATAATAGTATTTTTGTGTATCTAAACAAAACATAGTCCCTTGACCAAAAAAACCGGCTTTTTATCAAACTTAGGTACGCCGACTTTTATTGACTTAAAATCGGGAATTACGGTTGGTGTCATTATTATTCCACAAGCCATGGCTTATGCAACCTTGGCTGGTCTACCGGCGCAACACGGTTTGTATGCGGCATTTATTCCCGTACTGTTATATGGATTGTTTGGAAGTTCTCGCTACTTGAGCGTAGGCCCTGCGGCATTAGACTCCATGTTGGTTGCCGCTTTTCTACTTTCGCTCAAGCTTACTACCCTAGCAGATTACATACAATCGGCCATCTTATTGACTTTTATGGTAGGGATAATTCAATTTCTATTAGGTATTCTGAAAATGGGCTTTATAATCCAATTTTTTTCCAAACCCGTAATCAGTGGTTTTACAAATGCTGCTGTTTTGCTCATTGGGGCAAGTCAATTGGCTCCCCTTTTGGGACTAGCGTCCTTGCGCATGCCCGCTGAACAACTAAGCAATTCGTTTGGTGTTATAGCTATTACAACTGCAATTGGAATAAGTGCCTTGCTTGCGCTAGCGCTTGCAAAACGATATGCCCCAAAAATACCCATTGCGCTTCTTGTTGTTCTCTTGGCTACCGTTGCCAGCGCATATTTTAATTGGAACGAGATTGGAGTACGCGAAATAGGTCGCATTCCTAGTGGACTGCCTTCGCTATCTCTTCATGTTTTTGATGTATTGCTGATTAGAGATTTACTGCCCTTTGCTGCTGCCTTAGCTATCTTAGGGTTCTTGAGTTCCATGACTATCATCAAAGCTTCCGAGAGTAAAACAAGTGTTGTCGAAAGTAATCCAAATAAGGAGCTTCGTGCTTTAGGCCTCGCCAACATCACCGGTTCGTTTTTTCAGTCTTATGTTGCCAGTGCTAGTTTTTCCAGATCAGCTATTCTACTTGGCGGCAGTGTACGCTCTCGTTGGGCTTCCATTTTTAGCGCCTTGTTGGTCGGAATTTCTTTATTTGTACTCACTCCTTTTTTTACGCATATGCCAATTGCTGTATTGGCTGCAATTGTAATTTTTTCGCTACTCAAACTCTTAAGCCTTCAATACCCCAAAACACTTTGGAAACAATCCAAAGCTGAGTTTCTGATATTTATGACTACGTTCATATTAACGCTTTCTGTTGGCATTATTGAGGGATTGGTCCTAGGGATTCTCAGCTCTTTGGTTGTATGGGTGGCACATAGCGTACATCCGCATTATGCCATATTAGGTCAAATAAAGAATACCCAATACTATAAAAACGTAAAACGATTTAGTGAAGACATTGAAGAAGAGGCGTCGCTTTTACTCTTTCGATTTGATGCCCCTGTTTTTTTTGCAAACAAGGACTACTTTAATAAAACCATTATGGAAGAGGTTAATAAAAAAGGACCTGAGCTAAAAGAAGTAGTTTTAATTTCCAGGGCAATTAGCTATTTAGATAGTTCTTCTGTTGAATTACTCCACCACATTTTAGATCAATTAAGTAAAAAGGGGGTAGGTTTTAGTGTAGCTGGAGCTATAGGGCCTACTCGAGATGCTATGAAACGCGCTGGGCTTATGGATCGAATTGGAGTAGATAGGTTTTTTGCCAAAACAGCAGATGCTGTAGCCTACCTAAACGGAACCTCAGCTACAACAGAACACACTGAAAGTATCGCAACGCAGACAAATCAACTAAATTCGTAGGTTTGATGCGTGCGGCAGTTAGGCGTTGTTCATGTTTGCTGCTATCATGTGTATTGTAGAAAAATTAAAAATTTAAAAAAAACAGCACCAAATTAATTATTATGAATTTACTTGTAGAACCATGGCCCTGGTATATTGGAGGTCCAGCCATCGCAGCAGTACTTTTTTTACTGCTGTTTAGTGAGAAACGCTTCGGCATGTCAACCAATCTTAAAACCATGTGTTCCATGGCAGGTGCTGGAAAAAATATTCCTTTTTTTGCTGGTGATTGGAAAGCAAACCGTTGGGGGCTTGTTGTCGCCTTGGGTGCTGCTGCAGGTGGGTTTATCGCAGCAACTTTTTTAACAGATGGATCTGTGGGTTATATCCATGAGGATGTGGTAAATAACCTAAATCAAATGGGGATTACAGGCGCAGGAGTTGACTTTATGCCGCAAGCGTTGTTTGGTTTAGAAGCCCTTACAGAACCTAAAGTTCTGGTGCTATTGGCACTCGGCGGTTTTTTAATTGGTTTCGGAACGCGTTATGCGGGCGGATGTACTTCTGGGCATGCGATCTCAGGTCTTAGCGACTTACAATGGCCATCCCTCGTTGCGGTTATCGGATTCTTTATTGGTGGACTTCTTATGAACCATCTCATTTTACCTTACATACTATGAAACGAACCGTATTATATTTTAGCATTGGCATTTTATTCGGCATAATCATGATTAAATCTGAAGCTGCTTCATGGTTCCGGATTTATGAAATGTTTCAGTTTAAGTCTTTCCATATGTATGGGATTATTGGTGCTGCTGTTGTGCTGGGGATTGGGATTACACAACTGATAAAGCGCAATAAATTGCGATCGTTTTTTGGAACTGAAATTCAAATTACGCCTAAGCCAAAACTCGTCAAAGCTTCCCTTTACGGCGGAATCATTTTTGGATTGGGCTGGGCACTTACAGGCGCCTGCCCAGGGCCTATTTATGTACTGATTGGCGCAGGTTATCTGCCGCTGCTTGTAGTTTTTGTGTTTGCGCTTCTGGGTACTTATTGTTATGGCCTACTAAAACCGAGGCTGCCCCACTAAATACATTAAAACACAACAACCTGACAAAATGTCAATTTCGATGATATTTTGTAGTTTTGTATGCTCAAAAAAAAACGCATGCCTAACACGCCAGTTGTTGATACCAAAAACCCAAACGCCTATAATGGCGAGGTACTAACCGTTGCTAAAGGTTTAAAGGGCAAGGGCACAAAAAAGATGTTCATTGAATCCTACGGCTGCCAAATGAATTTTTCGGATAGTGAAATTGTTGCTTCCATATTGGGAGAGGCAGGCTATCAAACAACCAACGAGCTCAACGAAGCAGACTTAATCCTACTCAATACCTGCTCTATAAGAGACAAGGCTGAACAGACCGTTCGCAAACGTCTTACCACTTTTCAAAAAGCAAAAAAATCAAACCCAAACTTAAAAGTGGGTGTGTTGGGCTGTATGGCTGAACGGCTGAAAAGTGCTTTTTTGGAAGAAGAAAAAATTGTGGATTTGGTTGTAGGACCCGATGCCTACAAAGACCTTCCTAATCTTGTCGCAGAAGTTGAATCAGGCAGAGACGCTGTTAATGTTATTCTCTCAAAAGAAGAAACTTACGGTGATGTGCAACCTGTGCGACTGCAATCCAACGGCGTAACGGCTTTTGTTTCCATAACACGTGGTTGTGACAATATGTGCACGTTCTGCGTAGTGCCGTTTACCCGTGGCCGTGAGCGGAGTCGAGACCCAAAAAGTATTTTAGCCGAGGTGAGTAATCTCGCCGAAAATGGGTTTAAAGAAGTTACCCTTTTGGGACAAAACGTCGATAGTTACCTTTGGTATGGTGGTGGTCCTAAAAAAGATTTTCAAAAAGCCAGCCCACTACAACAAAAAACCGCCGTTCACTTTCATCACTTATTGGACTTGGTAGCACAAGCACATCCGGGAATCCGCATACGCTTTTCAACGTCCAATCCACAAGACATGACGCGAGACGTGCTTCACATCATGGCCAAGCATCCTAACATTTGCAACTACATCCACCTCCCCGTTCAATCTGGAAGTAATGCCGTGCTAAAAGCCATGAACCGCCAACACACACGTGAAGAATACATGGCATTAATTGACGATATAAAACGGCTATTGCCCGATTGCGGTATTTCTCAAGACATGATTGCTGGCTTTCCCAACGAAACGGAACAAGATCATAAAGATACCTTGAGCCTCATGGAATATGTAACCTATGATTTTGGGTTTATGTTTATGTACTCTGAGCGCCCCGGTACCCCTGCTGCAAAAAAATTAGAAGACAATGTTCCAGATGATGTCAAAAAGAAAAGGCTTCAGGAAATTGTGGATCTGCAACAGAAACACGGACGCATCCGAAATGACCAACAATTGGGTAGAACGCTAGAAGTACTAATCGAAAAAACGTCTAAACGATCTGACCAGCAATGGAGCGGGAGGGCACAACAAAACACCGTTGTCGTTTTTCCAAAAGACGATTACAAAATAGGTGATTTTGTATCGGTCAATATTGAATCCTGCACTTCTGCAACCCTTATTGGCACTGCTGTAGGTTATGGTCCAACTCAAAAATATCATCATGGATAATGTTCAAAATATAAAACAACGTTTTGGCATCATTGGAAATGATCCCCAACTCAATTTTGCCATTGGCAAAGCACTCCGTGTGGCGCCCACAGAAATTTCGGTTTTGGTAACGGGAGAATCTGGTGTGGGTAAAGAAGTGTTTCCACGTATCATTCATCAATTGTCGAACCGTAAACACGGAAAGTTTATCGCAGTTAACTGTGGTGCTATTCCAGAAGGAACCATAGATTCTGAACTGTTTGGACACGAAAAAGGGGCTTTTACAGGCGCCACCCAAACGCGCAGTGGTTACTTTGAAGTGGCCGATGGTGGCACCATATTTTTGGATGAAGTTGGAGAACTTCCCCTATCTACTCAAGTAAGACTACTTCGGGTTTTGGAAAATGGTGAGTTTTTAAAAGTGGGGTCTTCAAAAGTGCAAAAAACGGATGTACGCGTGGTAGCGGCAACCAATGTGAAAATGCTTGAAGCCATTCACAAAGGAAAATTTAGAGAAGACTTATATTACAGGCTAAGTACGGTTGAAATCAACCTACCGCCGCTCAGAGACAGAAAGGGAGATATTCACTTATTGTTTCGAAAGTTTGCTGCTGACTTTGCACAAAAATACCGCATGCCAACCGTACGCTTGGACGACAAGGCACAGGCATTACTTGAGCAACAACCATGGGCTGGAAATATCCGACAGCTGCGCAACATTGCCGAGCAGCTATCTGTTTTGGAGCAAGAAAGAAATATTAATGTGCAAATTTTAAGGCAATACCTGCCTGCGTCTAGGGCAAACCTGCCTGCGGTTATTGACCAAAAAGAATCCGGTGGTGATTTTTCTTCTGAACGTGAAATTCTATACAAGGTGCTTTTTGACATGAAAGCTGACCTCAACGATCTAAAAAAACTCACGCACGAACTCATGAATACCTCGAGTATGGATCAAGCAAAAGCCAAACACGAGGGGTTAATTGAAAAAATATACGGAGACAAACCCAACGAAGAAGCGCCCTATCGTTTAGAAAGTGGGCATACAGCCACTCCCGTTCAACAAGATTTTAATGACAGATATGAATATGCAGAAGAGATTGAAGAGGCAGAAACCTTATCTTTACAAGACAAAGAACTAGAGCTTATCGTCAAAGCATTGGAACGCAACAATGGCAGGAGAAAGGCTGCCGCAGCAGAATTGGGTATCTCGGAACGCACACTCTACCGAAAAATTAAACAATTTGATTTGGATAAATAGTATGAAAAAAAGTGTTGTTTTGATTTTTGTATTGCTCGTGGGGTGCAAGTATTATTCCTTCACGGGAGCTTCTATTCCAGAGGGTGCAGAAACCGTGCAAGTCAACTTTTTTGTAAACAATGCTGCCAATGAAGTGGGTTCCGTTTTTGAACCAGGTCTTGACCGTGATTTTACAAATGCTGTCCAAGAAATGCTGCTCAATCAAACCAACTTAGATCTGACAAATGTCAACGGGCATTTAATTTATGAAGGGGAAATTGTAGGCTATCGAGTGACTCCCATGACCGCAACAGCGCAAGAAACTGCAGCGCAAAACAGACTTACCATGAGCGTTAACGTGCGTTATTTCAACACCCTCAACGACGAAGACGACTTTGAAAAGAAATTTAGTTTCTTCTATGATTTTGATGCTGCCACTCAAGTTCAAACAATACAAACTGAAGCACACGAAATACTATTTGAGCGTATTACCCAAGATATTTTTAATGAATCGTTGGCAAAATGGTAAACAGCGAACGTACATATTTGACAAAATTACGTGAGCAAGGACACGATGATCCAGAAGCAACGCTAAGCCGTGTAGAAACACTCATACAGCAGTATCCCTATTTTCAAGCCTTGCATCATTTGGGTTGGCAAATTGCCGAAAAACATGCCCAAAAGCAGGCACCTTCTTTTTTGGCATCCTGCGCGGTTCATACCAAAAACAGATTGCACTTAATCAAATCGCCCGCCGGAGAAGCAGAACGTGTCACACTCGCGCAACAAAGTCGTGCTGCAGACGAGGTGATGTCGTTTGTGGATTGGCTACATCAAATAGATGATTCCCTGCCAAAAGAAACAAATCAAGAGCGGCTCATTGATAAATTTATCGCCGATACGCCTAAAATTGGTTTGGCAAAAGATCAAAAGAAATCAGTTGACCTCACGCAAAAACAGCAATTTGACGACAAATCGTTGATGACGGAGACCTTGGCAAAGATCTATGTCAAACAAGGGAAATTTAAAAACGCAATAAACGCCTATGAGATTTTGGCATTGAAATATCCAGAAAAAAGTAGTTTATTTGCAGACCAAATTAAAGAAATTAAGAAAGCACAAAACCAAATTTAATATGAGTACATTTTCCATTTTTCTAGTACTAACCATCATCGTTTGCTTTTTGCTAATCCTAGTGGTAATGGTTCAAAACCCCAAAGGCGGTGGTCTTTCATCTGCATTTGGTGGTAGCTCTCAACAACTTGGAGGCGTTCAAAAAACGACCGACTTTCTAGACAAAAGTACTTGGGTGCTTGCTGCCTTATTATTGGTGCTTATTCTGATATCCAATTCCATGATTAGCATACCGTCAAATACGAGTGAGTCTACCCTAATTGATGAAGCAGCCATTGAGGAAAGCATTCCTGAAGAAATTCCAGAAGAACTTCCCGAGTTACCACAAACAGACGGCGAAGAATAAAATGTCAAGCTGTCAGTTTTTTGACTCCCTTATACTTGTTTTTTACTGTGGCACAATTGATGCTATTAAATTAAAAATTAAAACACAGACATGAGTACAATCAATATCAAACCCTTGGCTGATCGTGTCGTAATTGCACCACTAGCTGCAGAAACGACTACCGCATCAGGAATTATCATTCCCGATACAGCCAAAGAAAAACCACAAAAAGGAACTGTAGTTGCTACAGGACCAGGAACTAAAGACGATGCCATCACTGTTCAGGTGGGCGATACCGTGTTGTATGGCAAATACGCTGGTACAGAATTAAAATTAGACGGTGGCGATTATATCATCATGCGCGAAAGCGACATTCTAGGAATCATTTCATAAAACATTATCATGGCAAAGAAAATTCAATTTGACATAGAAGCACGCGACGGATTAAAGCGCGGCGTTGACGCACTTGCAGACGCAGTTAAAGTAACGCTTGGGCCCAAAGGCCGAAACGTAATCATTGGCAAATCTTTTGGTGGCCCACAGGTAACCAAAGATGGTGTTAGTGTTGCAAAAGAAGTAGAGCTTGAAGATGCCCTTGAAAACATGGGTGCGCAAATGGTAAAAGAAGTAGCTTCCAAAACCAACGACCTCGCTGGTGATGGAACAACTACGGCAACCAT
>ERZ802830.5182-NODE-5182-length-10127-cov-6.35008_pt1 | contig 10127 bp, 24 predicted proteins | sample MGYA00345654_ERZ802830 | MGnify/ENA primary metagenome ERZ802830 (study PRJEB30503, sample SAMEA104212375) | marine metagenome | biome: Westerlies Biome; feature: [SRF] surface water layer (ENVO:00010504) within the epipelagic zone...; material: water...
CCCAGTGCAAAGCGCCCCGGCACCACAGATGGCGGCGGAACCCACGAGCCTTGAGGCACCGCCAGCTGCGCCGACAACTGCCGATGCCATTGCCCTCGAGCTCGCCGCAGAGCAGAGTGCAGCTCCACCGATCGAATTGGTGACCTTTGCTCCACAGCACTTGCTCCCCGGGCAGGCACTGCGCCAACGCCCCCGACGTGCCGGCAGAACCCTGGGTCGCTACCGAACCATGGTCAACGATCTGTTCGGGAGCTGAAAGAGCTCCAGAGGTTTCGAATCTGTCGATGCCATGGGGTGATATCCACAGTGGAGCGATGACTCCGCTGTGGATCCATTGAGATGCCGGCAGCATCCATGTCCTGACGTAGCCGGCGAAGAACTGGGATCAGGATGAGCGAGAGTAGAAGAGCTGCGAGAAGCAAAAAGGGCAGCAATGAAATCATCCACACGGTGGCCACCGCAGTGAGGCCAATCGCGATCGTGGTTCGGAACCAGCGGGGAAGTGTGCTGCGGCCGGGCAGTTGATGCATCACACGCATTCAGCAACCTGTTTAGGCACTCTCGCGGAAGATCCGTTCCAATTCACGCCGAAAATCCGATGCACTCAGTGGTTCAGCACCACGACGACGGTGATTGCGCCGCAGCAAAGAACCGATCCACCAAATCTGCAACGCCCCGCACAAACCAGCTGTGACCAGCAGACTGATCTCAACCTCATGCCAGTTCATCGCTGATCAATACGTGGATTGGGGCAAGGTGAACCCAGACTGCATATGGCCAAAATCAAGCATCACGTAAGTGATCCAGATCAGCAGTGCCGCCACACCCGCCCCAGCAGCCACCTTGGCCAGGGAGCGGCCGATCATTTCAAGCAGACTGACCTCTTTCATCAAAACCAAATCGATATGCCGATTCTGCCGCGCTGGCGCTTTATGACGCCACAAGCAAGAGCACAAACACAGCGAATTGCCATCAGCGTGGTTGCCTTGCTGATTGGAGCAATGCTGATTCGTCAGCTGCTGCCACTGATCGGCCTGTTGGTGCTCGGCTGGTGGGTTTGTGGATGGATGCGACGTCGATAAACAAAAAAAATCCCCTGTCGTGAGCAGGGGGCAAAAGCTTGGGGCTTGAGAACAACGTTCAGCCTTGGCCAAGAACGCCAAACCAGATCTGGCTCACAATTCCATGGCCTGTAATCACCTCAGTGAGAAGACCGATGGTGAAATCGAGCATGGCGATGCGGCCGTTGAGCTTTTCAGCCTTGGTGAAACGCTCGGATTGAATCTGAGCTTTCGCTGCATCTTGAAACCAGGAATTGTCAACAGACGATTGTTCAGACACTTGATCGGAGCGACGTAAACAAATGTTACGCCACTCCGATCAAGCTTGCGTGCCACGAACCGAACTAGCGAGCAACAGGGATTTCTTCAAGGGAAGGTGTGCGAGACACCGATTGCTCAAGCGATTCAACCGCTAGCTCGAGATTCGGCTCAAGCCGACGAGCAATGAGTTCATCGATCGAGAAGAGCCCCGGACCACATGCCAAAACGGCGACTGCTGCGCCGAAATACAAACCCAGGAGCTCGAGCAGATAGATATTGAAGCCGGCTGTGACGATGGCGTGATAGATCGCCACAGAAATCGTTCCAGCGATCGCCAGAGCACCCATACGGGTGAGAAGCCCTGTAATCAGGAGCCAGCTACCGATCACCTCTGAAAACGCCGCAACGTAAGAGAGCAGGATCGGGAACGGGAGGTGCAACGGACGCACGAAAGCGTCTGCGAAATTCTCGATGTTGGCGAGCTTTTCGTAACCGTGGTGGATCAGCAGAGCCCCGGTGAAGACTCGCAGAACCAGTAGGCCGAGGTCCCCAGCGATGGGACGCGAAAGAATGGCGCGGATCAACGTCTGGCAACAACTCCATACAACTTAAAGAAGTTTGATGAAGACGTGCGACAACGACCCGCTCCGACCCGCTGAGATGAGTACTTCTACTCAGTCGTCGTAAACGAGGCATTCCGGCTCGTCCGGATTCTGTTCACAGAACAGCTCCAGAGGAGTCGGATCATGTGAATCGTTCGGGAACTGCTTCTTGTGATCAAGAAGCCACTGCAGCTCCTCCGTGAGATGTCGCACCTTGCCCTCGTTGTGGTCAGAGAGAGCCTTGAGACACTCTTCCTGCCCTCTCTGGATGTGGTCGGCGATTGTTTTCATGCTCTGGGCGCCATTTGACGACTCCCGGTTCTTAGCGACTCAATCCCCTCCTGATCAGTCAGTAGATCTACCTTTATGGCCGAAAGCACACATGCCAACAGCAACTTGGATCACGTCCTGTGACATGAAGCTGTCGAAGCCTCAGGCCTGAATAGAACGTCTGCAGGGACAAGGGATGGGTTCATGCCAGTTTTCGATCGCGTCGCACTCACGGGAGCCCTGCTGTTCGGCATCGGACTGGTGATTGGCATTGCCATCGGGTCTGCCACAGCCGTCGCCTCGTTGACCCAGGGCGCGCCGGATGTGTTGCAGAGTTGGTCTGGCGTGGTGGCACTTCCCTGACTGGTTGACGGCCAAGCGTTCAACCTCTATCAAAGCTCACAAGACACAGATCGATCATGTTGTTGAGCCAGGAACGGATGATCTTTTCCCGAAGCAAGAGGGGGATTCGAGGTTTCTTCGCTCGACTTCAACGCATGATGTTTGGCTGATCAACGAGAACCAACGCTGATATTGCCAAGGCTGATGAGCTGCTCAAGCCGGGCTGTGAGTTTCCGTTCAGTGCGATCGAACTGATCTTGATTCCCAGCCATAAAGGCCAACTCCTCATTGGTGATCACCTGATGCGTCACAGCTTCGAGATAGATCTGAACCAAGGACATTCCCAGGTCTCCAATGCCTGACAATCTTGGCAACACTGGACGTCGATTGCGGGTGCTTGACAAATCGATGGATCGTCAAACCATTCAGTCTCTCGTCAAGCAATGTGGTCTTGGCCTGTTTGACCTGGCCTGTGCCGTCAGCGGACACCCGGTTTGGGACCTTTCCTTACCTGTCGGGGTCATCGATGCCCGACGTTCGAAACCGAAGCTTTTGGTCACTGCGATCGGAACCATCAACTCGACCCTCAGAGCCTCCGCAACGATTGGCCATCCTTTGATGAAGCAGTTCTTCGAAGCTTTTGAGGAACTCGGTTTCGACAAAGCCTTTGACACATTGCGCTCCGGAGAAACTGCAGAGACGTTTGCTGAAATCTGGGAGGCTTACCGAGAGGAACGGAAAGACGGGGATCCGCCGATGTGGAGCATCGAAGATGCCACCGATTTTGTGGTTCAAACCAGGGAAGCTCATTCCGATCACGAAGTTTCCCTGGTGGCCATCCTCCCGGGGAAACCCCATCGCATCGTCACCTTTTCAGTGCCGATCGCTTTTTTAACAAAGGGTTAGCCACCTTTATGTCGCCTTGTCGTCGTCTTTGCAGACCTTGAGATTGGAGAAGTTGAAAAGCTTCTTGAGTTGGTTGGTTTCTCTTTTGATGCCTTCAACATCTGGAGCGCATCCCCTTAAGACAGAAGCGATGACCAACAATGCAGCTCCAAAACGCAACAATCGGATTTGCTTTCGGCTGAAGCTCATGCAGCATCGCCAAGCCATCACGGCATGAATCTCACCGACCTGCTGATGCAGCTGGCCCTCGGCCTGATCGCTGTCCTGGCCAACGCCCTCTCAGCATTAGCAGGTGGCGGGGCAGGTTTGGTTCAGTTGCCGGCGCTGATCCTCCTGGGTCTCCCGTTTGCCATGGCCCTTGCCACTCACAAAGTGGCAAGTGTGGCGTTGGGCCTCGGTGCGGCAGGGCGCCATTGGCGAGCCAGCAGTCTTGATCCAGCAAGATCCGCCCTGATCCTTGCGGCAGGATTGCCGGGAGTCTGGCTCGGAGCCAGTGCCGTTCTGGCTCTTCCAGACAGAATCGCCACCACCGCGCTGGGGCTTCTGACCCTGGGCCTAGGGATCTATTCCGCCCGAAAAAAAGATCTCGGAACCGAGGATCACATCTCACCACTAACAACCAACAAGATCGGGATTGGCGCTCTCGGACTGTTTCTCATCGGAGTGCTGAATGGTTCCCTCACCTCCGGTACTGGGCTGTTCGTCACTCTTTGGCTGGTGCGTTGGTTCGGACTCAGCTACTCCCGAGCGGTCGCCCACACCCTCATCCTGGTTGGCTTGGTTTGGAACGGCACGGGAGCGCTGGTGCTCGGGTTCCGTGGAGACATTCGCTGGGACTGGCTCCCTGCCCTCATCACAGGGTCATTGGTGGGTGGCTATCTCGGAGCACACATCTCGCTTTCCCAAGGGAATCGTCTCGTGAAAAGAGCATTCGAGCTGCTGGCGCTGCTGATGGGCACATCACTCCTGATCCGAAGCCTCTGATTCGGCCGAACGGAGGAATCGACTGGAGAAACGGGTCGCCATCACAACCGTGGCAGCCCCATAGGCGATGAAGGTTGTTGCCTGGCCGGTGCTGCCCGTGTCGTACACCTCTCCAGCCAGAAGCATCCAATCCATCAGCGATGCGACCGTTCCCCAGATCACCACCCAAACCGATACGTAGGTGATGCCACGAAGCGTCTGATTCACAAGTGACCAAGCGATTAAGCAACGCTAGGAAACGATCACCAAAACGAGGGGTAGCGGCTCCCGTAATGTCGCTGACTGAACGGGTTGAGGGGATGCCGAAGAAACGCCGCAAGCTCAACAAGGAGATGGAGGCGGACATGGCAGCCGCCAAGCGCAAGATCGAGCTGGTTGGAGCTCTGATCAACGACATCCGCGATGAAGACATCCAGGCGGAGTACCTGGGAGCCTTCACGCAGATCCGCAGTGCTGTTGTGAATCTGATCGCCAAATACACGACAGACGGGTTTTGCGAGGAGACCGAAGGCCTCCTCGCGCTCTATCGGGGCTTGATTCAGGAGTTCGAAGAAGAGTACGAACTCTGATCTCAACGGCTGTAAACGACGCCGCGATAGATGAATGGCCCCTGACAGGGGGCTTCTACAGCCGTCGAGGGGGTGTAAGCACAGCCTCGATACGTGAGCTTGGGAGCAGCAAGTTCTTGCTGACGGTGGGCGTAGACGCCGCGGTCGTACCGAAGCTGTTGGGCATCGGCGGAGGCCTGCTGCTGATAACGCTGGCCGCGATACAGAAGTGTGGTCATGGTTCAGTCCGAAGAAGGCCGACGTCCCCGTTCCATGGCGTCGATCTAACTGCGCTTCGCCGAGCAGCGAAGTGAACGTCTGTAGCAACTGCTACAGATAAATCATAAACGCGTTGTCGATAGGCGGTTGTTCGTTGGGGTACAGAACGATCAGCAGCTGGTGAATTCAGCGTTTAAGTTCATGGCCCCTTTGTCTGATGGATGCCGCTTCGCCAAAAGAACCAACAGGTTTCTCCATTGCGATTGAAGATCACGTTGCTGATCGCTGGATTCGGACCGCTGGTGGCGCTCGGTCTCTGGCTGCAGTCGAAAGGATTTTTCAGCTAGCTGGCCATGAAACACGTCTTCGCCACTGCAGGCTTGATTGCCCTCGCGTTATCCCCCAGCGCTGGCTGGGCCGAGACGGTCAAAGTGGTTCTCCGCAACGGTGACAGCCTTCAGGGAGAACTGATCAGCCGAGATGAGGAATCTGGAATCACGGTGCTGAACCACCCCCAGCTGGGACGGCTGGAGCTCACCGCTGCAGAGCTGAAACCAGTGCAACAGAAACCTGCCTGGGAGAGCTCCGTGTCAGCCGGCCTCGTCGGCAACACCAAAGATGGAGACTCCACTCTGGCCATCAACCTCAACACCGACACCAAATATCAGGACGACAAACAAAAACTCCGCCTCTACGCAAGCTTCAACACCAATAAATCAAAGGATGAAGGCAAACCCCTCGACATCAACACGGAAAAAGGATCAGCTGGGATCCGCTACGACAAGCCCATCAGCGCAAGCACAGAACTATTCGCACTGAGCAACTACCAGTTCAACGGCACGAACGATACCGGCGTGAACACCGTTCTGGGGAACATCGGCTTGGCGTTTCCGGTCATCAAAACCGACAAAACCGCCCTGACACTGTCCATTGGCCCATCGCTGCAGTGGAGTGGTGGCGGCGTGGATTGCCCCAGCGATAACTTTTGCGGCGGCACCTATGGCGGTGGGAGCTTGACCGCAGATCTCAGCTGGAAGCCGAGCGATGTTCTGCGATTTGCTTTGCAGAACCAATTCACCACGGTTTGGGCCAACGAATCCCGTCCGTCCAACACCTTCTCCGCGGAAGTGAAGATCTACCCATCACCCACCAGTAAGTTGTTCACAACGATCCGCTATGAGTCGATTTACCAGAGCATGTCCACCCCAGAATTTAACAACACCGTCACAGCGCAGGTTGGCGCCGACTTTTGATGATCAACACACCACTCGATGCTGAGCAGCTCCGACAACTCTTCACCAAGCCCTACGGCCAACCTGGTCCGACTCCGGAGCAGTGGAAGAAGGCGTATGCCGATGACGTTCACTTCATCGATCCCACGCAAGAAAAGCATGGTATCGACGAATACATCGTCGCCCAAGCGAACTTAATGCAGCGTTGTGACGATGTCTTTCTGGAAACGGAAGCTGTTGCCATCAGTGGCGACACAGCATTTGTCGAGTGGAAGCTCGGCCTGAAAATCAAAGGGATCGAATTTATTTATCCAGGCGCGACACGCCTGCTTTTCGGCAAAGATGGAAAGATTGTCAAGCATCGGGACTACTTCGATTTCATTGGGCCCACCTTTGAGCCCGTTCCTGTGATCGGCAGCTTCGTTCGCTGGCTTTACAAGCGATTTGTTGCTTGACAGAGGGCTCATTTCAAGCAAAATAATTTTAAATGCATACTGTTTTTCACATCCATGGACAACGAACTTGACAAGGTTCTTGCCTGGATTGATGAGCGCGATGCTCACGCTGAACAGTGGTTAAACGATAGGGCTGCAGAGCGTTTCAACTTGCCCCGCGAATCAGACATGGCTGCCTATGTTCAGTTCATCCTGACGGATGAACTGCTCGCCGATTGAGCCCATCCAGATTCATCTCCTGATCGGCCCACCGGCCAGCGGCAAATCACAGTTGGCGACTCTTCTCGCTCCAAAGATTCCTGCTCGTGTGATCTCAACAGACTCTCTTCGGCGAAAGCTCTGGGGAGACGAATCGATTCAGGGCCCTTGGCCTGAAATACAACGTCAGCTTCATGACGCAATCCATTGTGCGAGTGCTGAGGGTGAATCACTTCTATTGGACGCCACCCATGCACGCAGGGAATGGCGACGCAACCTGATCGAAGAAAGCAGCTTGCCAAGCTCAATTACCTGGTTCGGGTGGTGGTTGCACACCCCGCTTCAGCAATGCCTCCGTTGGAACCGCGCCCGGCATCGACAGGTTCCGGAGCCCTTGATTTGCACCATGCATCGCATGCTTTCTTCTGAGCATTCACCGTGTTGTGCATCAGAAGGCTTCAAGCACGTGTTCGCGATCGACCCTGTCTCGAACAGCCCCCTTGAACATCAACTCAAACAAGCCCTAGCGATTGTTCATCACGGCAATATCCATGAAGAAAGGTGAGGAGCTGCTGCAGGCAAGACTGCCCTTCTTCAGCCTGCATGGAGCAGCACAGGCCTGATGACCCTTGGACAAGTCTTCCTCAAAGCCATGTCCACCGGTGTCATCACCAATGGCGAAATAGCCTGGGTGACATGCCATCAGAACGGCTTCAACCGAACTGAGGAAGCCGTGGCCCAGCGTCTTGGACGCCTCATCGACGAAGGAACAATCCAGCTTGGTTGTCGGATGAAACGCTGACCCCACGGACCTGTCGTCATGCCTCCGCAGCGGGCAAACCAGAACAGGAGTGCATCAAATGCGATTGCATTTTGTCCCGATTCATGTGTTCCGAGAAACACCCTCGGTCACCTTCTTTGACGCAGGGGTTCCAGGGAGCAACGGAACCGATGTGGTGGCTCACCATGGAGCTGCTGTATCACCGCCGGATGAGAGTGGTGCCGAGCAGTACTACATGCACAGACATCAGGTCGACCACAACCTCGTTCTGGAAGGTGCGCGCACCTTCACCCTGTTGAATCCGGACTGGGATCAACCTCACCACATCATTCATTTGGTCCGCGCCATGGGAGCGCTTCAGATCCCCGTTGGCACGTTCCACCGTTCTGTCTCCGGCGAAGGAGGAAGCCTGGTCTTAAACCAGTCAGTCCGCGATTCCGCATTTGACTATCGAACGGAGTTCATCCCCGTTTGCCTTCGTGACCGTGATGACCTGCGTCAAGCCAAAGCCGCGGACCCTTGGAATTGGAGCTGGCGCGATGGACACATCTGCAGAGATCATGCAGCTCAGTGATGGTGTTTGCGGCGCTTGGGCCCTCGGCGTAGGCGTTTCACAAACCGTGATTCACGGGAGAACAGAGCCGCCGTCTCGAGCTGATTCAAACGCCATCCCAACCAGGACAGCAGCAAGACCACAGCCAATCCGAGAAACCATGCCATGAACAACTTCAGAGGCAAAGGCTGCTCGTCCAGAGCTCTTGTTCCTCACCAAGGTGGGTCAGGACGCAGCTGGTCACGCACTCGCCATCGTCGGTCGAACAGTGCGTGATGCATTCCATGCAGGCCTCAACAGCATCCCAGCTCGGGTTCTGATGGTTGTCCATGGCGGCTGCACATCTAACTGCTTTGTAGATCCACCACCAACCACTGTCCCTGTTCTATGAAGAGGGGTAAAGAACAGGAGAGGTGCTCAGCGCTGCGCGTCTTGGTCAAGACTGAATTCCAGCAGGGCCGCCGTGAGCAGCGTCTTCATCGCCATGAGTGCCTGTTGCTCTCGAGGATCAGGGCCGCCAGGCCATTTTTCGAGATGAAACGAGACCGATCGATGCAGAAGCCGAACAGCCTCAACATCCAGATCGAACTGGAGTGTGGGGAATGGTTCCGTCATCCCTTCATTCTCCGTTGAGCAGGCGACATTGACACCGCCCGAAAGCCCGAGTAGTACATATGTATCGAAAAGATGCGATGACTCGCCCGAGCCCCCAGCAAGTGTCGACCTGGCCCACCATCAACACGGGCAGGCTTCGGCCGAGCCGATCACTGATGGTGTGCCTCACCTGCCAGCACTTCCAGCACACCCTCTCCGACGCTGGGGTCACGCAACCGGCCTGCGCGCACCATCAACAACTTCTCCCTCAAGGTGCTCACCTTGATCATCGATGCCATCAGTGGCTGCAACGGCTGGAACGGGACGTCGGCTGGTGCCCAGAAGTGGCCTGATTTGAACTGAAGATCCCAACACCCGCTGTAGCCATCTTTGGATTCAGAGCCGACCCAGGAAAGCTGGAATCAACACAGCATTCACCAGATCCAGAAAGAACGCCGACACCAAGGGCACGATCAGAAAGGCTCGGGTGGATGGTCCGTACTGCTGGGTTACCGCGGTCATGTTGGCCATCGCCGTTGGTGTGGAGCCCAGGGAAATGCCACCGAAACCCGCACAGATCACGGCAGCGTCGTAAGTCCGCCCCATCAATGGGAAGACCAACAACAGATTGACAACCAGGGCGAAGAAAAACTGAGCCAGAAGGATCACCAGCAACGGCAGAGCCAGGCCCACCAAGGTCCATAACTGAAGGCTCATCAACGACATCGCCAGAAAGATACCCAGGGACAGTTCACCGATCAGATCCAAAGCCGGTGATTGCTGGGGCCAGTGGAACACGACCCGTTGGGATTGACGCTCAGGTAACAAGTTGGACAACAGAATTCCCACCAACAGACAAGGAACAAACAATGGCAATTTGAGACCAGCCGCCGCGATAACTAAATTCAAAAACTTGCCGCTGATAATGCACAGATTGATGGCCAGCAACGCTGACAGGAAACCGGTCATATCAATCGTGCGACCAACCGATTCCTGCTGATCTGAACCCCCGCCATCACCAGCAGGGGTGAGCTCCGGGCAGGGCACCTGGAAACGACGAATTAAAAACTGAGCGATCGGTCCTCCGCTGGCGCTGGCCAGAACCAGACCGAAGGTGGCAG
>ERZ802830.5183-NODE-5183-length-10125-cov-24.0124_pt1 | contig 10125 bp, 7 predicted proteins | sample MGYA00345654_ERZ802830 | MGnify/ENA primary metagenome ERZ802830 (study PRJEB30503, sample SAMEA104212375) | marine metagenome | biome: Westerlies Biome; feature: [SRF] surface water layer (ENVO:00010504) within the epipelagic zone...; material: water...
ATCGGCGATTATTTTTCTAATGGAAACGGCGCTGCTTTTAAAGACCAACTAACAAAAACGCAGTACCACGACCTTACCCATTTTGAGGGCAATGCCAATGGGCTTAAAATTTTTATGGAATCCAGACCTGGAATTCCCGGCGGACTTCGTCTCAGCTATGCCACACTTGGAGCTTTCACCAAATACCCAAAAGCATCGTTACCGCACAAGCCCTCTAAACATGTTGCCGATAAAAAATTTGGTTTCTTCCAAGCCCAGCAAAACGATTATACTTCCGTTGCCTCCGACTTAGGACTGCTGCAATCCAAGGGAACCATACTCCGCCATCCATTGGCGTATTTGGTAGAGGCAGCAGATGATATTTGCTACACCCTTATTGACTTTGAAGATGGGATTAACCTCGGATGGATTTCGGAAGATTATGCCCTAGAGTACCTTATTAATCTCGTCAAAGACAATATTAACACAAAAAAGTACCAAACCCTGACCACCAAAAAAGACCGATTGGGATATTTAAGAGCCTTGTCGATAAGTACGCTTATTCAAGAAGCTGCGGAACTTTTTATGGCGCATGAGGCTGAAATTATGAGCGGGAATTGTACCACTTCCCTCACAGATAAGAGTAAGTACAGCGCTCAAATCAATGATATTATAAGCCTTAGCGTTCGGAATATCTATCAAGCGCAAGAAGTCATTGAAAAAGAACTAAAAGGGTATCAAGTGATTCATCGTTTGTTGGATGTTTTTGTAGGTGCCGCTACGCGGAAACAGGAAAACAATGCCTCGGCATTTGACAAACTTGCACTGCAATGTTTGCCAGAGACTTTGGTTTTGCCTGAAAAAGACACCTATGGCTTGTTGCTTAATGTAAGCAGTTATGTGGCGAGTCTTACGGACGGAAAAGCCTTGGAGTGGTATCAAAAAATGGCGTAATGGAACAGGTTTTTGATGATGGCTTTTTTATGAAAAAAGCACTTGCCGAAGCACAAATAGCATTAGACAGAGGAGAAGTTCCCGTTGGCGTGGTAATAGTAGGAAACAACTCCATTATTGCGCGAGCGCACAACCTCACCGAAGCCTTAACAGATGTGACGGCCCACGCCGAAATGCAAGCCATAACCGCTGCTGCCAATGCCATTGGCGGAAAATACCTTCACGATTGTACCATGTACGTTACCCTTGAGCCTTGTAGCATGTGTGCAGGTGCCTTGTATTGGAGTCAAATTTCCAGGGTAGTTTTTGCTGCTGACGACCCCAAACGGGGTTACCGTCAACATGGAACGCCTTTACATCCCAAAACCAAAGTTACAGAAGGAATTTTAGCAACTGAAGCAAAAGCCTTGTTGCACGCCTTTTTCCAACAAAAGCGAAATTAGCTTTTTATTTACGTTTGGGCGGCTCCAACGTTTCCTTCATCTTTTTAAGATTTTCTGTAGATAGCGTGTAATCCTTAAGTTGCTTTCCCTTCCAGCGGTATACTAAAAAAACGGGCATGTATATAAAGAAACCCGTAACTACTGAAAAGCCAATCCATTTTTCGCCTAATGCCAAATCGTCTTGGCGTATGACATAACCCGCAATGATGTTGGCAATAACAAGCACAAAAAAGACACGTAAAAACCACTTCATTTATTCTGGCTTTGGCTTAACAATCAATGATAATTCATCAAGTTGTTCTGTATCTAGTGGTGCCGGGGCATCAATCATCACATCACGGCCGCTGTTGTTTTTGGGGAAAGCAATATAATCCCGAATGGTTTCTTTGCCGTCCAATATGGCTACCAAGCGGTCAAAGCCCAAGGCAATACCGCCGTGTGGAGGCGCACCATAGGTAAAGGCATCCATCAAAAAGCCAAATTGCGCCTTTGCTTCCTCTGGGCTAAACCCAAGCAGGGAAAGCATTTTTTCTTGAGTTACACGGTCGTGAATTCGAATAGAACCACCACCAATTTCGTTTCCGTTTAAGACCAAGTCATAGGCTTGTGCTACTACGGCAGTTGGATTGCTTTCCAGCTTTTCGAGGTGTCCGGGTTTTGGCGCTGTAAAGGGATGATGCATGGCATGCAAGTCACCGCTTTCTTCATCTTCCTCAAAAAGCGGAAAGTCCACCACCCACAGGGGTGCAAATTCGTTTGCCTTCCGCAATTCCAATGCTTCGGCTAGGGCCATGCGAAGGGCACTCAATTGGGTTCTAGTTTTGTTGGTTTCTCCAGCCATAACGAGGATTAAATCTCCCGCTTTTGCTTCACAGGCTATAGCCCAAGTAGCTAGCGCATCGTTATTAAAAAACTTATCTACCGATGATTTGAACGTCCCGTCTTCGTTGCATTTTACCCAGATCAATCCGTTAGCGCCAATTTGCGGACGCTTCACCCAATCAATCCATGTATCAATTTGTTTTCTTGACCAGCCAGCAGCACCTGGAACAGCAATACCAACGACAAGCTCTTGTGTATCAAACACGTTAAAGCCCTTTTTTTGTACTTGTGAATTGAGTTCTGTAAAGGTCATCCCAAAGCGAATATCGGGTTTGTCGTTTCCATAGGTTTTCATTGCATTTTCGTAAGAGATTACCGGGAAGGGTTCGGGTGTAACTCCGTGAATTTCTTCTAACAAATGGGATAACAGACCTTCAAAGCAGTCCATAATGTCCTGTTGATGCACAAAGGACAACTCGCAGTCTATTTGCGTGAATTCAGGCTGACGGTCTGCACGAAGGTCTTCGTCTCTAAAGCACTTTACAATTTGAAAGTATTTGTCCATCCCGCCTACCATAAGCAACTGCTTAAAAGTTTGTGGTGATTGCGGCAATGCATAAAACTGCCCTTCATTCATGCGTGAAGGCACAACAAAATCACGGGCTCCTTCGGGAGTAGATTTTATCAAATAAGGCGTTTCAACTTCAATAAAATCTTGTTCAGCTAGATAATTGCGAACCAACAAGCCAATTTTTGAGCGAAACAACAGGCTGTTTCGAACAGGGGTACGGCGTATATCCAAATAGCGATACTTCATACGAAGGTCTTCTCCGCCGTCGGTGTTATCTTCAATGGTGAAGGGGGGTGTTTGGGCTTCATTCAGTACTGTTAGCTCAGATACTAAGAGTTCTATATTTCCCGTATCCATATTTGGATTTTTTGCCTCTCGGGCTACTACAGTTCCCTTGATTTGGATTACAGTCTCTCGTCCTACTTTACGCGCTTTTTCTAATAGTGCTGCCGAACAGCGTTCTTCGTCTAGAACCAATTGTGTTATCCCATAACGATCTCGCAGGTCAATCCATAATACAAAACCTTTGTCACGAATTTTAGCTGCCCATCCCGCTAGGCTAACTGCCGTTCCAATATGTGTTTCACGTAACGCTGCGCAATGATGACTTCTGTACATGGCTAAAATTTTTCAAAAGTAGGGAGTAATTCGTGATTCGCCACTTAATACTGAGCCAAATAATCAACTCAAAACGCCTTACAAACAAACTTTAATGTTAATTCAATGTTAATTTAATGTAAATTAATTGTATATTTGACATACCTAACTTAACAAATTTAAAATTTTAAATATGAAAAATATCATTTTTTTTCTATTAATCACAGGATTTTTTGTCCACGGACAGGATAATAAAATTGAAGGCGATGATGTTGTAATACTAACTCAAGTAATTGAATATCATGACAATGGGAATATAGCTCAAATTGGAACTCAGCGGGATGGTGTGCATCACGGACTGTGGGAACAATATGATGTTGATGGAAAAATAACAGCACTGGGCGTTTACAAAGACGGTAAAAAGGAAGGCGATTGGTTATTATGGGTTAATGACAAATTAGTATGCGTAACCTACAATAAAAACTCGCCATCTTCTACCGAAAATTTAGACGTGCTTGTTTCCTCAAGAAAAAAAGTAGCTTCCATTAAGGACTAAGCTTTTTAAATCGTATTGCAGCTCTTTTACTGAGGAAAAATGTGACAGGCACAATAATTAACGTTAAGAAAGTTGCAAAGGTGAGCCCAAATATGACCGTCCACGCCAAGGGTCCCCAGAAAATCACATTTTCACCACCAAAATAAATTTGTGGATCGCCCGAGGCAAACAGGCTAAAGAAATTAATGTTTAGTCCAATCGCCAACGGAATAAGCCCCAGTACCGTGGTTATGGCCGTGAGCAATACTGGACGAAGCCGCGCTTTTCCACCTGCAACAATAGCGGCAAAAATCTCTTTTCTAGGCAGTAAACCTTCGTTTTTAATGGCTAGCTCATCTCTTTTTCTGTCCAATAATAATTGCGTGTAATCAAGCAATACAACACTATTGTTTACGACTATTCCGGCTAGTGAGATAATACCCATCATGGTCATGATGATGACAAAGGTCATATTAAAAAACACCAGCCCGAGCATGACGCCTGTAAAACTCATAAATATGGAAAACAAAATAATGAGGGGTTTGCTTACCGAGTTAAACTGGAATACGAGCAACAACATAATCAGCAGTATAGCAAAGCCCAAGGCCTTGGATAAAAACTGCATGTTTTTTTCTTGTTCCGCGATTTCACCTGTAAAGGTATAATCAATGTTTTTGGGCATATCAAAGCCTTGGAGCTGCGTTTGGATTTGCCCGACAATTTCATTGGCGTTGTAGCCAGGAAGTATGGCTGAGTACACGGTAACCACACGTTTTAGGTTTTTGTGTTTAATAGCACTGTAACCCGCAATATTTTTTGCTTTAACAACCGTAGAAACAGGAATGTTTTTAATTTGTCCTGTGGCCATGTCACGGAAACTTATGTTCTGATTAAACAAAGCCGAGGGATTGTAACGATCAGCTTGCTGGAAGCGAACATTGATGTCGTAGTCTTCGCCATCCTTTTTGTAAATACCTGCTTTTTCGCCAAATAGCGCACGCCTGAGTTGAATACCAATTTGCCCTGCGCTTACGCCCAAACTTCCTGCCTTGCGCCGATCAACCGTTACTTGCATGCTGGGTTTGTTTCGATTGACATCTACTTTTAATTCTTCAATTCCTGGGATATTTTCCTTTATTATAAAACTGCGGACATCGTTGGCAACGCGTATTAGCTCACCGTAATTTTCGCCGCTTAACTCTATATTGATGGGGTAACCCACCGGCGGTCCATTGGCATCTTTTTCTACTGAAATACTAACACCAGAAAACTTACCTTTAAAGGCTTGTTGTACCTCGCTGCGCAATACTTCACTAGACAGTCCCCTTCTGTATTTGTATTCACGCATGGTGGCCGTAATTTTTCCACGGTGAGGCATCTCGGCTTGAGAGCCACTGTCCGTTTCTGGATTTCCGGCACCTGCGCCCACTTGAGATACGAGTGATTCTACTAAAAAGTTGTAGTCTCCGTCTAGGTATTTGGGGTTATTCACTGTTTCAATCATGACCTGCTCAATGGCCTTAGTCATTTGGTTTGTTTTGTCAATATCTGTACCCTCGGGATACTCTATGTAAACAATAATCTGACTGGGCTCGTTATCGGGAAAAAACTCCACTTTTGGACCGGCAATGCCCACCAAAACAAAGGACAAAAACAGCAGGCCAATGGTGCCGAAAACTACCGCATAAGCACGCCATCCACGCATGGCAAACTGCAACAGCTTTTCATAGCCACGCTCCAGTCGGTCAAGGAAAAATCGCTGAAAATTGTTTGCTAAATCTTTTATCAAATAACGATATAGCCAAAACAGCGCAAGTAGGGTAAGCAACAAACTACCAAACCCACGTGTGGAGGCCGAAACAAGCATAAAAAATACACCCGCACCACCCATCACGATGCTGAGGCGAACCAAGCCACGAAACGTCATTTTTTTCTCTTCAACATCCATAAATTGAGAAACCAACATGGAGTTAAACAACAAGGCTACAAAAAGCGAGGAGCCCAATACAATGGAAAGTGTAATGGGGAAATAAATCATAAACTGCCCCATGATACCGGGCCAAAAACCAAGTGGGATAAAGGCCGCTACGGTTGTTGCAGTAGAAATAATGATGGGATAGGCGATTTCGCTCACACCTTTTTTAGCTGCGGCTGTTCGCGACATACCCTCTTTTTCAATAAGGCGATAGACGTTTTCGACGACCACAATCCCGTTGTCAACCAACATACCAAGCCCCATGACAAGCGCAAAAAGCACCATGGTATTCATGGTATAGCCTAGAGCTTGTAGAATAACAAAGGAAATAAACATGGACATGGGAATGGCAAAACCAACAAACAAGGCGCTTCGAAAGCCCAAGAAAAAAGTCAAAACGGTAACCACCAGCAGTACGCCAAACAAGATGTTATTGACCAAGTCGTTGACTTGATTTAATGTTAGCGAAGACATATCGTTGGATATGGTAACGGAAACGTCCTCGGGGAAATCGTTGCTTTTGGCTTCGACAACCAATTGGCGGATTTGAGTAGCCGCTTCGATGAGGTTTTTACCGCCTCGTTTTTTTACGTCCAGCATGACTGTTGCTGTACCAAAGTCTCGGGCATAGCTCGTTGCCTCCTGGTCTTTAAAAGAAATGGTGGCAATATCTCCGAGTAAGACCGAACCTTTTTCCGTTGTTACCACAAAAGCCTTGAGTTGGTCGGGTGTGCTAATTTCACCAACCAGACGAATACTTCTGCGTTGTCCGCCACCACGCATGCTCCCGGCTGAGACCGTCGTGTTTTCATTGGCAACACTTTGAATGATGTCGTTAAAGCTTACTTGAGACGCCATCATTTTACGTGTGTCCACGGCAATTTCTACTTCTTTTTCTTGTGCGCCTCGGATATCAACTACTTTTATTTGGTCTAATTGCTCGATGCGTTCTTGCAGTACCTCGGCATATTCTTTGAGTCTGTCGGTCGGGTAATCTCCTTGAATGCTCACATTGAGTATGGGCATTTCTTCCGAAAAATTCAGATTGAAAACAGAAGGTTCCAGTTTTGCATTGTTAAAGGTGGGCCAATCCTCTGATGCCACAACGGCATCAACCTCATCTTTTACCTTTTGTTTGGCTAAATCCACTTCTATTTCCTCATCAAACTCAATGGCAACTATGGCATAGTCGTCTTGTGAGGTAGAGGCAATTTCAACAATATTGCTTATTCCTTTTACGCCCTCTTCAATGGGGTCGGTAACAAAGCGCTCAATATCTTCGGCAGTATTTCCAGGGTAGGGTGTACTAATAAAAATGGTCGTTTCCGAAATTTCAGGAAAGTTCTCCCGAGGCATGGTTACATAAGCCGTACCACCAAGCAACAAAAACACAGCCATCAACACATAGATAATGGTGCGATTACTTATAGCCCATACGGATAGACCAAAAGCTTTATTGGATTTATTTTCTTTGCTCATAAACTGTTTGTAACCTGAACGTTTTCATTTTCCTTGACCAATCGCGCGCCCTCATTGATAACTCTATCTGTCACGCTAAGCCCTTCTAAAATTTCTACATAAGCTCCTTCAACCAAGCCCGTTTTTACAAAGCGTTTTTCTGCTTTTTCATCGCTGTTTACGACATAAACGTATTGGGCTCCATCAAAGTTTTCGGAGATGATATCTAGTGGAACCACGATTGCTGCCGGGTTTTGGTAATCAACCAAACGTACCGAAGTGATGAGATTCGGTGCCAAACTTTTTGCATTGTTTGTAGCAAGGGAAACCTTAAAGGTTCTGTTTCCAGTATTGATATGCGTTCCTGTGTGTGTTACTCGACTTTTAAAAGAATAATCAAAAACGGGGATTTCGATAGTGGCGGCAGTCCGCTTGTTTATGCTAGGGAAGTAGGCTTCTGGCACATCGGCTTCTACATACATATTGTTTAGGTTTATCAGACGAAGCAGTGGACTAGCCCCCGGAGTAACCAACTCGCCAACTTCCACAACAATATCATCTACCCTTCCTGAGAAAGGGGCATATAATTTACTTTTGTTAAGCTGTTGTTGTAGCTGTTGATAGGCTTTCTTTTGGCTTTCATACGCCGTTTTGACTTGTAGGTAGTCAATCTCAGCACCAATTTTTTGCGCCCAAAGTCTCTCTTGACGCTCGTACAAGGTTTTGGCAAGGTCCAACTGAACTTTCTGTAAGGCCAAGTTTTGCGCAAGTCCTCCATCATCAAGCGTGATGAGCAAATCTCCTTTTCTAACTTTTTGCCCCTCCGAAACGTGAATTTTTTTGACCGCCCCCGCATACTCAGCGTTGAGCATCATGTTTTGGTCTGTCTTGACTATTCCTTGCAGTATTACGGTATGGACAAAGTCTGTTTCTTTTAGCTGTAGAACAGTTACCAATGATTTCTTTTTGTCCTTGTCTAAGCGATCAATGGCGTCTATAACCAGATTGAGCTCTTGCTTGAGCAGGTTGTTTTGACTGACCAATTCGGCTTGAAGCGCGCGTAGTCCTTCTACATTTTCTTGCTCGATTAGCGTATTGGTGTCCGGAGTTTCAGCAGTGCTGCAGCCAATCAGGAAAATCAATGAGGCTAAGAAGAATATTTTTTTCATTTGTTTTTGGGCGTTATGGGTTTAAGTAACAAGGATAATTTTGCTTTTGCCAAGATCAGTCGTTGCATGGCTGTCAGGTAATCGTTTTGTGCCTGATATAGTTGTGCTTGTGCTTGTCTGAGTGTATAGCTAGAAACCATACCCTCTTTAAATTTAATCTGGTTTTTTTGTTCGATACTTTTCGCTAGGGCTAAACTTTCGGAGGTAGTCTTCAGATTTTTTAAATGAAGCGTTACTTCATTTCTCAATGACTTTTCTTCAAGCAAAAGTTGCTGAACAATATCTTCACTTTGTTTGATTGATTTTTCTAATTCTAGTTTGGCTTGCTGCTTTTTGGTTTTCCCTTGAAAACTCGTAAACACAGGAAAGTTTATGTTTAGTCCAAGGGTAGTTCTGGGATACCACTCTTGTTCGCTACTAAAAAACGCAAACGATTCACCAAATCCATCATAGCCATTATTGGCAAAAGCAGAAATTCTAGGCAGTGCCTTAAAGCGTTCGAGCTTAAGCAGTAGTTCTTTAGACCTGATATCATTTTGGGCAATTTGATAATCAATATTTTGTGTTACACTCAAGGCTCCATGCTCTTGTTTTTGTGCCCTTAGCGAAAGCACTTCAAGAGTACTGGTCAGTACTATGGGCTTATCTAAGGAAACGCCCATAACATAACACAGCATATTTTTAGTAATTCGAACCATGTTTTGATTGTAATACACAGCACTTTTTAATGAGGCTACACTTAAGGCCAGCTGCTCAACATTTTCCTCCTCGGTAAGTCCATTTTCATAGAGTTTCGTAACATCTGCATAATTGAGTTGAGCTACGGCTAGGTTTTTTTCGAGCACGTCAAGTTGTGCTTGCGCAAGTTGTGCATTTACATACGACTCTACGGTAGCTGTTACAATTTGCTGCTCACTTTTGATAAAGGCTTGTTCGGAGATTTGTAAATACACTTTAGATGCTTGTAAGCCTACTAGATATGATCCATCAAAAATCATTTGCTCAAGGAGCAATCCAGCAGTGGCACTTTGCGACAAGCCAAACGTCAAACTTGTGTACGTACCTGGCGTACCACCAAAAAACTGCGCCGGAACAACCGATACAGGTTGATTAGGGGAGTTTAAGTATCCGGCAGATGCAGAAATCTGCGGAAGTCCATCTGCGATTGTTTCCAGTCTTTTTTGACGCGCAATAAGAATGTCTGTACCTGCATTTTGTAGCGTTCTATTATTCGTTTTTGCCAGCTCAATGGCAGTATCCATATCAAGCTCTTGAGCAGATGTAGATAGAGAAGCAAAAAACAGGAAGCAAAAAAGGTATTTATGCATGTTGGTGGCTTTCGATGGTGTTAAAAATTTCAATTCCTTTGGGAGTACAAATCGCACGTAAATGGTATTCCAAATAATCTGTCATAAGTTGACTATGGAGAAACTCATCGGGGGGAAATAAACGTTGATCTTTTATTCCCATCATACCATTAAAGTACAAACGCGCAATAAAAGGAATGTTTAAATTATCTCGAAATAAGCCCATGGCTACACCCGAATTAAGACTTTTACTGACACATCCTATCATAAAGTGGAGTTGCTTGTCGCTGAGCTCATGAAAAATTTCTGGGTAGT
>ERZ802830.5184-NODE-5184-length-10125-cov-6.84747_pt1 | contig 10125 bp, 9 predicted proteins | sample MGYA00345654_ERZ802830 | MGnify/ENA primary metagenome ERZ802830 (study PRJEB30503, sample SAMEA104212375) | marine metagenome | biome: Westerlies Biome; feature: [SRF] surface water layer (ENVO:00010504) within the epipelagic zone...; material: water...
ACTAATCTTGTCGTTGTAAATACTGCCCCTGACACTTCACTCGGCAAAGCAGGGTTGCCCGTATTGTTTATATAAAAATTAAAATTTGTTCCACCAGATGCAGTCATTATAACTGATTGTCCCGAACAGATAATATTTCCTGGAGCATTAGTAGATAAAGCTGGATTTAAACCTACTTCATCTACAACTAAAACAATAGTTTCTGTTGTAATACAACCAAAGTTATCGGTTACTGTTACAGCTATATTATCACCATTTTGAAGAATGTCTGTTGGAGCTGCTAAATTTCTTGTTGCTCCAGTTTGAATTATGTACTGTTCACTTGCTCCGTTTTGTTGTGAAGCACCATTGACAAAAAACTGGTAATTGGCAGCACCAGAGTTTGCAGAAACAATAACTGTTTCTCCTTGGCAAAAGGTATTTAGTGGATCTGTTGTAGACAAACCAATTGTAAACTCAGGTCTAACATTGATAACAATAACATCAGTACCCTCAATCTCGCACTCCTTGGTTCCGGGTGATACAATTACATTTCTTCTATAGTAAGTTGTTGTAGTCAATGCCGGTGGATCATAATTGACTGCTGTGGCCCCACTTATATCATAGTAATTAGTACCATCATTTGAATACTGCCATTGATATTGTGCGGCTCCGTCAGAGACGGTTGCTACTGCAGAAACGCCTGTCCCATCCCCAAGAATTTGACTTGGATTATCTCCGTTACATATATCACTATCACCTGCTACAGATAAAACAATATTACCGTCATTTGTAGCCGTAAGCTTTTGTAAAGTAAGAGATTCCTCTGTGAAACACCCTGATCCATTTGTGACTCTTACTGTTACAACTTGACCGTCATTTAGTGTTGTTGAATAATTTGCTCCTATAGCACCGGAGATTAGACCTCCATCAACATACCACGAATATGTTGGACCACCAGTTGCTGTAAAAGTAATTGTTTCTCCATCACAAAAATATTCCTCTGGAGCTGTGGAAGTTAAGGATACTGATGGTGGATTATTGACTGCAACAGTAATTGATTCTGCACTAGTATCTGAAGTACACCCATTTTCGTCTGTCATTTGAATCGTAATAACATCACCATCTGCTATTGCATTTGCACCCACTGTTGAAGAAGTAAAAGTGTTATTTCCAACGGCGGTTTGTTTTACATCTCCATTGACTAAAAAACTATAATTTGCTGTAGCTTGATTTGGAGAAATTTCAAAAGTTATTGCTTCTCCTTGACATACAGTGCTTGTTACAACACCAGCAACGGTACTTGATAATGAAGCATTAGCCGGCGTATATACATCAATATCAGTAAGAGTAAATACATCATTGCTAGTATCGGTATCTCCTCCTACTGTCATACTTACAGTTAATGTGTATATCCCAGGCACTGAAAAATCTAAAGCTGCAGGCGGACCAGAGAAATCGGCAGGATATGTAAGTGTCAATGTTCCGCCAGAAGCATTTATCTGATTTCCAGCAGGAATAGTAGCATTAAATGCAGCTGTAGGATTGGGACCATTAACAAAGACTCTTACCGTTTCACCAGCTATACTCTGGATAAGTGTATGATTATTTGTGAATGTAACTTGAAATGAAACTGTTGAATCCGGACAAAAAGGCTCCCCTCCAACTATTGCAATATTTGTTGTTGCAACATCAACTTGAGAAAAAATTGCTAAAGGAAATAGCAACAAATAAAAAAAGATTTTTTTCAATACAAATCGCATTTAATAATAAACGCACAAATGGCGTTATTATTGCTTGATTTGTATACAAATTTAGTTATAATTTTAGATGTTTTGACAGGAAATGAACAGGTTATTAACATTTTTATAAACTAAATTATTTGTGTTTGGATTTATATTTATAAGAAATTCATTTTTTTCATCCAATCATCATTGTAAATTTTACCGATATATCGACTACCGGAATCATGTAAAAGAACAACAACCACATCGGTTTTTTTAAACTTATTTTTTAATTGTAAAAGACCTTTTACTGCAGCTCCGCATGAGTTTCCTGCAAAGATCCCCTCTGACTTGGCGAGCTTTCTGGTAAAAACCGCAGCATCTTTATCCGTTACCTTTTCAAAGTGATCAATTACAGAAAAATCAACATTTGCTGGAAGGATATCCTCCCCTATTCCTTCTGTTGAATAGGGATAAATTTCATTGGGATCAAAGACCCCTGTTTCGTGGTATTTTTTAAAAACAGAACCATAGGTATCAATACCCCAAATTTTGATATTTGGATTTTTCTCTTTAAGGAATTTTCCTACACCAGAAATGGTACCTCCTGTCCCAACCCCTACTACAAAATGAGTGATTTTCCCCTCAGTTTGTTCCCAAATCTCAGGTCCGGTTGTTTCATAATGCGCTTGCGTATTGGAAGGATTGTCATACTGATTTACGTACCAACTATTTGGTGTTTCCTCAGCAATCCGTTTGGAGGTGCTGTAGTATGAACGCGGGTCGTCAGGAGCCACATCAGTGGGACAAACCACCACTTCCGCACCAACGGCGCGTAAAACATCAAACTTTTCTTTAGACTGCTTATCCGTAGAAACACAGATGAGCTTGTACCCTTTTACAATGGCTGCCAAAGCCAAACCCATCCCAGTATTTCCTGACGTTCCTTCTACTATAGTCCCGCCAGACTTTAAACGTCCGTCTTTTTCGGCATCTTCAATCATTTTAACAGCCATACGGTCTTTGACCGAATTTCCTGGATTAAAACTTTCAACTTTTGCTAAGACCAAAGCATCAACTTCTTCGGTAATCTTGTTCAACTTAACCAAAGGGGTATTACCTATGGTTTCAAGAATCGAGTGTGCGTAGTTCATAAAATATGTTTCGATGCAAAGATATTTATTCTAATTAGAATCCCTATCGGAATCGCAAGACTTTAGAAGGACTGATTCGTAAAATTATGGTGGAAGGAATCCACAACAAAAGCGCAGAAACGAAAACAAAAAAGAGATTTAATAAAACGACTTCAACAGGACCAAGTGCTACTGGCGCTTGATCCACAAAATAAGTGGTTGGATCTAAACGTATCCATCCCCACCACTGCTGGGAATAATAAAAGCAAAGTCCAATCCCGTTTCCAAAAAGAAGTCCTCGGGTCATAATAGCGATGCCATTGTACAAAAATACCTTTTGAATCAGTGCGTTTTTAGCACCAAGTGCTTTCAGAAGTCCTACCATTCTTGAGCGTTCTAAAATAAGCACCAATAAAGCGGTCGCCATATTGATGACCCCCACTAGTATCATTACAATTAAAATAATCAACACATTAAAATCAAACAAGGCAATCCATTGAAAAATACTTGAAAAACGATCAAAAATAGGAATACTGTTCAGTTCCGAAGGAAGGGAATTGTAAATGCGATCTGCCGTTTTTTGAATTTGTGAAAAATCCTTGACAAACACCTCATAAGCCCCTATTTGATTGGATTTCCATCGATTCAATCCTTGTACTTGACGCAGATCACCGTAGATCAGACTTTGATCAATATCTGGAAATCCTGAAAAATAAATTCCTGAAACAGTAAAACGTCTCCTGTTGGGAAGTCCCTCTTGTACTTGATTTTGAAAAAAAGCTTCTGTACGGTCGCCCACCTTAAGATTTAACTGCCTTGCTATTGTTTCTGAGATTAAAATTTCTGAACTCGGCTTTTGCGAAACCTCAGGAAAACGACCCCGAATCAAAAAACTTTCCAGTCGAGACCAATCAAAGTCGGAGGAAACCCCTTTAAACAAAACTCCTTCAAAATCTGCATCAGTTTTTAACATCCCGGCTTTTATCGCAATGGGATAAAAGTGGCTTAGATTCCCTTCTTCCGTAAGCTGATCCCGTAACGCTTCCCGATCTTCAAAGGGAATGATTGAAACTTGAGATTCATTGTTTTCAAACAAAGTCACCAGTATGTGACCATTAAACGCACTTGTTTTTTTTTGAATCTCCTGTTGCAAACCTTGACTGGAAGCCAGTGCAACTAAGATCGCAGCCATGCCCAAAGCAACTGCTAAGGTTGCAATGTTAATTATTCGTGCAGAAACCTTATTTTTATGATGTTTCAACCCCTGCATTTTACGGGCAAAAAATAACGCTACATTCAATGAAAAAAGATTTTAACCGTTTTGCTTTCAAAAGTACATTTTTATTTTCGCTTCTCATTTGGAGCTATTCGCATCTCAGCGCACAAACTACTGTTCTACCAGGTGCGTTTCAGCAGGAGTACCTTCTCCAACTGAAAGGCAAAAAAGTTGGGGTTGTTGCACATCAAGCCAGTTTGCTTCCTTCTGCAGCGTCTTCTTTACATTTGGTAGATTATTTGCTGGAAAAAAACATTAATCTGCAAGGTGTATTTGCCCCTGAACACGGCTTTCGAGGAACCGCAGATGCGGGAGAAAAAGTAGAAAATCAAACCGATTCTAAAACAGGGCTCCCTATTATTTCCCTCTATGGAAAAAACAGAAAACCCACAAAAGAACAACTGGCAGGGCTTGATATTATGGTTTTTGATTTGCAAGATGTAGGGGTACGTTTTTATACCTACCTCTCAACCTTGCACAATGTTATGGAGGCCTGTGCTGAAAACAACATCCCACTGATTGTTCTAGACCGTCCCAATCCAAATATTCATTACGTAGATGGACCCGTATTGGAAGAAGAACACACTAGTTTTGTAGGGATGCATCCCGTACCAATTGTTTACGGGATGACCATTGGTGAGTATGCACAAATGATCAATGGGGAAGGCTGGCTAAAAGATAGCATTCGTTGCGAGCTGACAGTAATGCCCATAAAAAATTATTCTCGGGCATCCACCTATGAACTTCCTGTCAGGCCCTCACCCAACCTACCAAACGCACAAGCCATTGCCCTCTACCCTAGTTTGTGTTTGCTAGAACCTACGGTAATTAGTGTGGGAAGGGGAACCGATCGTCAATTTCAAATTTACGGACACCCCAAGCTTCCAAAAAGTGATTTTTCCTTTACTCCCCTACCCAATTTTGGGTCTAAAACTCCAAAGCACAAAGGGTTGCTTTGTTTTGGAGAAGATCTCACAAAAGTTACTCCTGCTAAACAAGTGGAATTAAAATGGCTCATCCATGCCTTTCAAAATTTCCCTGACCCCGAAGCGTTTTTCCTAAAAGGGTTTGAACGTATTGCGGGGAATTCAAGTTTGAGAAAACAACTGAGCTCTGGAATGGAAGAAAATGACATACGAATCAGTTGGAAACCTCAACTTCAGGAATTCAAAAAAATCAGAGCGCGCTACCTGATCTATCGCTAGGGGATGTTCAAATATTTATGGGTTTGTAAAGAAACTTTCCACTTGGGGTTTTGCAAGACATAATCTACCATGAGGGGCATTACGCTGTCGCGTCTACTCCACTCAGGTTGTAAATACAACACACAACTTTCATTTACTTTTTTGGCTTGTTCTTCAGCAAAACGAAAATCGTCTTTGTTGTAAACAATCACCTTAAGTTCGTCAGCGCGTTGGTAGGCAGCAGCAAGAGGCATCTTGTTTTTTTTAGGGGACAAACAAAACCAATCCCAATGTCCAGTAATGGAATAAGCGCCTGAAGTTTCAATATGAATTTTCATATTTTTTGCCTGAAGTGCGGCAGTCAAGGGCTCCATGTTCCACATCAAGGGTTCGCCTCCAGTGATTACGATGGTATCCGAATACTTTTTAGCTCCTGATACGATCTCCTCAATGCGAGTCGGGGGATGTTTATCCGCATCCCAACTCTCTTTGACATCACACCAATGACAGCCCACATCACATCCACCAATACGAATAAAGTAGGCGGCACTGCCCTTGTGATAGCCTTCCCCTTGGAGCGTATAAAACGCTTCCATTAAGGGCAAAGCATTTCCTGTTGTTACTTGATCTTTTAGGATAACGCTCATAAAACGGCAAAGATACCACTTTCTATTTGCCTTATCTCAAAAATATGTACCTTTACCTATGGCAAAAATTGCACCTTTCCATCTCGCTATTCCCGTAAGTGATCTGCCCACCGCAAAACGTTTTTATGAGGAAGTTTTGGGCTGTACACCAGGAAGGTTTTCTGAAGAATGGGCAGACTACTCCTTCTTTGGACACCAACTCGTTTTACACGAAGATAAAAGTCATAAAGGGTATAAGCACTTTAATGATGTAGATGGAAAAGCAGTACCCATACCCCACTTTGGGGTGGTTTTGGAATGGGAAGTATTCCAAAATTTTAGCCAACAGTTGATCGACCAAAACATTGAATTTCAAATTGCCCCTTACCTTCGTTTTGAAGGCCTCCCGGGAGAACAACAAACGATGTTCTTTTATGACCCTTCCGGAAATGCACTCGAGTTCAAGAGTTTTAAAAATATCAATCAATTGTTTGCTACCTGACGTATGACTTCATTTTATTCCTTTTTCAACCAACTTTTTGTTGTCGTGTTTGCTCCAAAAGTGCAAAAAGCCATTGAAAAAATTATTTTACTCCTCGCTGCACTTGGATTTCTGATTCACTTAGGACTGATTTTTTTAAAATCTCAGGGAATCATGATTTTTTCACCACTGTATCCCGAGTTACTCAATGATCCTATCTCTGCCATATACACGCCTTTTTCATTGATCCTGATTTATGAGATTTACTTGCTGCTGTTTTATTTACCCCGTTCTTTTACCTCTTGTGTTTCAAAACAATTTGAGATTATATCACTTATTGTGATCCGGAAAATCTTTAAGGATATCCCACAAATGAACTTGAGCGGCGCCTGGTATTATGATTCGCACAACTTAGAATTAGCCGTCGATTTACTAGGATTTCTAATCTTATTCCTACTGATCTTTTTATTTAATCTAAGCAAGCAGCGCTTGCCAAAGCGCCCAGTTGAAGACCCTACTTTATTGCGCTTTATTTCGTCAAAGAAAATCGTGAGTGTAATGCTTTTTGCGGTATTGAGTATTATGTCGATCGGTACTTTTGGGGAATGGGTTTTAGATGTACTCAACCAACAAATCGTTCCTAAAATTGATGGACTCTTCTTCAATCAGTTTTTTACTTTGTTGATATTGGCAGATGTGGTGATCTTATTAATCTCTTTCCGCTATACTGAGGAATACAGTAAGCTGATTCGAAATACGGGCTTTATTATCGCCACCATATTGATCCGACTTTCCTTCTCCGCCGATGGCTTTTTGACCATGATACTGATCTTAACTGGGGTCAGTTTTGCATTACTTATTTTAAAAATTTACAACGCCATGGAACATCCTAAGATGGGTTCCACTGCCTAGCAAGCAAGGTGTTCTTTAAGAGCATCGCGATGGTCATGGGTCCTACTCCCCCAGGAACGGGAGTGATAAAACTGGACTTTTTAGCGACTTCGTCAAAAGCGACATCTCCTTTAATCACATATCCTTTAGGGTGACTTTCATCTGGAACACGGGTGATCCCCACATCGATAATCACGGCCCCTTCTTTGACCATATCAGCGGTAAGGTATTCTGGAATCCCCAGTGCCATGACAATGATATCGGCTTGGCGGGTGAGTTCTGCTAGATTTCCTGTACGGCTATGGGCTACAGTTACAGTCGCATTTCCTGCGGGACCTTTTTGACTCATCAAAATACTGATGGGACGTCCCACGATATGACTGCGTCCTACTACAACACAGTGCTTTCCGCTGGTAGGGACTTTATAGCGTTCAAGGAGTTGCATAATCCCAAAGGGGGTGGCAGGGATAAAGGCATCCAGCTCCAAAGCCATCCGACCAAAGTTTGCAGGATGGAATCCATCGACATCTTTTTTAGGATCGATGGCAAGTAGTATTTTTTCCTCGTCGATGTGCTTGGGCAAGGGCAACTGGACAATGTACCCATCTAGGGTATCGTCTTGATTCAAATCATCAATCTGCTGTAAAAGATCAGTTTCTGAAATGTCTGCTTCCAGACGAATTAATGTAGAATCAAAACCCACATACTCACAGGAACGCACCTTACTGCCTACATAGGTCAAACTGGCGCCATCATTTCCCACTAAAACAGCGGCGAGATGCGGTACACGCTCTCCGCGTGCTTTCATCTCACTCACAGTGACTTTGATTTCTTCTTTGATTTCGTTTGAGGTTTGCTTTCCGTCTAGGCGTATCATATAGTGTGTTTTTAACGCATATTCTGCATCATTTGCATAATTTGGCGGCCTTTGCCACCTTGCATCATCTTCATCATCTTACTCATTTGTTCAAATTGTTTGATCAGTTGATTGACTTCTTGAAGTGAAGTTCCTGAGCCGTCTGCAATGCGTGTTTTTCTACTGTGATTCATCAGTTGGGGTTGTGCACGTTCTTTGGGAGTCATTGACCCGATAATCACTTCGATCCCTTTAAAGGCATTTTCGTCAATATCCATGTCTTTAGTCATTTTTCCCATCCCTGGGACCATTCCCATCAGGTCTTTCATATTCCCCATCTTTTTGACTTGCTGTATCTGAGAAAGAAAATCGTCATAACCGAACTGGTTTTTGGCAATTTTTTTATTGATGCGCCGCGCTTGTTCTTCGTCAAACTGTTCTTGGGCACGCTCCACTAAAGAAACTACATCTCCCATACCCAAGATTCGGTCTGCCATCCGATCGGGATAAAATACATCTAGTGCATCCATCTTCTCCCCTGTCCCGATGAACTTGATGGGTTTGTTTACCACGGATTTAATAGACAAAGCTGCTCCCCCTCGCGTATCTCCATCTAGCTTAGTCAAAATTACACCGTCAAAATCCAACAAATCGTTAAAGGCTTTGGCCGTATTGACCGCATCCTGACCCGTCATAGAGTCCACTACAAAGAGTGTTTCGGATGGGGATACCGCACTGTGTATGGCTTTAATTTCATCCATCAAGACTTCGTCGATGGCCAGGCGTCCAGCAGTATCTATGATGACCACATCGTGTTGGTCTTGTTTCGCTTTTTTTAGGGCGGCCGTTGCTATTTTCACAGGATCTTTTTCCTCCCGATCTTCATAGATGGCCGCACCCACTTGTTCAGCCACTACACCCAATTGGTCTATGGCTGCTGGACGATATACATCACAGGCGACGAGTAGCGGTTTCTTTTTGTGCTTTTTTTGTAAATGAAGCGCCAATTTTCCTGAAAAAGTAGTTTTTCCCGAACCTTGAAGTCCAGACATTAAAATTACGGAAGGCTTTGTTTCCAAATTCAGTCCTACCGCCTCAGAACCCATCAGTGCAGTCAATTCATCTTTAACGATTTTTACCATCAATTGTCCAGGCTGCAAGCTGGTGAGAACTTCTTGACCCAACGCTTTTTCTTTGACGGTAACCGTGAACTCTTTTGCAATTTTAAAGTTGACGTCGGCATCCAAAAGGGCTCTCCGTACTTCCTTTAAGGTCTCGGCCACATTGATTTCTGTGATCTTACCGTGTCCTTTAAGTACTTGAAAGGCTTTATCTAATTTACTACTGAGGTTATCAAACATATTATTGAACTATTATTTGGAATAAAGCAAAAATAAGGAATGCATCTAAATTACAAGCCATCCGATTTCGAGGAATGGAACATAAATCCCATTACTAACACATGAGGAAAAGTAATGGCTGCCAAAAAAGAAAAGAAGACTGGAAGATATTGGTCTTTGGGAAATAAATTGAAAAAATAAAACCCTACAAGTCCAGCTAAAGCTAGAATCCAGTAAAGGAAAGCAGATTTTAGATATTTTTTATAAGCTGATTTCTTCTGTGCTTCGAAAAGATAGCGTACTTGAGAAGTTAAAGAGGGTAAACTGTGCCAGAAGACAAAATAAATCCCAAATCCAAAAAGCAAGGTCCCTCTAAAGAATAGTAAGGACAGCAAGGCGAGCAAAAGCAGTTCCGCAGCAAAACTTTTGTAGTCTGGGCTGTTTTTTACTAGGAAATACAAAACAAGACCACTGCTTAAAATAAGGAGTCCCCAAAACCACTCGAGAGGAATACGCACCCGAGCAATTTGAAAGATAACATCCGTCACTTCTGCAAAGTGAAATAGAAAAAGTAAGTTGAAAATTAAGCTCCCATAAGCGCTGTAAAACAGAACCTGCCCTTTATTGGCTGAGAG
>ERZ802830.5185-NODE-5185-length-10124-cov-6.08372_pt1 | contig 10124 bp, 9 predicted proteins | sample MGYA00345654_ERZ802830 | MGnify/ENA primary metagenome ERZ802830 (study PRJEB30503, sample SAMEA104212375) | marine metagenome | biome: Westerlies Biome; feature: [SRF] surface water layer (ENVO:00010504) within the epipelagic zone...; material: water...
ATTTAATCTAATACCAACTAATAAAAAGCTTGGGGTTAGATTAGCAGAAGCTTTGGAAACTGCTGGACCAATTTTTGTAAAGTTTGGTCAACTACTCTCAACCAGGCCAGATTTTCTTGAAGAGGAAGTAATACAAGAACTACAAAAATTTCAAAATAATCTCAGCCCTTTTCCCTCAGAAGAGGCAATAGAAATAATTGAAAAAGATTTAGGCAAACCGATTGATGAACTATTTGCAGATTTTAATCACACGCCTTTAGCAGCTGCTTCTATAGCTCAAGTTCATGAAGCAACATTAATGAGTGGAGAAGAAGTAGTTGTCAAAGTTGTAAGGCCTAACTTAAAGAAAAAAATAGAAGGCGATCTGTCAGTCTTAAAAATGATTGGAAAGCTTGCTAACACTTTCGATGAAGATGCCAGAAGACTTCAGCTTTTAGATATGATCAGAGAATATGAATTCGTTATTACATCAGAGGTTGATTTAAAAAAAGAAGCTGGCAACACTATCCAAACAGCAAAGTTTTTTGAAAATTTTAACTTACTCTATGTTCCAAAAGTTTACCTTGAGTATTCATCAAGCAAGACATTAACTCTAGAAAAAATTAAAGGAGTTCCGGTCACAGATATAAAAACGTTAGAGGAAAAAAAAGTAGACTTAAAAAAACTATCAGAAAGAGGTGTAAGTATATTTTTTAAACAACTTTTTGATGACAATTTTTTTCATGCCGATATGCATCCTGGAAATATTTTTGTAAATGCTGAGAATCCAAAGGAGCCAACTTATGTTGCAGTTGATTATGCTATCTGTGGAAGCTTGTCAGAAAAGGAACAATTATTAATTGGAAAAATGTTAGCTGATATGTTCAGTCGAAATTATTCAGGAGTGGCTAAAACTATGATAAGTGCTGGTTGGGTTTCAAGCTCAACTAAACCCATTGAGTTGGAAGTAACTATTCGAACCGCGATTGATCCAATTTTTGAAAGGCCATTTAGTGAAATTAATTTCGGTGAAATGTTGCTTTTTTTATTTGAAGAAACACGCTCCTATGAACTTTCTTTGCCTGCATCGCTCTTATTACTTCATAAGACCTTAATAAATATTGAAGGTTTAGGACGTCAGATTTATCCAGACTTAGATTTATGGACTACGGCAAAACCATTCATTCAAAATTGGATTTCAAAGCGATACAACCCAAAAAATATAATAGACCAACTTAAAAATAATACAGGTGATTTCGCAGAAAAAGCATATGAATTACCTGAAAAATTAGAATCGATATTCAATAATCTTGCCAATTTAAACGAATTTAATAATGAAATAAAAAATCTGAGAGATGATATTTCCAAACAAAAACAAAACTCGAGATTCTTGTTTATTTCATCAACCGCAGCAATTATCGTTATAATTTCTTCAATTATTCTCTTATGAACGAAAAAAAAGATATTCTTGAAAGGCTCAGCAACCTGTTGATTGAACGAAAAAATCATGCAGGAGACAGCTCATACACGGCTCAGTTGTATAACGCTGGAAACGAAAAAATTCTTGAGAAAATTGAAGAGGAATCTTCAGAATTAGTTGAAGCGGGCAAAGCAGAAACAGTAATAAAGAAAGAAATTGTTCATGAAGCAGCCGATCTTTGGTTCCACACCATGGTATTATTAGCTTTTAACGAAATTAACCCTTTGGAAATATTAAACGAATTAGAACGAAGAGAAGGAGTTTCAGGCATAGAGGAAAAGTCTAGGAGGTCGTAATGGGATTTGGTGGAATAAGTATTTGGCAGTTATTGATAATTCTAGCGATTATCATTTTAATTTTTGGAACCAAAAGACTCAGAAACATGGGAGGAGATTTAGGCTCTGCCTTCAAAGGGTTTAAAAAAGCAGTTAACGATGAAACTGAAAAACCTTCTCAGCCCTCTGCGGTTGATGATGCAGCCGAGGTGATGTCGGAAACAATAAAAAAAGAAGAGGAAGACTCTTAACTTAAAATTTAAATGTTTGGTATTGGGTTTTTTGAACTTCTTCTAATTTGTGTAATTTCTTTATTAATTTTAGGGCCTACTAGGCTGCCTCAATTCATCACTGCAGTAGAAGAGCTTTTTATAAAAGGTCGAAATGGAATAAATCGTCTCAAGCAAGAATTTTACTCTGAGGGATTCGAAAAACAGGAAAAAGATAAAGATGAGTGATAAGAGTTCGATGCTGGAACAATTAGGATTGCTTCGTAATTTACTTCTTAGGGCTCTCGGTGTGACTGTTTTTATCTTTGCATGTTTGGCTTTTTTTCAAGATTCAATTTATTTATCAATTTCCGAACCCTTAATTCGTTTTCTGCCTGATAACTCATCTATGATTGCTACTGAAGTTACCTCCCCTTTTTTAACGCCTTTAAAATTAACTTTTTATATGGCTTTCTTTGTTGCAATACCTTATTTAATGTTTGAACTTTGGAAGTTTGTATCTCCTGGTCTCTTTAAAACTGAAAAAATTTATACCATTAGTTTAACTGGTCTAAGCACCGTATTGTTTTACTTGGGTACTTTTTTTGCTTTCTTTGTAGTCTTTCCCTTGATTTTTTCTTTTTTTATTAATTCAGCACCTGAGGGAGTTGCTGTTATGACGGATATCTCTAGTTACTTGAATTTTGTCATCAAACTATTAGTAGCTTTTGGTTTAGCTTTTCAGATGCCCATTGTGATATTTACTTTAGTGAAAAGCGAGATCACTTCAATAGAGGCTCTCTCAAATGCTAGGCCTTATGTAATTATTGGCTGTTTTATATTTGGAATGCTCTTAACTCCGCCAGATATAATATCTCAAACACTTCTAGCTGTTCCAACATGGACATTATTTGAACTTGGTTTACTCGGAGCTAGGTTGATTAAGACGTAAATCTAAGTTTCTAGTTCGTTTTGCCACTCTCCTTTACTAGCTAATTTATTCATCAACGCTCGATGGCTAAAAGCTTTTTGAGCTGCTTCTTTATTATCACTTTGTCCCATCCAAGCTTTTAAAGCTGGTTGTTGTAAAGCTCTGCCATAAGAAAAGCTTAAGGGCCAAGGTAATTTGCCCAGCTTGTTCATTGCATCTAAATGCTCAGTTGCTAGAAGATCTGACTGTCCACCAGAAAGAAAAGCGATTCCTGCTAAATCTGAAGGTACGTTTTCTTTTAATACTTTTAAAGTCAATTCAGCAACTTCAGATACACTGGCTTGTATGGGAGCTTCAGTTCCAGACACAACCATATTAGGCTTAAGAATTGTTCCTTTAAGACTTACGTCGTTTGCATTTAGCATTGAAAATAAGGTTTTTAGACATTTAGCTGTCGCTTCAAAGCAGGATTGTACTGAATGATCTCCGTCCATTAGCACTTCCGGCTCCACCATTGGCACCATATTATTGTTTTGAACAATCTTTGCGTAATCTGCTAATGCTTTCATATTGGCATCGATGCATTCTTGAGTCGGTATGCCGTTTCCAATTTTTATTACCGCTCGCCATTTAGTAAATTTTGCACCCAAAGCAGCATATTCAGCACACCTTTCGTTGAGGTCCTCTAACCCTCCAGTTATAACTTCTTCAGAGTCGTTAAAAGGACTGATGCCTTTATCTACTTTAATGCCTGGTAAAGCGCCGGTTGAATTAATCAAATCTTTTAAAGGAGTTCCATCTTCTGCATTTTGTCTAAGAGTCTCGTCAAACAAAATGACTCCGCCAATATTGTCTTGCATTCCCTCTGCTCTAAACAATAGTTCTCGATAATCTCTTCTGGAATCTTCAGTAGATTCCGTATTTATTGCATCAAATCGCTTGCCAATTGTTCCGGTGCTTTCATCAGCAGCTAAAAATCCTTTTCCATCTGAAACTAAGTATGCTGCTATATCTTCTAACGTAGTTAATGCCATATTTAAATCCCCATGTTCTTATTCTTTATCACTTCTATGCAAGGTAATGTACCTAATTCTATATATTCTAGGAAGGCACCTCCAGCAGTAGACGCATAATCAACACAATCCATCATGTTTAAATTTGAAAACGATGCCAAAGTTTCTCCTCCCCCAATAATGCTATAACCTGACGACTCAGAAATTTTTAGTGCAATACCTGCAGTTCCTTTTGCAAACCGTTCTTCTTCGAAATAACCCATTGGCCCATTCCAAATTATTGTCTTAGCTGAATTTATATATTGAGAAAAATCTTCAATTGCAGATTGGCCAATATCAAAAATAATGTCGTCATCTTCTACTTCATCAATATGTTTTTCCTGTGAATTTGAATCTCTTCCTTTTGTTACAACGACATATGAAGGCAACAATATTTTTTTATCCTCTATAATTGTCTTTGCTAAATCTACATAAGCTTCTTCGTATAAAGACTTACCAATATTTTTTCCTAACGCTTTAAAACAAGTATTTGCTAAAGCACCGCCAATAATTAATTGGTCAACGTGGTTTGTTAAAGATTTAAGAATCTTCATTTTAGTCGAAATTTTGGAGCCCCCAATAATTCCTAAAAGAGGTTTCTCAGGAGAGTCGATAATTTTCTTCAGAGCCATTAATTCCTCTTCTACTAAAAGACCAACGTATGCTTCTTTGACAAATTCTGTTACTCCATAAGTCGAAGCTTGCTTGCGATGTGCTGTTCCAAAAGCATCCATAACAAATACATCTGCAGTTTCTGCCAAGGCTTGTGAGAGATTATCTTCGTTTTGTTTTTCACCTTTATAAAATCTTATGTTTTCCAGCATAGAAATATTTTCTAAGGACTTTAGTTCTTTTAAAGAATTTACAAGTTTTACTTCTTGACCAAGTAATTCAGCAAGTTTTTTTGCTACTGGTTTTAAAGAAAATTTATCTTGAACAAGTCCTGTTTCTTCTGGTCTACCTAAATGAGAAATGATTTTTAAAGATTTTGCCTTTTGCGCAATGAGATTAATGGTGGGTAATGCTCTTACCAATCTTTCGTCATCTAAAAGCTCGCTCCCTTTTAAAGGAACATTGAAATCTACTCTCAATAAGACGCTTTTATTAGTTAAATCTATAGAGCTTACAGAATTTTCTATTTGGCTCATTTTCCCAAAACTTTTTTACAAGTTTCTACCACCTTAGAAGTAGTGAATCCGAAATGAGTTAGCAAATCTTTTAAAGGCGCAGATTCTCCAAAACAATCCAATCCTATTACTTCATCTCCAGTAGTTAAGTATTTGTACCAAAAATCTTTTGAGCCGGCTTCAATAGCAACTTTAGGTTTTGTCCCTAAAACCTGAAGTTTATATTCCTCAGATTGAGAATCGAATAATTCTGCACAAGGAATTGAAACCACTTTGACTTTGATGCCCTCTGCTTCTAAAAGTTCAGCAGAATTTACAGCTAATTCAATTTCTGAACCTGTAGCAATAATTACTAGATCTTCATTTTCTGCCTCAATTAGTACGTATCCTCCTTTGGAAATCAAACCTTTATCATTTCTGCTTTGGGGTGGTAAATTCTGTCGAGATAATATTAAAGCAGTAGGAATTTCTTTTGATTCCAAAGCATGTTTCCAGGCAAAAGCAGTTTCAACACCGTCGCATGGTCTCCAAGTATGAATGCCAGGAGTAGCTCTTAACATTGAAATATGTTCCACAGGTTGATGTGTCGGGCCATCCTCTCCAACGCCTATTGAATCATGAGTGTAAATGTAAACTACTGGAAGTTTCATTAAAGCCGACATTCTTACCGCATTTCTTGCATAATCCAAAAAAGTAAGAAAGGTTCCAGCATAGGGTCTTATGCCACCATGCAAAATTAAGCCATTCATAATAGCTGACATGCCAAATTCTCTAACACCATAATTTAGATAATTTCCTGCACCATCTGAGCTCAGCTGTTCAGATCCTTTCCACTGTGTATTGTTAGAAGGAGAAAGATCTGCAGAGCCTCCAATTAATTCCGGCATAATCGGGCCAAGGTTATCCAGACAAATTCCGGAACACTTTCTACTAGCATAATCTGACTCATCAGCTTCAAAATTTGAAATTAAATCTGAAATGGTAGTATCAAAATTTTCTGGCAACTCACCACCTATCAACCTTTCTAATTCTTTGGCCTCGTTAGCATAACTTTTTGAATACTCTTTTAATTTTTCTGACCATTGATCTTCTTCATTCTGACCAATTTTTTTATGATCCCATTCTGTGTAAATTTCTTCAGGAATGAAAAAAGGTTCGTAGGGCCAATTGATGTTATCTCTTGTAAGAGCAATTTCATCATCACCTAACGCAGCTCCATGAGCATCAGCTAAGCCTGCTTTATTAGGTGAGCCTTTTCCAATTTCTGTTTTGCAACATATTAGCGTTGGCTTATTTGATTTTTTTGCCTCTATTAAGGCTTTGTCTATACTTTCGAAGTTATGTCCATCTACGTCTTTGATTACTGTCCATCCATAACTTTCAAATCTCGCAGGCGTATCGTCAGTAAACCAACCTTCTACTCTGCCATCAATACTTATTTCGTTATCATCGTAAAGCATTATGAGTTTATCCAGTTTTTGTGTGCCAGCTAGTGAACATGCTTCATGCGAAATGCCTTCCATCAAGCAACCATCGCCGCAAAAAACATATGTATAGTGATCAATTAAAGCTATTTCTTTTTTATTAAATTTTTTAGCCAAAATCTTTTCTGCCATTGCCATGCCCACTGCATTAGCAATTCCTTGACCTAAAGGACCAGTTGTTGTTTCTACACCAGGAGTAACATCGCATTCAGGATGGCCAGGTGTTTTTGAACCTAATTGACGAAAAGCTTTTAATTCTTCCATTGGCAAATCAAATCCTGTTAGATGTAATAAAGAATAAAGCAACATAGAACCGTGTCCATTGGATAGAACAAAACGATCTCGATCAAACCAATCGGGATTATTAGGATTATATTTAAGATGATTTTTCCAAAGCACTTGGGCAATATCAGCCATGCCCATGGGCATTCCAGGATGACCACATTTAGCGGCTTGGACAGCATCCATGGATAGTGCTCTTATTGCATTTGCTAAATCTTGTTGGTTGGCCATGAATTTTTTTGTCTATTTTCTACTATTTCTTATTCACTTCATAGTAGAATTCCACTCCGTTTGAATATATTAAAGCATGTCTGAATACAAAACTTTTACATCTGAATCTGTTTCTGAAGGTCATCCAGATAAAATGTCTGATCAAATTTCAGATGCTATTTTAGATGCCTTTCTGGAAGGTGATCCAGAATCTAGAGTTGCCTGTGAAACACTTGTCAAAACTGATCTTGTTGTTATTGCCGGAGAAATTACTTCAAATGCCAGGCCTGATCTAGAAGAGGTTGTTAGGAAAGTCATAAATGAAATTGGTTACGATAATGATGAGGTTGGCTTCAACGGATCAAAGGTAGAAATAATAAATGCAATTGGAATGCAATCAAACGATATTGCACAAGGAGTAGATGAGGGAACTGGGACAGATGAGAATCAAGGAGCCGGAGATCAAGGTTTGATGTTTGGTTATGCAAATAATGAAACAAGCGTTTTAATGCCAGCGCCAATTACCTATTCCCATCTCTTAGTAAAAAAACAAGCTGAGGTAAGAAAGTCAGGGGTTTTGCCATGGCTTCGTCCAGATGCAAAAAGTCAATTAAGCTTTGTCTATGATGAGACTGGGAAACCAGAATATATTTCTGCCATAGTTTTGTCATCTCAACATAGTCCTGAGATTTCTCAAAAGGATCTTGAGGAAGGAATCAGAGAAGAAATTATAAAAAAGACTATCCCTTCTGAATGGCTAACTAACGATACAAAAATTTACATTAATCCTACAGGAAGATTTGTAATAGGCGGACCAGTCGGAGATTGTGGTTTGACTGGGAGAAAAATTATTGTCGATACCTATGGCGGAATGGCACGACACGGTGGTGGAGCGTTTTCAGGAAAGGATCCCTCAAAGGTAGACAGATCTGCCGCTTACGCAGGTCGATATGTAGCAAAAAATATAGTCGCAGCAAATTTAGCGGAAAGGTGTGAAATTCAAGTTTCTTATGCAATTGGAGTGGCAGAGCCTACTTCAATTAGTATCAATACCTTTGGAACTGGCAGGGTATCAGATGAAGAAATAGCTAAAATTGTTAGTGCCAATTTCGAACTTAAACCTAAAGAATTAATCCAAATGCTGGATTTAAAGAAACCAATTTATCAAAACACCGCTGCATACGGTCACTTTGGTAGAGAAGACGAAGGCTTCTCATGGGAAAAAACAGACAAATCAAGTACGATTAATAATATTTAAAGGAAAACTATGGATTTTAAAGACTATAAAGTAGCTGATATTTCTTTAGCAGAATTTGGTAGAAAAGAAATCACCTTAGCCGAATCTGAAATGCCAGCTTTAATGAAATTAAGAGAAAAGTACGGCTCTTCACAACCTCTAGCTGGAGCAAAAATTATGGGTTGTATTCACATGACGGTTCAAACTGCAGTTTTGATAGAGACTTTAGTTGCTTTGGGTGCTTCTGTTCGGTGGTCATCTTGTAATATTTTTTCAACACAAGATCATGCCGCTGCGGCCATTGCAGCCGCTGGTATTCCAGTCTTTGCCTGGAAAGGAATGGACGATAAAGAATTTGACTGGTGCATTGAGCAAACAATTTTACTGAATGATTCTCCTTGGGACGCAAATATGATTCTAGACGATGGAGGAGATCTAACTTCTATGGTTCATACGAAATTTCCAGAAATGCTGGCTAACATTCATGGTGTTTCTGAAGAAACAACCACTGGGGTGCATAGACTTTGGGAAATGTTAGAAAAGGGAGAACTTAAAATACCCGCCATTAACGTGAATGATTCTGTAACAAAGTCAAAAAACGATAACAAGTATGGTTGTCGCCATAGTTTAAATGACGCAATTAAAAGAGGAACCGATATTCTTATGGCAGGCAGAAAAGCTTTAGTGATTGGTTACGGAGATGTTGGTAAAGGCTCCGCAATGAGTCTCAGACAAGAAGGGATGATAGTTAGAATTACTGAAATAGATCCTATTTGTGCAATGCAAGCTTGTATGGATGGATATGAAGTCGTTTCTCCTTATCTCAATGGAGAAAATAAAGGCAATGATGAATGCATAAATAAAGCACTTTTAGAAGATACTGATTTAATTGTCACCACCACTGGAAATGTAAATGTTTGCGACAAATTTATTTTAAATAATTTAAAAGCGGGTTCTACTGTTTGCAATATAGGTCATTTTGATAACGAAATAGATACCCAATATATGAGAGATGAATGGCAATGGGAAGAAGTCAAACCTCAAGTTCATAAAATTTCTAGATCTAGTAATCCAGGAGATTACTTAATTCTTTTGGCAGAAGGACGTTTAGTTAATTTGGGTAATGCCACAGGTCATCCTTCAAGAATTATGGATGGTTCTTTTGCAAATCAAGTCCTAGCGCAAATGTTTTTGTATAAACAAGCTTTTGCTACTATCAATGACGAAGAAACAAAAAAAGAAATGCTTAAAATAGAAGTTTTACCAATGGAGCTTGACGAAGAAGTCGCTTCTTACATGGTAGAAGGTTTTGGTGGAGTCGTGACTAAACTTACTAAGGATCAAGCAGAGTACATAAACGTTAAAGTTGAGGGTCCGTTTAAACCAGAAAGCTATAAATATTAATGGTTAAAAAAAATACTAGTTGGGGCGGTCGTTTTAAGAAAGAAACAGCAAAAAAAGCTCAAACATTTTCATCTTCAATAAATATTGATAATAAACTCTATAAAGAAGATATTGCTGGTTCAATTGCCTATGCTGAAGCTCTTCAAGCTGCAGGAGTCTTGAATAAGGGAGAACTTTCCAAAATTAAATCCGGGCTAAAACAAATTCAACAAAAAATTGATTTAGGTAAATTTAATTTGCAAGAAGCACTCGAAGACGTTCACATGAATATAGAGTCTGCTTTAGAAAAAATAATTGGCGCTGCCGCTAAAAAGTTACACACTGGCAGATCTAGAAATGATCAAGTTGTAACCGATCTTAAGCTTTTTCTTTTAAAAAAATCTGAAGAGATTCAGGCTGGTATTGCTGATCTTTTGAAAGTAGTTGTATTGAAAGCTCAATCTGAAGCAGATAC
>ERZ802830.5189-NODE-5189-length-10122-cov-12.8191_pt1 | contig 10122 bp, 7 predicted proteins | sample MGYA00345654_ERZ802830 | MGnify/ENA primary metagenome ERZ802830 (study PRJEB30503, sample SAMEA104212375) | marine metagenome | biome: Westerlies Biome; feature: [SRF] surface water layer (ENVO:00010504) within the epipelagic zone...; material: water...
GCAGGGCGCACAAGTGGATATCTTTACCCTCGGCGCCCTATCAAAAGCATTGCCATCAGGTGTTTATAGGCTAGCCTATGAACTTGACTCCGGGGATATGGAGCTTGCAGCTCATGCGTGGATGATCGGCACCTATCATTTTGATACTTATCTTCCGAAGAGGCCTGATTTCGAAGCGCCACAACTTGTGCTGCCTAAAGAAAGCCGATTGGATAGAATACAGGCTTTGGGTGAGGCGGTATTTCTGGTTCGGGATCTTATCAATACTCCTGCGGCGGATATGGGGTCGGTTGAACTTGAATTAGCCGCCCGCAATTTGGCTGAAAAATTCAATGCCGAGATTAATGTCATTGCAGGTGATGCGCTTGTCGAAGCAAATTATCCGCTGATCCATGCGGTAGGACGCGCGGCCTATGATGCGCCAAGACTTATTGATATTCGCTGGGGTAATCCTGAAGGTAAAAAACTTGTGCTTGTCGGGAAAGGTGTCTGTTTTGACAGTGGGGGGTTAAACCTAAAGCCCGGCTCGTATATGGATCTTATGAAAAAAGATATGGGTGGCGCCGCAAATATTCTCGGTCTAGCAGGGGCTGTGATGCAATGTGGTCTTGATGTTGATTTACGTGTCTTGATTGGGGCAGTTGAAAATGCCATTGGTCCTGAAGCTTTTCGTCCAGGGGATATTTTACCCAGTCGGCAGGGCATGACAGTTGAAATTGGCAATACGGATGCGGAAGGGCGACTTGTTTTGGCGGATATGCTGACTGAGGCTGAAACCGAGCAACCTGATTTAATTATCGACATGGCAACACTGACCGGTGCAGCGCGGACCGCATTGGGCCCTGAACTTGCCCCGTTTTTTGTGCGTCAGGATGAGCTTGCAAAAGATTTAGAAGCGGCGGTAGATTCCGAAAGTGATCCGATGTGGCGTCTCCCGCTTTGGGCTGGATATGATGATTGGTTATCTAGTCGCGTTGCGGATGTTAGAAATATCAGCAATGGACCGTATGCGGGGGCTATAACGGCGGCGCTTTTCTTGTCCAGATTTGTCGATGCGGAGACCGACTGGATTCATTGCGATATATATGCGTGGAATCCCAAATCAAGTCCGGGGCGGCCTGTTGGCGGAGAGGCTCAGGGGATGCGTGCGCTTTTCCGAATGTTGGAGCAAAGGTATGGGCGCTGACAGCAAACCTGATCCACGCTTGAGCCCATGGCGAGATGATCTCGCCGCATCGCATTTGCGGGGCGAAGTCAAAGCTTCAAAATATGTTGACGGCGAGCCTTATTGTGTCTCTGCGCCGGTAACTGCTTTGCGTCGTAGTCCGGCAGATGCTGCCATGATGGATACTCAGCTCCTTTTTGGAGAAGGTTTTCGTGTCTATGAAAAACGCGGTAATTGGGCGTGGGGGCAATCGCTGACAGATGATTATGTCGGATATGTTCTGTCAGGGGACCTTCAGCCTTATTACGAGACCGACCATATTGTGCGCGTACCGAGGAGTTTTGTGTATCGTGAGCCGGATATTAAATCTCGCCCCATAATGGCTATTTCAATGGGCGCTCGCTTGCATGTCACAAAAAAGGAAGGGCGGTTTTCCTATATTGAAGATGGTGGGCAGGATGAAGCAACCGGTTGGATTATTAGTACGCATATATCCTCTGAGGGGGATTATGCGGAGGATTATGTTGCAATTGCCGAGATGTTTCTGCACACACCTTACTTATGGGGCGGTCGTGAAAGCCTGGGGTTAGATTGCTCGGCGCTGGTTCAGCTCTCCTTGATGCAAGCGGGATATGCCTGCCAGAGAGACACCTACATGCAAGAAACCACACTTGGTCAAGAAATTAAAGAAGGTTTTGAGCGCGGCGATTTAGTGTTTTGGAAAGGCCATGTTGGGATATTGCAAAGCTCGCATCAACTTCTCCATGCCAATGCCAGTTTTATGCAGACAGTATCTGAAGATTTTGACAATGCCTGTCAGCGCATTGAAGAAACTGACGGGCCAATCACCTCTATCCGTCGTCTTTCTCATTCTGCTATTGGTGTCTAGAGGTCAAATGCTGCACTGATGAGTTCGCGTGTATAGGTTTCCTTGGCATTTTCAAAAATATCGTGTGTGGTTCCGGTTTCAACAACCTTGCCATCTTTCATCACCATGACGCGGTGAGCCAGTGCGCGCACAACTTTCAAATCATGGCTGATGAAAATATAAGAAAGCCCTCTTTGCTGTTGGAGATCCTGCAATAAAGTCACAATCTGAGCTTGAACAGATCGATCAAGAGCGCTGGTTGGCTCATCCAGCACCACAAGGCGCGGATTAAGAATAATAGCCCGGGCAATGGCGATGCGCTGGCGTTGACCGCCGGAAAATTCGTGCGGGTAACGATTTGCGCTATCGGGTTCTAAGCCGACATCTTCCAGCGTTCTGCGAACTTTGAAGATTTTTTGATAACTGTTGAGCTCAGGCTCATGCAAGCTGAGGCCTTCAGTGATAATGTCACTCACGGACATACGAGGTGACAGCGCACCAAATGGGTCTTGAAATACAATTTGCATATGTTTGCGGAGGTTTCTTAAAGGTGTGCCTGTGAGGGCATCAATGTTCTGCCCTCTGAAATTAATCTGCCCGTCACATCCTGTTAATCGAACAAGCGCACGCCCCAATGTGGTTTTACCGGAGCCGCTTTCTCCGACAATGCCCAACGTTTCGCCCGATGTAAGCGAGAGGTCAATTCCGTCAACAGCTTTGACATAATCCAGAGGTTTGCCATACCAGTTTTTGGTGCGGGGAAACCAGACTTTAACATCCTGCGCCTCCAAAATTGGCTCAGCTGCCTCTTCGTCAATCAAACCCGGATGGCCACTTGGTTCGGCCTCAACCAGCATTTTTGTATAGGGATGCTCAGGTTTTGTAAAAATATGCTGGGGCTGGCCTATTTCAACAATTTCGCCATCCTTCATGACACAGACCTTGTCTGCTACCTGTTTGACGACGCCGAGGTCATGGGAAATCAACAACATAGCCATGCCGGTCTCTTGCTGGAGTTTTTTCAGCAAAGCGAGAATTTGTTTTTGTACGGTTACGTCAAGCGCTGTGGTCGGTTCATCGGCAATCAGTAATTTTGGATTATTAGCCAGTGCCATAGCAATCATAACGCGTTGGCGTTGCCCCCCTGACAATTCGTGGGGGAGTGCTGAAAGCCGCTTTTCGGCATCGGGAATGCCCACCTTATGTAGTAAATCCAGCACGCGGGTGCGTATATGGGCGCGGCCTGTTTTCGGGTCTAAATCATCGCTATGAATTTCTTGATGAATCTCTAGGCATTCAGAAATTTGTTTTTCAATACTATGCAACGGATTCAGTGACGTCATCGGTTCTTGAAAAATCATCGCGATATCATTACCGCGTAAATTCTGTAAGGCGGCTGAATCAAGATCTGAAATATCTCTACCCTCAAAACTGATTGAGCCTTGGCTGATGCGCGCAGATGGCGGCAGAAGTTTTAGAATAGATAGCGCTGAAACAGATTTGCCAGAGCCGCTTTCGCCAACCAGCCCGACAGTTTCGCCCGGTGCTATGGTGTAAGACACATTGGAGACGGCGCGGGTTTCCTGCCCCTGATTATGGAAGCCGATGGTCAGATTTTCAATTTTGAGTAAATCTGTCATGAGATTGTGTTTCTCGGATCAAAGGCATCACGAACGGCTTCCCCAATAAATATCAATAGAGACAGCATAAAGGCGATGGTGAAAAATCCGGTTAATCCAAGCCATGGTGCTTGCAGATTGGCCTTCCCCTGCGCCAGCAATTCCCCCAAAGACGGAGACCCGGGCGGCAAGCCAAAACCCAGAAAATCTAGGGATGTTAAAGTCGTAATGGAGGCATTTAGCAAGAAGGGCAGAAAAGTCAGTGTTGCCACCATGGCATTTGGCAGAAGGTGGCGATGCATCAGCGTGAAGGTGCCGACACCCAGCGCACGGGCGGCGAGCACATATTCAAAATTACGGGCACGCAGAAATTCAGCACGGACAACGCCAACCAGTGATACCCATGAAAACAGCAGTAATATGCCGAGAAGTATCCAGAAGCCGGGTTCGATTACAGAGGCAATGATAATCAGTAAATAGAGAGATGGGACGCTGGTCCATATTTCGATAAATCGCTGGAACAGCAAATCTGTCCACCCCCCGAAATAACCCTGAACAGCACCTGCTGCGATACCGATAAGCGATGAAAATATGGTGAGTGATAAGCCGAATAAGACAGAAATTCTGAAACCGTAAATTAGTCGCGCCAGAACATCTCGTCCCTGATCGTCAGTACCCAGCCAGTTTTCACCACTTGGCGGGGCAGGTGCGGAAACTGTGAGGTCTAGATTGATGGTGTTGTAGGAATATCTAATTGGTGGCCAGAGTATCCAGCCTTTATCTTCAATCAGTTTTTTAACATAAGGATCTCTGTAATCAGCCTCGGTTTCAAAATCCCCACCAAAAGCAGTTTCGGGATAGCTGAAGAAAACCGGCGCATAGAGCGAGCCGTCATAACGCAACATAAGGGGCTTATCATTGGCAATAAATTCGGCGCATAGGGTCACCAGAAACATGACCAGAAATATCCGGAGTGACCATAGGCCACGGCGATTGGCTTTAAAACTTTCCCATCGCCGTTGATTAATCGGAGACATATTAAGTTTAAGCGGTCTCATGTTTCACGGCTTTCAAAATCAATGCGCGGATCCATTAAGACATAGGTCAGGTCGGATAGCAGGGTGATAATCAGACCCACGAGGCCGAAGATATATAAATTGGCGAATACGACGGGATAGTCTCGATTAATTATGGATTCGTAAGAGAGGAGTCCCAATCCGTCGAGTGAGAAAATAGTCTCAATAAGCAGTGAACCGGTAAAGAAAGCGCCGACAAAAGCCCCTGGAAATCCTGCGACGACAATAAGCATGGCATTCCGAAAAACGTGGCGATAAAGCACCTTGCCCTCACTCAGACCTTTGGCGCGGGCGGTGGTGACATACTGTTTGGAAATTTCGTCCAGAAAAGAGTTTTTGGTCAGCAAGGTTGTGGTTGCGAAGGCACCGATTGTCATGGCCAGCACAGGGAGGGAAATATGCCAGAGATAGTCAATAATCTTACCGCCGGTCGATAGACTGTCGAAATTGTCAGATGTCAGACCCCGTAAGGGAAATAAGTCAAAATAACTTCCGCCGGCAAAAACGATTATAAGCAAAACGGCAAATAGAAATCCCGGAATGGCATAGCCAACAATAATCACACCGGATGTCCAAATATCAAAACTGCTACCGCTGCGCCGCGCCTTGGCGATGCCCAGCGGGATGGATATGAGATAAGTGATAAGTGTGGTCCATAAACCCAATGAGATGGAGACAGGGAGTTTTTCGGCGATCAGTTGAGACACCGGCACATCTCTGTAGAAGCTGTTACCAAAATCAAACTGTGCGTAATCACCAATCATAATCAGGAAACGCTCATGTGCCGGTTTGTCAAAACCGAATTGTTTTTCCAGTTCCTCAATAAAAGCCGGATCCAAACCCTGAGCCCCACGATATTTGCTTCCCCCGTCTAAATTACCGCCGGAGAGATTATTCATTTCAGATTGTCCGCCTGCAAACCTTGCTGTGGCGCCGACATCATGACCCTGTAGCTGGGCGATAATGCGTTCCACCGGCCCGCCGGGAGCAAATTGGATAATTGTGAAGCTGATGAGCATAATCCCCAGAATGGTGGGAATCATTAGGGCAAGGCGACGCAAAATATAGGCAGCCATTATCCTTTATCCTCCAAACAGTGAATTCTATGAAAGAACATTTTCATCACAGCGCATTATGCCATGAAATCAGAATTTATCATCCCAATATAAGATGCTTTCGACGACTTAAAATTTATTTTGGTTTATCTTCATTTGCCCACCAAATACTTGGAAAGCCATGACTATAAAGCGGCAGGTTATCGGGTCTGCTGATATTATGCCAATAAGCCAATCGGTGGGTTGGGATATGCCAATGCGGCACAACAAAATGATGTGCCAGAAGAACGCGGTCTAATGCACGAGTTGCTGTTATTTGCGTCGCCCGATTCGGTGCAAAAATAATATGCTCGACAAGCTTGTCGATAGCAGGGTTTTTAATTCCTATCAGATTGCGCCCGCCCGGACGATCAGCATTTTCTGCGCTCCAGTAATTTCGTTGTTCATTGCCGGGCGACAAGGACTGACCGAAACTATGCACAATAATATCAAAATCATAATCCATCACCCGGTTTTGATACTGGGTCGGATCTATGGTGCGAATATTTGCCGTGACCCCAAGTTTTTCAAGATTTCTAATGAAGGGGGCAACTATGCGTTCAAAGGCAGGTTGTACCAGCAGAAACTCAACCTCAAGAATTTCTCCATTCTTTTGGAGCTTTCCATTGGTGACATTCCAACCGGCTTCCTCCAGCAATTTTTTGGCTTTTCTCAAATTCTGCCGCAAGGCATTTGGATCAGGGTTTTCAGGATTCCGGTAGGCTTGCGTAAACACCGAAGCCGGTAGCTGGTCGTGTAAAGGCGACAGTAATTGCAACTCTGCTGGGGACGGTAACCCGGTTGCCGCGAGTTCGGAATTATCAAAATAACTTCCGGTACGAACATATTGTCCGTAAAAGAGTGTGTTGTTCGCCCACTCAAAATCATAGGCATGGTTAAATGCCTGACGCAGTTTGAGGTCTTTAAATTTATTTTTACGGGTGTTGAAAATAAAACCCTGCATGCCCTGAACCGAGCCATTGGCGGGCATTTCGAGGGTCATTCTCCCGTCTTTCGCTGCGGGGACATCATATCCTGTTGCCCAGTTTTTGGAGTTATTTTCGTCCCTAAATTGAAGATTACCTGCTTTGAAAGCTTCAAAGGCAACGGTGAAATCTCCGAAATAATCATAACGCACACGGGCAAAATTATACTTACCTACAGAAACATTTAAATCTTTTGCCCAGTAATCAGGGTTACGGCGATAGGTCACGTAACGGCCTGTTTCGAATGTGTCGATGATATAGGGCCCACTGCCAACAGGCGGCTCCAGAGTTGTTTTTTGAATATCTTTACCTTCACCTGCCCAGTAATGCTTGGGCAAGACAACGAGTTGCCCGACAATTTGAGGTAATTCCCGATTACCCGATTTTCGGAACGTAAATTTAACAACGCGTTCAGAGATGGCCTCAACGCTGTCAACATCGGCATAATAGGCGCGGTAGAATGGGTGATTGGAAGTCAGTGTTTTAAAACTCCAAACCACATCAGCGGCTTTAACGCTGACACCGTCATGAAACCGCGCACGCTCATCAAGGGTGAATGTCACGGACGCGAAATCATCGGGATGCGCCATTGATTTTGCCAGTAAGGCATATTGTGTGCCGGGTTCATCAAGGCTTGATGCTGTCAGTGTGTCATAAATCAGGCCAAGCCCCTGAGCGGGCGTACCTTTTAGAATATAAGGGTTGAAGCTGTCAAAACTGCCATAGGCCGCTTCGCGAACCTCGCCTCCCTTGGGCGCATCTGGGTTAACATAATCAAAATGGGCAAAGCCCTGTTCATATTTCGGGTCACCAAACAAAGACAGTGCGTGACGAGGCGCATCTGCATAAGTGGGTGTTATGACAGCTTGAAAGGTTAGGATGAGAAAACTGAAGGCGGCAAGAAGCTTTTTTGAAGAACTAAACATTTGCATAAGCTAAGGCCAAAAAGAACCATCAGCAAGTGGGGAAAGAGCCATCAACAAGAGAGATGATGAATTATTCTGACGGCGTATCGGCTACCAAATCTGAAAACATGTCTTCAGTTGCCTCAGCAACGGGCTCATCTTGAGATTCATCTTGTGATGCAGGAATTTCTTCAATCTGGGTTTCTGCCGCAGGTTCTTCAGCAGGTTCTTCAGCAGGAACACTTTCTGGTTCAGCGGCTGGTGGTGTGTATCCAGCGGTAAAATCTGTTGGTGTGTCGCCCTGTGCGTTCAGATAGGCAATTATTGCCGCGCGATCTTGTGGTTTTCTGAGTCCGGCAAAGGCCATTTTAGTGCCAGCAGCATATTTTTTGGGATTTTCGAGGAAACCGTTCAGGGCATTATAATCCCAATCTCCCGCCATCTCGTTGAGTGTACCGGAATAACCAAAGCCATCAACGCTGGCAACATCACGATTTACAATACCCCAAAGTGCGGGGCCAATCTTGTTTGCTCCGCCTTTTTCAAAGGCATGGCAGGAAACACATTTTTTAGCGACTTTAGCGCCTTTATCGACTGAAGCAGTTTGCAGCAATGCCAAAATGTCCACTTCGGGTTCAGCAGATGCTTTTAATGCCGAAACAGCATCAACTTCTAAGCCTTCAACAATATAGGCATTGGCATCAGCAGACTCGATATGAAACAGGATGTCGCCCAAATTCTGCACACCAAGATAAACTAAAAGTGTGAAGAAAACGGCGCCGGCAATTTTATTGAGTTCAAAGCTATCCATGACGATCTAAATGTCCTTTAATTCCCGACCAGAGCATGTAAATTTAATACCTCTTTAGAGCGCTAAAAACTTGCGGCGAAGCGTCGCACAATGTAGTTCAATGCTGGGTTCAGAAGTGCGAGATTTAAACGAAGTTTATCAAATGTCCGAAATAAGTAAGAAACTAATAGTTACTATACCTGCAAGACTTGCGGCGACACGATTACCGAATAAGCCACTGGCGGATATTCATGGTCGCCCAATGATTGTGCATGTTTGGGAACGTGTCGTGGCGGCTGTCGGGTCTGCAGATCAAGTGATTGTTGCAGCTGGGGATACTGAAATTGTTGATGTGATGCAGTCAGTTGGTGGTCGGGTGGTATTAACTGACCCTGATTTACCTTCAGGTTCTGATCGGGTTTTCAGTGCTTTACTGGAAATTGAGAAACAGGATGGCGTTTCAATAGAGCACGTTATTAATGTGCAGGGAGATTTACCGACATTGGCACCCGAACTTATTGAAAAAACCGCTGCCTTGTTGCAGGACGGGTCAGACATGTCGAGTCTTGTAGCTGAAATTACAGATTCCAGCGAAATTGGTAATCCGAATGTTGTAAAGGCTATTATGAGTTGGGACGAAGCGGTTTCTAGTAGTTCTAAAGTAGGGCGGGCGTTGTATTTTACCCGTGCTACGGCTCCCGCCGGTGATGGGCCGTATTATCATCATATCGGGATTTACGGTTATCAACGTGCTGCGCTAGAGAGATTTGTAACTTTGCCGCCATCTCCTCTGGAAAAAAGGGAAAAACTTGAGCAATTACGCGCACTGGAAGCGGGAATGACAATCCGTCTGGCCTGCGTTGACACTGTTCCTCTGGGTGTTGATACTCAAGAGGATTTGGATATAGCCCGTAAAATTTTGCGGGTATGATTTAGGCACGAATATAAGCCCATAAAGAAGTACATATATATGTACAGATTAATGAGCTGAAATATGTATTCCTTAAGGTGAATGATGACGCAAAAAGATAAACCAATCGCTTTTCAAGGTGAAATGGGTGCTAATTCCCATATTGCCTGTAACGATATTTTCCCTGACAGGGAGGTTTTACCCTGCACGACTTTTGAAGGTGCGTTCAAAGCTGTTGAGAACGGGTCCGCCGCTCTGGCCGTCTTGCCTGTCGAAAATACTGTTGCCGGACGTGTTGCGGATATTCACCGACTTTTGCCGGGCTATAATCTCTATATTATCGGTGAATATTTTATGCGCATACGACATTGCCTTTTAGGGCTTGAAGGCGCGTCTGTTGATGGATTGACGCATGTGCATAGCCATGAAATGGCTCTGGGACAATGCAGGCATATAATCAATGAACTCAACCTTGAGCCTGTGGTCGCGGCGGATACAGCCGGTTCTGCGCGTGAAATTGCCGAGCTGAATAACCCTACACTGGCGGCGATAGCAAGCCCGCTTGCTGCTGAAATTAATGGGCTCCAAATTTTCAAAGAAAATATTGAAGATGCCAAGCATAACACCACACGGTTTCTGGTTATGGCACCCGAACCTGATGATGCCGAACCCAATTCCGGTGATGTCATTACAAGTTTCATCTTTCGGT
>ERZ802830.5190-NODE-5190-length-10122-cov-7.81196_pt1 | contig 10122 bp, 7 predicted proteins | sample MGYA00345654_ERZ802830 | MGnify/ENA primary metagenome ERZ802830 (study PRJEB30503, sample SAMEA104212375) | marine metagenome | biome: Westerlies Biome; feature: [SRF] surface water layer (ENVO:00010504) within the epipelagic zone...; material: water...
TGAGAGTGGTCAGAAGTACCTGAACTATTTTGATGCTATTGTTGATTATATGAATCAAATTACAAGTGAAATTCTTAATGATTGGCAATTAAATAAAAATGCATTCATTAATGACAATGGCAATACTGCAAACTCAAGTCTAAATAAATTGACTAACGATTTTATTTATTACTATGAAAAAGGCTTGAGATCCAATAAAATTGGTTATCCTGCTGGAGTTTTTTCCTCAAATTCAACACATCCAAAAGATGTAGAAGCTTTCTATAACAACCAAATTTCAAGAAGATTGGCATTAGAAGCTTTTAATGCTTGTGACAATTTTTTTAATGGTAAAGATTACATAACTGGTGAAGAAGGACCTAGTCTTAAAAGCTACATTGATTATCTAGAGTCTGTTGGAAATTCAAATGATTTATCAAACAGAATTAATCTTCAATTTGAAAAAAGTATTGACAAAATAAATGCATTAAATCTGAGTTTTTATAACCAAATAATTGAAGATAATAATAAAATGCTACAAACCTTTGATGTGATTCAAGAAGGTGTAGTTATGATGAAAGTCGAGATGTTACAAAAATTAAGTATCAACGTTGATTATGTTGATGCTGATGGTGATTAATTCAATTTGTAACTTCATAAATACTATTTACTTAATATCTAGTATTTGCAAATTATATGGCTAGTAAAATACAATCTTATCTAAATTCTAAAGCGGAGGCTTATCCTCTAGTAATATTTAGAATAATGTTTGGCTTTATAATGGCCTTTAGCATGATAAGGTTTTACTCAAAAGGCTGGATTAAAACGCTTTACTTAGATCCAAAGTTTCATTTTTCCTATTTTGGCTTTGAATGGGTTGCTCCACTTGGAAATGCAACCTACTTATTGTTTTTTTTATGCTTTATTTTAAGTATAATGATTGCCTTGGGGTATTACTACAGGCAAGCTATAATTCTGTTTTTTATTACTTTTACTTATATCGAACTTATGGATAAGACAACGTATCTTAACCATTATTATTTTATAAGCGTTTTAAGTTTTTTAATGATCTTCTTACCTTGTAATGTATTGTTTTCATTGGATAACTTAACAAGTAAAACAAAGTCTTTAGCAATTCCTAAATGGACCATAGACTCGTTAAAATTATTAATTAGTATCATCTATTTTTATGCTGGATTAGCTAAAATAAATTCAGATTGGCTGCAAAAAGCGATGCCTTTAAAAATATGGTTACCCTCTAAATATAATATTCCAGTTATTGGAGAGTGGCTAATGCATGAAAATTGGGTCCATTATGTTATGAGCTGGGGGGGGATGATATACGATTTAATTATACCCTTTTTATTGCTTTACAGAAAAACTAGAATTATTGGTTTTTTACTTGTTGTGTTTTTTCATGTATTTACTAGTGTGCTCTTCCCTATTGGAATGTTTCCGTACATCATGATTGGCAGTGCATTAATATTTTTTGACATTCCTTTTCACAAATCGATTATAGAATGGTTCGAAAAAACTTTAAAACCATTAAAAAAAATAGTTTTTCCTAGTTTAACCCCTAGTTTAAATAAGCTTAAATTATCAGATTATCAATTAAAAAATAGCTCATTAAAACTCTCTATACTTACCGTTTTTTTTATGCTCCAAATACTTTTTCCTTTCAGGTATTTACTCTATCCTGGAGAATTGTTTTGGACTGAAGAAGGCTATAGATTTTCATGGCGTGTTATGCTTGTAGAAAAAATGGGGTATGCTAATTTTAAAATTGTTAATGGTGATAACAACAATTACTTTTACGTCAACAATAAAGATTTTCTTACACCTTTTCAAGAAAAACAAATGAGCTTTCAACCTGATTTTATTTTGGAATACGCTCATTTTCTTGGAGATCACTTTAAATCTCAGGGTCACAAAAATATCGAGGTTTATGTAGATTGTTTCGTTGCACTTAATGGAAGAAAAAGTAGGCGTTTAATTGACAACACTGTAAATTTGTACGCGCAAAACGAATCGTTTAAAACCAAAGATTGGATTTTACCATTTAATGATGAAATTAAAGGACTTTAATATAATTATTATCTTATTTTTAATAAGTATCCAATCTTATGGACAATACAAGTATCTGGGAGAGGTCACAGATTTGTTATCTGGTTCTCCACTTTCAGAAGTTCAAATTTATGATAAGTTAAGAGGATCAATAACCAAGACAAATCTTGATGGTAAATTTGAATTTATTTCAGATTATCAAACACTCACTCTAGTTTTCTTTTTACCCAATTATGATGTTTTCGAAAAAGAAACATCTATTAACAATTCTGAGTTAAATATTATTCTAGCTCCAATTCAAGAAACACTTGATGAAATTCAACTAAAAGTAAGAAAACAACAAATCTTTGAATTAAAGCGCCTAAAAGATGTTGAAGAGACCTCTATCTATGCTGGTAAAAAAACCGAAGTTGTTTTAATTGAACAGTCTATGGCTAACTTAGCCAGTAACAATGCAAGACAAATTTTTAGTCAAGTTGCAGGACTTAATATTTATCAAAATGATGATGCTGGTTTACAACTAAATATTGGAGGGCGAGGTTTAGATCCCAATAGAACTTCAAATTTTAATACCAGACAAAATGGATATGATATAAGTGCAGATGTTTTAGGCTATCCAGAGAGCTACTATGCACCTCCATCAGAAGCCTTGAAAGAAATACAAATTATAAGAGGAGCTGCAGCATTACAATATGGTACTCAATTTGGTGGTTTAGTGAATTTTGTATTCAAAAACCCGCCTAAAGACAAGCCTATAGAATTAACTACTAGAAATACCTTGGGGTCTAATGGTCTTTATACTAATTTTACAAGTTTTGCAGGAGCATCAAAACAATGGGATTATTTTTCATTTATAAACATCAAAAAAGGTGATGGATTTAGACCAAATTCAAATTTTGAATCTTTTAATGTATTTGGGAAAGTAGGTTACCAAATTAATAATACCTCAAGGTTAAGTGGTGAAATAACCTATATGAATTATCTAGCCCAACAAGCAGGAGGTTTAACTGATAACATGTTTGAAAGTGATCCTTTTCAGAGTAACAGAACCAGAAATTGGTTTGAAGTTGACTGGTTATTATACAATTTAAAATTCTCCAAGACCTTCAAAAATAATGCTGATTTTACATTTTCATTTTTTGGTTTGAATGCTTCTCGAGATGCCATTGGATTTAGAACTAATCGTTCTGATCAAATTGATAATATGGAGGAACGCGATTTAATTAAAGGTAAATTCCAAAATTTTGGTTTTGAAACCAAATATCTTAATAAATATAAAATTATTGGCAAAGAGGCGACCTTTCTAATTGGAACCAAGTTTTACAAAGCAAATAATACGAGTATTCAAGGCCCAGGATCTGATGGAAGTGATGCCAATTTTGAAATTCAAACGGATTTGTATACTAATTATGCAAATCAATCAAATTATGCTTTACCAAACTTGAACTTATCATTGTTTGCTGAAAATATATTTTATGTCAATGATAAATTATCTATAACCCCAGGTTTAAGACTAGAACATATTAAAACTGAAAGTCATGGTTATTATAAAAAAATAACTACTAGAGATGGTGATTTAGTTTATGATAATCAAACCATTTATGAAGATGAAATTAGGCAAAGACAATTTATCTTAGTTGGACTAGGTTTAAGCTATAAATCAAATAAATATGTTGAATACTACACTAATATCTCTCAAAATTACAGATCCGTGACCTTTTCAGATATTAGTATTGTAAACCCAGCTTACCTTATAGATCCAAACATTACTGATGAAAAAGGATTTACTTTTGATGCTGGTGTGAGAGGGAAATACAAGAGCTTATTCTCATATGATTTTACTGCATTTAGTCTACTTTATAAAGAACGGATTGGATTTGTTCAAAAAGCAACACCTCAAGGTGTAAAGAGTGAAAGAGGTAATGTAGGGGACGCCATAATGTATGGATTTGAATCTATTATAGATTTTAACTTAAGGAAAGTATTATTTGATAACAATGATTTCACGCTAAATACCTTTATAAACTTATCCCTTATTGACTCTAAATACTTAAACGCATTAACCCCTGGAGTAGAAGGAAATAAAGTAGAGTTCGTACCAAATACAAATTTAAAAACGGGAATTAAATTTGGATATAAATCATTTTTTACTAATGCACAGTTTACCTATCTCTCAAGTCAATTCACAGATGCATCTAATGCAGTTTCAGGCGGACTTTCAGGAGTCATAGGTAAAATACCTTCATATAATATTCTTGATCTGTCCGCGTCATACAAATACAATAAATTTAAAATAGAATTAGGAGTAAATAACGTTATGAACAATTATTATTTTACACGACGAGCAACAGGATATCCTGGACCAGGAATTATCCCTTCACCTAATAGAAACTTTTATACGACTTTGCAATTTAAATTCTAAAAATTTAAGCGTTCGCTTGTGGCGCCCATTCTCCGCACAACATTCCTGGTGAAGCACTATCTGGATTGGCACAAGATGACATTTTAAAACTTTTACAAGACGTGCAATTACGATCAGACTTATATTCAGATTTTAATTGAAAAACATCACAAGTATAGCGTTTGGAAACCATAGTGTTGTGTTTTGAACATAACCCACCATCAATTAAATTTTCACAATTTAAACAAGAATTTGATAAACGTATAGCCATAATAATAACATTGATTTATTTGAAATTACAAATAAAAAACTAAAAAATAGGCCTACTGTAACATTGACAACGAAATTGTTATTTAGAATAAATTAAAACAACTCATTTAAAAATAGTTGTTAAAAATTTTTGAAGCCTCATTATAGGCACTTTCAAAACTGGTTGCCTTAAGTACATCATCCCCTTTTGAAGTGATATAGGAAAGTAATTTTTCGGTAGGCATATTTCCAACTAATTCATCTTTCGCCATTGGACATCCACCATAGCCTTGAATAGCACCATCAAATCTTCTACAACCTGCATTATAGGCAGTGTCAACTTTTTCATACCAAGAAGATTTAGTTGTATGAAAATGGGCGCCAATTTCAATATTTGGACAACGGTCTATTAAATCATTAAAAATTAAGTCTATTGATTTTGGTGAAGCACAGCCTATTGTATCGCTTATAGATAAAGTTTTAACGCCTAATCCTGCGAGTTTATCTACCCATCGTGAAACAATTTCAACATTCCATGGATCACCATAGGGATTCCCAAATCCCATAGATAGATAAACAACTACTCTTTTGTTACAATTTGATGCAATATCCAAAATGGCTTTCAAAGTAGACATAGACTCTTGAATGGTCTTATGTGTATTTCGCATTTGAAAAATCTCTGAAATTGAAAACGGAAACCCTAAGTAATCAATTTCCTCAAATTCAGAGGCATCTATAGCACCACGTTTGTTAGCAACAATCGCTAACAATTTGCTGGATGTATTTGATAAATCTAGGCCACTTAAAACCGCTTTTGTATCTGCCATTTGAGGGATTGACTTAGGTGATACAAAACTTCCAAAATCAATAGTATCAAAACCTACACGTAAAAGAGATTGAATGTACTGAACTTTAATGTGCGTTGGAATAATTGATTTTATTCCTTGCATTGCATCTCTGGGACATTCTATTATTTTAACTCGTTCAGACATTTAATGTAGGTTAGTTACCTCAAAAATAAACTTATTTTTTTTGAAATAACACAAATATGCTAAGACTAACTAAAACAATGAATTGTATCCATTTTAAAAAACTGGTACTCTTAGGGTTAGTAATAAGAAAACTCCTAAAATAAGACGATAATAATGCTATTACTGAAAAAACAAGGAATGAAATTATCACAAATATGGCACCTAAAATAATGAATTGAAGTTCTGTTGAAAACGAGTTGGTAAATAGAAAAGTTGGAAATAAAGCTAAAAAAAACAAACTAACTTTAGGATTCAAAAGATTCATAGTAATCCCCCTTGAGTAATATTTTAGTAAATTTTTATCAGTGTTAATTTCAACTAATAAAACACCGTTTATATTTGTATAAACTTTGAAAGCTAAGTACAATAGATAAAAACCACCAAGAATCTTTATTATAAAAAAAAGGGTGTCATTTTGATTAATAATTATCGAAAAACCTAATGATAGAAACAGGGTGTGAATTAAACAACCTGTCATGAGCCCTAATATGGTAAATAGCGCATATTTAAAACCTTCAACTATGCTTACACTTAACACATATATATTGTCTGGACCGGGAGATAGCGCAAGAAAAAATACAACTAAGCAAAACGTTAATAAAACTTCCATTTAAATAAGAACTCATTTTGAACTCTCTCCAATTTAAGAACTTTTTAGCAGCGCTTTATTAATGTCCTTAATTAATTTTGGACCTTCATATATGAACCCTGTATATAATTGAATTAAATCAGCGCCAGCATCTAATTTTTCTAAAGCATCATCAACAGAGTGTATGCCTCCAACACCAATTATAGGAAAAGCTTTTTTACTTTTTTCAGATAAAAATCTAATCACTTCTGTAGAACGCTCTTTCAGTGGTTTCCCGCTCAATCCTCCCTGTTCTTTCTTGTTTTTTGAACTTAAGTTTTCCCTACTAATAGTTGTATTAGTTGCAATAACACCAGCTGTTTTAGTAATGGTAACAATTTCGATAATATCCAATAACTGATCATTGGATAAATCAGGAGCTATCTTAAGCAAAATTGGTTTAGGATGATCTTTTTTATTATTCAGATTTTGTAGTGTATTGAGAAGATTAGTCAAAGGTTCTTTGTCTTGAAGTGCTCTCAAATTAGGGGTGTTAGGAGAACTCACATTTACTACAAAATAATCTACATAATCAAATAGTGCATTAAAACAAATAACATAATCATTAACGGCCTCATCATTTGGAGTAATTTTATTTTTTCCAATATTCCCTCCTATAAGTACTCCTTTATTCTGTTTTAGACGATTAATAGCTTCTTCGACTCCTGAATTATTAAACCCCATTCTATTAATTATAGCTTGGTCTGATTTGAGTCTAAATAATCTTTTCTTTGGATTTCCTGGTTGAGGTTTGGGTGTTAAAGTCCCAATTTCTACAAAACCAAAGCCAAAATCACTGAGTTCGTTATATAACTTAGCATCTTTATCGAACCCAGCAGCTAATCCAACAGGACTTTTAAATTTTAATCCAAAAACTTCTCGTTCAATATTTTTGTTGTCATCAGAATAGATAAATCTAATTATAGAAGGGACAAAAGGAATCTTATTTACATAACGAATTAAACCAAAAGTAAAATAATGAACACTTTCAGGATCAAAGAGAAATAATAGTGGTCTAATAAAAAGTTTATACATGAAAATAATTTTGTTATGCAAAAATAGAATTCCTAATCAACATTAAAAAAATGAATGTAAAATTAATGTATTTTTGGTCTCAAATTTTTTAAAAATGATTTCAAAAGAAAATATAATAAAACGTTTTTTAAGCTATGTAACTATTGATACTGAATCTGATCCAAAATCAAATACAACTCCAAGTACAAAAAAACAATGGGAACTAGCCTATTTATTAGTTGACGAATTAAAAGCCATAGGTTTATCTGATGTTATTATTGATGATAATGCCTACATCAAAGCAACTTTACCTAGTAATGTGTCTTACAAAGTTCCCACTATCGGCTTTATTTCTCATTTTGACACATCACCAGATTTTACGGGAGCTAATGTAAAACCTCAAATTCATGAAAATTATGACGGAAGAGATATTATACTCAATAAAGACTTAGATATCATTTTATCTCCAGATTATTTTGATGATCTACTTCAATACAAGGGGCAAACAATAATAACTACAGATGGCAATACTTTGCTTGGAGCTGATGATAAAGCAGGTATATGTGAGATCGTTAGTGCAATGGAATATTTAATTCAAAACCCTCAAATAAAGCATGGTAAGATTAAAGTAGGGTTTACACCCGACGAAGAGATAGGAAGAGGAGCACATAAATTTGATGTTAAATCTTTTAATGCCGATTGGGCATATACAATGGATGGAAGTCAAATTGGAGAATTAGAATATGAGAACTTTAATGCAGCATCTGCAGTTGTTAGAGTTAAAGGAAAAATTGTTCATCCAGGATATGCCAAAGGAAAACTGATTAACTCAATGCTTTTAGCACAAGAATTTATTTCTGCACTTCCAAAAAATGAAACTCCTGAAAAAACAGAACATTATGAAGGTTTTTTCCATTTACACCATCAAAATGGCAGTGTTGAAACAACGACTCTTGAATATATCATCAGAGATCATAATAAAAGTCTATTTGAAGGTCGCAAAAAACTCATGTTAGATATAGTAAACACATTAAATAAAAAATTTGGAGAAGACACTTTTTCTATTGAAATCAAAGATCAGTATTACAATATGAAAGAAAAAGTGGAACCAGTAATGCATATTGTTGAAATTGCAGAAAAAGCGATGCTTTCGGTTGGAATTAAACCGCTTATTAAACCAATTCGTGGTGGTACAGATGGATCGCAACTTTCATATATGGGATTACCTTGTCCAAATATTTTTGCAGGTGGTCATAATTTTCATGGACGCTATGAATATGTCCCTGTTGAAAGTATGATTAAAGCTACAGAAGTTATTTGTAAAATATGTGAATTAACAGCAAAATAGAGCCCTAAATAAACTGGAGATAGATATCCAAAAAAAGAGCTGTTACAACAGCTCTTTTTTTTTACAAAGAAAGCGTAACTCCTAATCTATAATTCCTTCTTGGAGCATTATATGTTACTATCTCTTGATAGGATTCATTTAAAATATTAAGTGCTGCGAGGTAAATCTTTACCTTATTATTTTTAAAACTTTTACTTAAATGAATATCAAACAATGAATACGCATCCATTTCAACTGGAACTGACATAAAGTTTTCAAAATATACATCATCTCTAGACGCATTATATTGATAAGCTAAGGTAGTGGAAAAAGTGTCAGAGATATTATAAACAAGACTTGTATTTAATTTCCAATCTGGAATCCTCAGTGCACTCCCTTCTTTAAGGTTTATGTAAGTGAAATTTGATAGAATACTAAACTTTGATCCCATAGAGAACCTAGAATCAAACTCCAAACCTTCTATTTTCAAATCTGTATCAGAATTAAAATACCCCGAATTAAAATCGTAATCAATAAAATCTGTAACTGCTCTTGAAAAATATACTAAACTAAAGTCAAAATTGTATTTATACGAATTGATATCATAAACAACACCAGCTTCAAAAGTTTGACTATCCTCAGGATCTAAGTTTAAATTACTTCCCCAAGGTCCAAATAATTGATCTAAAGTAGGAGCTATATATGCAGTACTGTATGATGAAATCAACTTGATGGTTTGACTTTTTGAAAGTAAAAAATTAAATGATGGATTAAAGCTATAAATTAGATTACTTCCATATTCAGAATGATTATTCAATCTTAAACCTGCATTGATATTTAGTCCAAATGGAGATTTATATACCGCATTGATATATGGGTCTAAAATCTGAAAACTTTCATATCCTTCCTCATATTTTGATTTATTATTTGAAAGATTCAAACCAGCAATAACTGATAGTTTTTCAAAATCATAATTGGCATAAATATCAGAAAAAGAAGAGATCGATTCGTATGACGTATTACCAAAAGAACTTTCACTTAAACGCTCTGTTTCAGAATATGCATAATTCATTTTTACAAAGCCGTTATTGAATAAAAAATCGGCATGAATACCTGTTCTAAGTTGATCAGAGTAATATTTGTAATCCGATAAAAAATCTGAAGTATCGTCAATTGATGTTGCTAAATTATCATCTTGAATGAAACCTTTAATAGATATTGAATTTTCAATTTTGTAACCTAATTCAAAACGTTTATTTAATAACGTAAATGCATCTGATTCGTTATCTGATGCTATAGCTGAAATCCCATCTGAGTATTGATGTCCAAAATTTAGATTATAATAAAACTTATTAAGTGTTCCATTTAAATTAACATGCTCTCTAAAGTCATTAATATTATTGTTTTGATTTGAAGCCGTTTGGTTTGT
>ERZ802830.5191-NODE-5191-length-10122-cov-6.86928_pt1 | contig 10122 bp, 11 predicted proteins | sample MGYA00345654_ERZ802830 | MGnify/ENA primary metagenome ERZ802830 (study PRJEB30503, sample SAMEA104212375) | marine metagenome | biome: Westerlies Biome; feature: [SRF] surface water layer (ENVO:00010504) within the epipelagic zone...; material: water...
TTTTTTCTAGGACACTCATATTTGATTAGTAAATTTAGCGTATCTATTTAATAGAAGTAATGGTCTACCTGAATGCAATTCTCTTTTTGCCTTTTCTACACCTTCTAAAAGTGTCTGAGTCTGATTAGATATGTATAATGCTGCTCCAGCATTTAATGCCACCATATCAAAACCAGGACCTCTTTTGCCATTTAATATTTCTATACCATATAAGTAAGCTTCTTCTAGTGTGTTTACTTGGATGTCGTTAATTTCACATTTTGTCAGGTTAAAGTCTTCTGGGTTTAGTTCATATGATGTAATTTTATCTTCCTTTAGTTCATAGATTATAGAATTAGAAGTTATAGATAATTCGTCTATACCATCATTTGAGGTTACAACCATTGCCCTTGATACTCCTTTATTTTTTAAAACATTAATTACCGCGTCATTAATCTTATTGTCTGATGTTCCAATAATTTGGTAGTTAGGTTTAGCAGGATTAACTAATGGACCAACTACATTGAATACAGTTCTAACGCCCAAAGCTTTTCTTTGTTGAGCAACATGTTTAAGTCTTTGATGATATGTTGGAGCAAATAAGAAGGTAATCCCGAAGTGATTAAAAGCTGCAATAGCATTAGCTTTATCATTGTTAATGTTTACTCCAGACCTTGATAGGAAGTCTGCACTCCCTGATTTAGAAGTGATGGATTTATTGCCGTGTTTGACAACTTTTCCTCCACATGATGCAACTACAAATGCAGAGATTGTTGAGCAATTAAATATATTTAAGTTGGAGCCACCAGTACCACAAGTATCAATAAATTCATTGCTGGGAAATTCTATATCTTCTACATATGAATTCATTACAGATGCTAATGCATCCAGGACATAGTAATCTATGCCGTATTCATTTAAGGCGATCAATATATTTCTAATTTCTTTATCAGAAGCATCTCCACTTAAGATATGTTCAATATAAAATTTAAATCTGATATTTGATTGAGAAACCTCATTTAGCGCTTCTTTAATACTCATTCTATTGATGTTAAAAAATTTGAAATTAATTTTGATCCTTGATCAGTAAAAATTGATTCGGTATGAAATTGAATTCCATTTAAGTTAAATTTTTTGTGTTTTATACCCATAATGGAATCTTCATCTTTATTAGTTATCCAAGCATTTATAATGAAATCTTTGTGTAACGAATCTTTTTCTATGACTAAACTGTGATATCTCATAACATGATAAGGGTTTTTGACATTCTGAAAAATCGATGACGCATCATGATTTATCTGAGAAGTTTTTCCATGTTTAATTTGTTCACATTTAATAATGCTTGCACCAAATGCTTCACCGATACATTGGTGACCTAGACAGACACCCAAAATAGGTTTTAAGGTGTAAAAATGCTTGATTAGATCTATACAAATTCCAGCATTTTTAGGATTTGAAGGTCCTGGACCAAGAACAAATGCATCATAGTTTGCTTCTTCTAATTCTTGAATGGAAATTTCATCATTTCTAATTACATCAACATTAATATCAAAAGAAGCGAGTTGATGCTCTAAATTAAAAGTGAATGAATCGTAGTTATCAATAAGACATATTTTCATTTATATTTTAATGCCTCCCTAAAAACTGCTAGTTTTGATTCTGTTTCATGCCATTCATTTTTTGGAATTGAGTCATAAACTATCCCGCCGCCTACACCTACTTTGACTGAATCCTTAGTGTGTATAGCAGTGCGAATAACAATCGCAGTATCAAGAGTACCGTTGAAGCCAATATAACCCACTGAACCGCCGTAAATGCCTCTTATCCTGTTTTCATGTGCTGATAAGATCTCCATTGCTCTTATTTTTGGTGCACCACTTAATGTGCCAGCTGGTAATGCTGCTTTCAAACAATCTACAGATGTTGCAGAAGGTTTTTTTTCTCCAATTACATTAGATGTCATATGCATCACATGAGAATATTTTTCTACCACCATCATTTCATCTACTTGAACTGTCCCTGTTTCTGATACTTTTGATAAATCATTTCTTGCTAAATCTACTAACATCATATGTTCAGCTTTTTCTTTATCGTCTTGTAATAAATCAATTTTATTAGCTAGATCTTCAGAATCGTTAGGGCCTCTTTTTCTTGTTCCCGCTATTGGCCTAATAGTAACTTTGTCATTTTGCTGTTGAACTAATATTTCAGGCGATGCTCCAATAACATTAAATTTATCAAAACTCATATAAAACATATAAGGGGAAGGATTTATTAGTCGCAATGCTCTATAAAGTGTTAAGGGATCGTAATTGCCTTTAAATGTAACTTCTTTAGAAAGGACAGCCTGCATTATTTCACCTTCGTGTATTAGATTCTTAATAGAGTTAACTTGCTCTTCATAAACTTTGTAAGAAACATTGGATTTACTGACTATCTCATTATTTTGTTTAACAATGTTATGTTTAATTGAGGGTTGTAAAGAAAATAATAAATTTCTAATCTCGGTAATTCTTTTCTTTGCAGATTTATAACCTTCTAATGTTTTATTTTGAGTATTTACAATAATAGAAAATGTACCTTTGAAATTATCAAATACTATCAATTCATTACATTCACACAGACTAATTAACGGTATATCTGATTCTTTAAATTTTAATTTTGGTTCTACATATTTGAATGATTCATAACTAAAATACCCAATCAATCCACCTGTAAAAACTGGCAAAGTTTCTATATCAGGAGATGAGTATTTTTTAGTTAATTCATCTATATAGTCGTAAGGATTTGGAACTCTTTCTTTGGTTATTTTCTTTTTTTCTGTTTTTTCTAATTCATTATCAAAAAAATCATATCTAAGCGATGAAGGTAAAGTCATTATTGAATAACGCCCTTTAACTTCGTGACTCTTAGCTGATTCAAATAAGAAACAATTTGGTTGATCGTAAAAATTAGAGAATATATAAAGTGGGCTTATAAGATCTGCAACAAATTCTTCATATACAGGTATATGTGAATATTCTGATGTGCACAGTTCAATAAATCTTTCTTTATTCATTTTTTATAGCCTTAACTATTGGTTCAACATATTTTTGTAATTCTTTTAAAGATGGATCTGCATTTATTTTTTCTACTATAGGGCTACCAATGACAATGCCATCAGATAAACCTTTAAGATCATTAATGTCTTTCTCAGTTTTGATACCAAAACCAGTGACAACTGGCTTATTAGTTAAATTCTTTAATGTATTAAGTTTCTGTGATATTTCTGTAAGATTTAAATTATTTGATCCAGTTATACCTCTTTGAGTAATGTAATAAATTAATGCCGGATCATTATCTAAAAAGCTTTCTATTAGATTTAATTGAGTAGTTGGTGCTATTAATTGAATAATCTCTAAGTCTTCTTCTTTAAAAGAACGAATAATGGTTGTTTCACTAGCTGGAAGATCTACTATCAATACACCATTAAAACCATTCTCTGAGAGTTTTTTTGCAACCTGATTGGGTGATGGATTTATAAATGAATTGGTGTAGCCCATAGCAATAACAGGTGTATCAGAATTACTGCGAAATTTACTAACAATCTTACAAAGATCATCTAATTTAAAATTATTTTTTAAAGCATGATGGTGAGCACTTTCAATAATCTTTCCTTCTGCTATAGGGTCTGTAAATGGAATGCCTATTTCAATTAAATCTGCGCCAAGATCATCTAATAATTGAAGCGCGGCTGTAAAAACTTCATTGTTAGTATGACCTGCAACAAGATAAGGTATAAAAGCAGTCTTATTGACATTAATTAAAGGTAATAAATTATTATTTTGCATTTTGCATCACCGAATATAAATCTTTATCTCCCCTGCCCGACATATTTACAACAATATTTTTATCTTTATCTAAGTTTTTTATTTTCTTGAGATAAGCTAGCGCATGAGCAGTTTCCAGTGCAGGGATAATACCTTCAATTTTTGATGTTTGATAAAAGGCTTCAAGCGCCTCATCATCATATATTTTTACGTATTTTGCTCTTTTAATATCTGCTAAATATGCGTGCTCTGGCCCAACACCAGGATAATCTAAACCAGCAGATATAGAATTTGTTTCAAGGATATTTCCAGATTTTGATTGTAGTATTTTTGTTTTTGCACCATGTAGCACACCAGTTGAACCATCATTAATTGATGCTCCACCTGTATCATTATTATCTCTACCACCTGCCTCTACACCAACTAATTCAACAGCTTTATCTTCAATAAATGGATAAAATACTCCCATAGCATTTGAACCTCCACCAACGCATGCAATTATCTGATCTGGCAATGCATTAAACTGTTTAAGCGATTGTTCTTTTAGTTCTATACCACTTATTGCATTAAAATCTCGAACTATTGTTGGATATGGATGAGGTCCAGTAACACTTCCAATTATATAGTGGCTTGTTTCAACATTTGTTACCCAATCTCTTATGGCTTCATTTAGAGCGTCTTTTAGGGTTGCAGTCCCGCTGTTTACAGGAATAATTGATGCTCCTAGAGTTTCTATTTTAAAAACATTTAATTCTTGTCTTTTAATATCTTTAGCACCCATGTAAACAATGCATTCAAGGCCTAATTTTGCACATATAGTTGCGCTAGCAACACCATGTTGACCAGCGCCAGTTTCTGCAATAATTCTCTTCTTTCCGAGCATCTTTGCTAACAATGCCTGACCAACTGTATTGTTTATTTTATGTGCTCCAGTATGGTTTAAATCCTCTCTTTTAAACCAAATTTGTGGGCCACCATAATGGTTTGTTAAAGATTCTGCGAAATATAATGGAGAGGGTCTACCAACATAATCTTTGTAGATATTTGATAATTGGGCTTTAAAATCTTCATCATTTTTAATTTTTTTATAAAGACTCTCAAGTTCAGTAAGTGCATGAGATAAAGTTTCTGGTATAAATAACCCACCATAATCACCAAAGTATCCTTTATTCATTTTTATTCCTTAACTTTTCTAACAACTGATGATTTTTTCTGCCTACGTCTGTTTCAAATTTAGAATTAACATCAATGCCCCAAACATTTAAACCCCGTAAAAAATCGATATCTTGTGGTCCGATACCACCAGCTAACATGACTTGGGATAAATCAAGCTTATGTAGATTGGTCCAATCAAACTTTTGTCCGGTCCCTCCTAAAGCACCTTCCATGTTGTCCACCAAGTATCTGTTTTTTTTTGCTCTTTCGGAATGAGGTTTTTTTAATTGTTTCAAGAATGTTGCATTTACTGGTATGAATAGATTATTTGAAACATTTGGAATATTGGTGAAATTATAAATCTGCATGTTAAATGATGTGTTTGCCAGTCTTTTAAAATCTGAATTTGTACAATCTACCAAAAATACCGATCTACTATCTAATTTAAATTTTCTAGTGACATCTAGTGCCCAATCTAGATCGACTTTTCTTTTACTTTCATTAAGCAAATTAAACCCAATAAAATCTACTCTTAGATCAAGCAGTTTTACAATATCTTCCTCTCGGGTTATCCCGCATACTTTTATTTTCATTTTTTTTAGGACTGCGGGTCTTGTTCTGACTCTGGTGATCTTCCACGCCAACCAGCTTTATCAAAAATACGTAGATAAACTAACTGATCATGATCACTTTCGTTTGAGACTTTAACGTAATCACCTTCTTCAGCAAGTATGACATCTCCAGCTGATAGAGCGTATTCGTCCTTGTGCATAATACCATGAGAAGGATCATGTCCATGACCATCTGAAGTATTAGCATACTCAACTACTTCCATTATGCCTCTTCCTGAAACTACAACAAAAATTACCTCACTTTCTAATAATCTGTGACCGAATGTACTTTTGCTGGGTTCGATGACAGTTTTACTAGCAATGAGTTTACTCAATAAGTCATTTGTCCAGACAGTATAGTTATCCTCTTTTGTTTCAGGTACTCCACCAACTCGGAAGTTTACGTATTTTTTTGCCATGATCTGTAATTATATATGTATAGCAGTGAATCAATCAACGCCAAAGTTCTGGCTTAGATAGATTTTTTGTCATCTCTTGCTTAACTGCTTCTAAAGCTTTCTCTGTTCGAATCATAACTTTCATTTCTGTGAGCTTGTTATTTGAATTCCATTTAAACATATCTATGCCATTCACAGTTACGCCACCCATTGTGCACTCAAACTCTAACACCGCCTGCTCTTTATCTATAATCTCTCTGGTGTATTTAAAATCACTAGTTAGAAATGATTGACTTGCAGCAAGCAAATAAATGTATCCCATATATTTCTCTTTGCTTTTAAATACGGCCGGTGAATAAAATTGAAATGAGTCATCCAGAATACTAAAGAGTTCTGATGGGTCATTATCTAAAATAGTTTTGTGCCATATTTCTATAGGATTAGTTGTTGCGTGCATATTCTTCTACCTCTCTCCAGACCCTAGCAAAATTTTCACCAAGAATTTTTTGTATATCTCTTGTAGAGTAGCCACGTTTTTGCAACTCTGCAATAAGGTTAGGGTAGCTAGCAACATCTTTTAATTGATTTGGCAGTGTGTCACCTACTCCATCGTAATCTGAACCAATACCAACATAATCTATACCCACAAGTTCAACGACCCTATCTATATGATTTACAACATCTGATATATCTGCATGAATGTAAGTATCTGCATCATACCCTTTTGATTTATCATTTATATCTGTTAGAAATGCTGTACCAAAATTAATTTGAATAACACCACCTTTAGCTGCTAGAGCTAAAAGCATTTCATCAGAGACATTTCTCTCCCAATCAGGAGTAAAGTGCCGTAAAGACGAGTGGCTTGCAATAACAGGTGTATTAGAAAGATTTATAGCTTGCATGAATGCAGAGTCAGAAACATGTGATATATCAACTATCATTCCTACATTGTTCATTTCAGTAATTAATTTTTTACCGAAATCACTTAATCCATTCCATTGTTTATTATCATCGTAAGAAGAATCAGCAATATGATTACTTTTAGCATGAGTTAAAGTTATATATCTCACTCCTCTATTATAAAAGTAACTAACGTTAGATAAATTTCCTTCTAAAGCAGCACCATTTTCCATTCCATAGGCTATACCTATTAAGTTTTGACCGGGCAAATTACCTAAATAAACTGATGTATCAACAAAAAAGAATTTATCAGCATTCATTTCAATAATTGAATTCATTAAATCGATTAATTCATTAGCTAATTGATAGCTAGTACCTTCTTCTTCTGTTTGAGCAGGCAAGTAAATAGAAAAGAATGGGACATTTAACCCTCCAGACATAGCCCTTGGATAATCAAAATTATAATTTGTGTTTAGAGCTATATTTTCATATTCACCATAGTTGTCTAACTGGGATTTAATTCGATAAGGAGTATCGATATGTGTATCTATAATTAATGATCTTTGAGCAATATCTTCTGGATTCTGTTGGGAGCAGCCAGCTAAGATTATTGTAACGATAAGATATAACTTATTTATATCTACCACCAGCTAAAGCATTTCCAATCAAAGTAATAAGCCACCTAGGAAAGAATTTTAAGGTATTAACTAGAAATCTATTAAGTCCACCAGTTATGACGATCTCTTTATTCTTATCCATACCCGCAATACCTTCTTTAGCGACATCATCTGCAGTCATTTTCATGAATGAAGGTACTTTATCCATTCTTTCTTGTGTGCCACTCATCTCATGGAACTCTGTTGTTGTGAAACCGGGGCATACCGAAGTAGCAAAAATATTGTCTTTGTTATATGCGCCATTTATGCCTTCAACAAATCTATTCATGAATGTTTTGACAGGCCCATAAAGAACTGCAAATTCTTTAGAAGTTGGCGCAAATGCTGCGATAGAAGAAACTACCATAATTTTACCACCTCCCCTCTTAACAAAATCTGTAAGATGCAGTTTTGTTTGCATAATAACCGATAGTCCTAAAACTCTTAAACAAGCCTCTTCTTCTTCTATGCTTGCTTCATGTAATCTTGTATTTATTTGATACCCTGCGTTTAAGACTAATGTAGAAACATCCAAATCATGTTCCTTACAAAATTGGTAAATACTATTAGGAGCTTCTTGTGTAGTTAAATCAGCTACGAAATATAAAACTTTTACGTTAAATTTATTTTGAATGTCTTCAGAGATACTTTTTAACCTTTCTTCTCGTCTCGCTATAAGCAATAAATTTTCACCTCTTTGTGCTAATTGATACGCTAGGGATTTCCCAATACCAGCTGTTGGTCCTGTAATCATTGTAATTTTCATAATGGATTATTATAAAGCATTATTTTAATACTGTTGATTAGATAATAGTTGTACACTTTTTAATCATATTGTATATTTTTTGATCAATCTATAATTGATATTTACTTTAAATTAAAAATATTACGTTTTTTTTATCTCTTAAGATCACGTTATAATAAGCTTTTCATAGATAGGGAAAAAAAAGTAGTATTTATTTGTACTAAAGTGTTGCATTAGTTAGTAACACATTTTAAATTAGATCTTACCTAGCGGTAACAAGAACTGGAAAGGAACTGCAGAACCAAAGAAAGGAAATGTTACACAAGGAAGAGCACTGAAAGGTGAAAGTTCAAAAGAGCTTAGCATGCAAAAAAGCAATTTTGACCACCAAGAGTAAAAGAGATCTTACTCAAGGATGCAAAAGATAATCTCACTTTTGACACCTACAGTACTCGATTTAAAAGAAACTGAGCTTGCTCAGTTTTTTTTATGTCTAAAAAACCTTACAATCCACAAATGAAAATTTTCTTTTTAGGTCCAGAAGGTACAAATTCAGATTTAGCTTCAAGACATATATTTACCAATACAGTTGAATATGTCCCTCTTACCTCGATAGAAGATATATTTGAGAAAGTTGCAATGAGTCACTCATACTATGGTGTAATCCCTTTTGAGAATTCTTATCAAGGTGTCATTAACTCATCATTGAATTGTTTAATTGATTACGATTTGAAAATTATTAAGGAATTTAATTTTTCTGTAAGTCATAACTTTTGTTCTAAGAATGAGGAACTTGATAGGTCACGAGTTAAGAAGATATCCTCACATCCTCAAGTTTTTGGTCAATGTAATAACTGGATTAGAGATAATTTTCCTGAAGCAGAAAAGATAGTAGCAACCAGTACAGCTGAAGCCGCAGCACTAGCAGCAGAAGATGCTTCTACTTACTGTATTGCTAACTCTTATGCTATTGAACTCTTTGACCTTAAAACACATGAGTCAGAAATACAGGATAGAACTGATAATAAAACAAGGTTTTTAGTTATAGGAAAAAGTTTAGAGGATAAATCTGAAGTTAATAAAACTTCGGTGATGATAAATATTGCTGATAAGCCAGGATCTTTGATGAAAATCCTTCAACCATTTACAGATCTAAATATCAATATGACTAGAATAGAAACAAGACCCTCCAGAAATAATGACTACTTACATACATTCTTTATAGATTTTGAAGGATACTATGAAGACTCAAATATCGTTGAGCTTCTTGAAATGCTAGAAGACATGTCTGAAGAACTAAGAATTATTGGTTCTTATACAGTTGTTAATTAATTATTCTCAGCTAAAAAATTTACTAAGGGTTTTTCGATAATCTCTAAAACAGGCTCATCAATTAGATGAGACATAATATCAACGGGTAAAAATTGACTATCAGGTATCATCTCTGCCGTTTTCTTGCCTTCCTCAAATGGGATTAAAGGGTCTAATCGTCCATGTATGACTAGTGTTGGAATATTAATGTTGCGTACTTCATCGTAACGATCTTTGTCAGCCAAAATAGCAATTAATTGTCTTGTAAATCCAGATTCATTCGAACTTCTCTCAATATTCAAAAGAGCATTCTTTTTAAACTCTTCTTCATCTATTTCAGTACCAGGTGTGCCAAGAATTTTATACATTTTTAAAGACCTATCTAGTCTTTCCTCAATTGTTTGCTTACGAAATGACCTATCTTCAATTAATCTTTTTAATTCACCTTTTGGACCGGTTTGTAGATCTGGTGTTCTTGCCATAGATGCAATAAGTACATAAGATTTAAATCTTTCACTATTGTCTACAACCATTCTTTGGGTGATCATACCACCC